>ENA-OUOG01002488-OUOG01002488.1-marine-metagenome-genome-assembly--contig:-NODE-2488-length-19022-cov-7.645922_pt1 | contig 19022 bp, 16 predicted proteins | sample MGYA00248635_ERZ508505 | MGnify/ENA primary metagenome ERZ508505 (study PRJEB26176, sample SAMN06267871) | marine metagenome | isolation source: Saanich Inlet, British Columbia, Canada | place: Pacific...
TTATATTTTTGAAACAGAAAAAGAATTTCTGTATTCCAACTACAATCCTCCGCCACTTATTTTCGACAAGCAAGCGCACAATCAAGTTTTTCTCATTTGATTTAGAGTTTTTTCCACTTCCAAATCCAATTTGGAAATATGTTGTTTGCCATACTATGCAAACACCAGTTTTTTTAAATAATTCTAAATTTATTTATAATAATGAAAACACTTTTTGTCATACTATATTTCATACCCACTTTGTTTTTTGCACAAGACACAATCAAAGGCATGGTTATGGAGCCCTCCCCACAAGGAAAACACCTGCCGTTACCTGGCGCCAATGTGGTTTGGGAAGGGACTTCGAAAGGAACGATCACCGATGTTGATGGCAATTTTACATTGCCTTACCAGTCTTCATATAAAAGATTAATCATCAGCTATGTGGGGTATAAATCAAAAACGATTGATGTTACAAATCCGAATACAGTTATTCATATTTTGTTGAATCCCACTGATGATTTGGAGGAAGTAACGGTAACTACACGAAGAAAAGCGTCGGCAACGTCTTATATTGCATCGCAAAATATTACAACAATCAGTAGCAAAGAGTTGCTAAAAGCTGCGTGTTGTAATCTATCAGAAAGCTTTGAAACTAATCCATCTATTGATGTTAATTTTTCGGATGCTATTTCTGGCACTAAACAAATTAAAATGTTGGGTTTAACAAGTCCATATATTCTAATTACTACAGAAAATGTGCCTTCTGTCAGAGGGGCAGCACAAGCCTACGGCCTTAGTTTTATTCCTGGAACGTGGGTCGAGAGTATTCAAGTAACCAAAGGTGCTGGAAGTGTTACTAATGGTTTTGAAAGTATCGCCGGTCAAATTAATGCTGAACTTGTTAAACCTTTAACAGATAAAAAGTTTTTTGTAAATGCTTACGGCTCCATTAATGGACGCTTGGAACTCAATACTCATTTCAATATTGAATTGAATGAAAAGTGGAGTACAGGTCTATATATTCATGGTGATAAACGAGGCGAAAAATTTGATAAAAATGGAGATTCTTTTTTAGATCTTGCAGTTGGTAATCAAATCAATATTATGAACCGTTGGCAATACACCAACCCCGAAAAAGGCCTAATTAGTTTTTTTAATCTTCGATTTTTGGACGATAAAAAGCAATCTGGACAACTCGATTATAACCCAAAAGTACATAAGTTTAGCAACACTTTTTGGGGTAGTGAAGTAAATACTAAACGTCTAGAATTTTCTGGAAAGTTTGGATATGTTAATCCCGAAATTCCCTATCAAAGTTTGGGATTACAACTAGCTTACAGTGGGCATAATCAAAATTCTTATTTTGGAAACAGAACCTATGACATAAACCATAAGAGTGTGTACACCAGCTTGGTTTATAATTCGATTATTAGCGATTCTCGTCATAAAATAAAAACAGGAATTGGTTTTTCTCATGACACCTATAATGAGCAAGTGAGCACAACTGATTATTCAAGAAATGAAAATTCTATTGATGGGTTTTTCGAGTATTCTTTTGATAATCTAGATGATATCAATCTTACTGCAGGATTTCGAATAGATCATCACAACTTGTTGGGAAATTTTGTTACGCCACGCCTTCATGTACGCTATACACCCTGGGAAAAATCGGCATTGCGATTTTCTTTTGGAAGAGGAAAACGTGGGGCCAATATTTTTGCTGAAAATCAAAGATTATTTGCATCGTCTCGAAGTATAAATATCCAAAATTCAAACGGAAAAATATATGGGTTAAACCCTGAAATAGCGTGGAATTATGGGATTTCTTTTTTGCAAGGATTGCAACTTTTTAATCGAAAAGCAGACATCAGTATTGATTTTTACAGAACAGATTTTCAAAATCAAGTGGTGGTGGATTATGAAATTCCAACAGAAATAAATTTTTATAATTTGGATGGCGAAAGTTTTGCAAATAGCCTACAGGTAGAGTTCAATTATACACCATTGGATCGACTGGATCTCAAATCGGCCTATAAATATTATGATGTTAAAACACAATATCAAAGCGGTGTGTTGCAGAAACCATTGATACCTAATCACCGTATCTTTGCTAATATATCTTACGAAACTGAGCCGACAACAAAAGGTGGACTTTGGAAATTTGATATCTCTTTCAATTGGTTGAGTAAACAACGATTTTCGTCAACATTACAAAGTCCTGAAGCATTTCGTTTGTCTCAGTACTCTCCTTCAATATCTACGTTGAATGCACAAGTTACAAAAGTGTTATCAGATCAGTTTGAGCTGTACGCAGGTGGTGAGAATATCACAAATGTTAGACAACATAATCCTATTTTAGGTGCGGAAAACCCATTTGGTTCAAACTTTGATAGTACTTTTGTCTATGGTCCAATTTTTGGTAGTATGTATTATGCTGGATTACGATTTAAATTAAATTAAAATAAATAAAATATGAAACTTTTAAAATGTACGATTTTATTGTTGATGATATCATCAATAGGTTATGCCCAAAACAAAAATGCAAAAGCCACTATTGAAGTTGATGGTGTTTGTATGATGTGTAAAACAAGAATTGAAAAAGCCTGTTTAAAAACAAAAGGAGTAAAATCGGCTGTTTGGAATGTTGAAACTCACAATTTGAGTCTCATATATGACGAGCGAAAAGTGAATTTGGAGACCATTAATTCAAAAATAGCATCTGTTGGTCATGATACAAAGACGCTAAAAGCTACAGATAAGGCATACGATGCATTACATCCGTGTTGTAAATATAGAGATGAAGAAATTCGAGAAGATCACGAATCCAAATAATTGTTTAAACATAAAAAAGCGCTTTTTTTGAAAGCGCTTTTTTTATTGTTGTAGGCGATGTTTTACATCATTCCTGGCATTCCGCCTCCGCCCATTGGCGGCATTGCAGGTGCATCTTCTTTAATATCTATAAGAGCACATTCAGTAGTAAGAATCATACCTGCAACAGATGCTGCATTTTCTAAAGCAACACGTGTTACTTTTTTAGGGTCGATAATCCCTGCCTTTAGCATATCAACGTAGGCATCATTTTTTGCATCGTAACCAAAATCGCCCTTTCCTTCAAGAACTTTATTGATTACAACACTACCTTCGCCACCAGCGTTGTCTACAATAGTACGCAACGGTGCTTCTATCGCTCTCGAGACAATTTGGATTCCAGTTACTTCATCAAGGTTAATATCGCTGATTTTTTCTAATGTTTTTTGAGCGCGAACTAGAGCTACACCACCACCAGCAACAATACCTTCTTCAACTGCAGCACGAGTTGCATGAAGTGCATCGTCAACACGGTCTTTCTTTTCTTTCATTTCTACTTCACTTGCAGCACCTACATAAAGTACAGCGACACCTCCAGCCAGTTTGGCCAAACGTTCTTGAAGTTTTTCTCTGTCGTAATCACTTGTGGTGCTTTCTATCTGACTTTTAATTTGGTTTACACGTGCTTTGATGTCTGATGCCTTTCCATTCCCATTTACAATCGTTGTATTGTCTTTATCAATGGTTACTGTTTCGGCAGTTCCCAACATGTCTAAATCTGCATTTTCAAGTGAAAATCCACGCTCTTCAGAAATTACAGTTCCGCCTGTAAGTATAGCAATATCTTCTAGCATTGCTTTACGTCTGTCACCAAATCCTGGAGCTTTTACAGCAGCAATTTTTAACCCACCTCTTAATTTATTTACAACAAGAGTTGCAAGAGCTTGCCCTTCAACGTCTTCCGCAATAATAAGCAATGGACGCCCCGATTGTGCGACTGGCTCCAATATTGGAAGTATTTCTTGAAGATTTGAAATTTTCTTGTCAAATAACAAAATATAGGGGTTTTCCAAATCAGCAATCATTTTATCAGAATCTGTAACAAAATATGGGCTAAGGTAACCACGGTCAAATTGCATACCTTCAACAACATCTACATATGTGTCTGTTCCTTTGGCTTCCTCAACAGTAATTACACCTTCTTTTCCAACTTTGTCAAAAGCTTTTGAAATAAGTTCGCCAATGGTATTGTCGTTGTTAGCAGAAATTGAAGCAATCTGCTTGATTTTTTCAGATGAATTTCCAACTTTTTTGGCTTGCTTTTCTAAGTCTAACACTATGGTTTCAACCGCTTTGTCGATACCGCGTTTCAAATCCATTGGATTTGCGCCAGCAGCTACATTTTTTAAGCCTTCTTTCACAATTGCTTGTGCTAGAACTGTTGCGGTTGTTGTACCATCACCAGCTAAATCATTAGTTTTTGATGCAACTTCCTTTACCATTTGAGCGCCCATATTTTCTAGAGCATCTTCTAATTCTACTTCTTTTGCAACAGAAACACCATCTTTAGTAACCTGAGGCGCTCCAAAACTTTTACTTATAATCACATTTCGACCTTTTGGTCCAAGTGTTACTTTTACAGCATTTGCTAGTGCATCAACTCCTCTTTTGAGGCCGTCGCGTGCATCGATATCAAATTGAATGTCTTTTGCCATTTTTTCGTTTTTATAAATTAAACAATAGCGAGAATATCACTTTCTCGCATGATTAAATAATCTTGACCTTCAAGCTTTAGCTCTGTACCAGCATATTTGCCATAAAGTACAGTGTCTCCAATAGTTACGGTCATTTTTTCGTCTTTTGTGCCACTACCAACGGCAACAACTTTTCCTTTTTGAGGCTTCTCTTTGGCATTATCTGGGATGATAATTCCAGAAGCGGTTTTGGTTTCGGCAGCCGTTGGTTCAACAAGAACACGGTCTGCTAAGGGTTTAATTTTTAAAGCCATATGATTGTATTTTTTATTTTATATTAAAAATTAACTAAAATTATGCCAATACAAATAAGACTGACAAACTTTCAGTAACAAAAAAATGCCAACTAAACGTTGACACTTTATTAGTTTTTTATATACAGATTTATTCTAATTCCTTACTTGAGTCCTCTGTAGTTGGATCCTCTTTTGTAGGCACTTCAGCAGCTGGAATTGTTGTGCTTTCGGGATCTAAGGCCTTAGATTCTTGATTGGTATCTGATCCACCAATAGCAATGTTAGATAGTAAAATCAATGCCAGAAGAAGGGTTGCTAGTGCCCAAGTACTTTTATCTAAAAAGTCGGTTGTTTTTTTGACACCGCCGAGTTGCTGGCCACCGCCACCGCCAAATGATGAAGAAAGGCCTCCGCCCTTTGGATTTTGAACCATAATCACAACGACTAACAAAAATGCGACGATGACTATTAATACCAAAAATATTGAAAACGTACTCATGAGTTTTTATTTTTTTCTTGTAATTGCTGTATTGCTTTGATTTGGTCTGCAAATAAACCACTTTTTTCTGGATATTTCAAACTTAAAATAGTGTAGGATTGAATTGCTCTTTCGTAGTTTTTTTGTTCTACATAAATTCGTGCGAGGGTTTCCGTCATCAATTGTTCTGGTTCTTCTGTTCTTTGCTCGGCAATATTTTCAATGACACCTTCTTTTTGGATAGGTTTTATTTTAGGATTTTTAGAGATAAAAGCATCAATCAGATCAAAGTTTTTGGATTGTTTGGAAGACGTCTCCTCTTTGTTATTTCCTCGGTCAATTGGCTTTGCTTTTGTCAATTGTAGCCATTGTACAAAAGAAAGCGTGTCATGTTTGTCAAATTCTAATGGTGCTCCAAGATTTAATATTTCAGCAGCTTTAGGGTTTGAGTCATCACCTTCATCTGTAGAATCAACCCCCGTTTTTAGAAGTGACTTATCTCTTTTTGAATGGTTAGATATATCCTGATAGTCCGTTACTTCAATTGTTTTTAGACCTTCGTGATTGTTTTTTATATGATTAGAAACAACATTTTGAAGAAATGCTTCAGATGTAATAAAGTCGAACAAAATATTGCGGTCTGTGGTGTATGCTGCAGTAGTTTTTAACGCTTTGTTGTATTTATAACTATCAATAGATTTTAAACTTTTTAAATGTAATGCGTGTGCGGATTGAAAATATGGAAATTCCTTAATCAATGATTCAATTGAAGCCAGCTGTTTTTTTTTCAATTTAGAAGGCGAATGCAATAATTTTGTAAAGTTCAATGTGTTCATTTTATTACCAATTAGCTAGTGAAGCATTTATGATGTCTTGCGTCAAACGTTCGTAAATTTCTGTAATGGCTGTTGTTTTTTGAGAGCCAATAAGTTGTTCACTTCCTGAATAGTCATAAAAAAATGAGAATCGCTTTTCAAAATCAACTTCTTCGTCATTTGTATTGATAAAACGAACATTTACCGTAATTGTCAACCTGTTCTGAGCTGCCGTATTGTTGGCAGTTGCCGTGGTTGGCGATATACGATATTCTACAATTTCACCTTCATAAACAATGTCACCATTAGATTTTACTAAGTCCAAATTCGTTTGATTTAAAATCAAATCTTGAAGGGCAAGCGTAAAATCGCGTTCAATTCCAGGTTCAATGAGGGCGGCGTTATTTTGAAAATAATTTACCTGAAATGTTTTGGTATTGCTATCTATTGAAATCCCTGTGAATGAATATGGCAAAATACCGCAACTAACGCATATAGCGAAAAGTCCAAACAAAAAAACTGTGCGTAGCGTTTTATAAATCATATTGCTTTATTTTTCTGTAGAGTGTACGTTCCGAAATTCCAAGTTCGTCTGCGGCAAGTTTTCGTTTGCCATTGTGCCGCTCCAAAGACTTTTTTATAAGTTCAATTTCTTTTTCATGTAAAGATAAGGTTTCTTCCTCTTCTTCAACATCTTCAATAAAATCAAATTTTTCTTTTGTTTCAATAATTTCAATTGAGGCTTCTTTCATGTTGCGTTCAGAAAGAGCCAGAACTTGTTCTTCTTCAACAGAGCTAACGGCAGACTGCTCATTATAGATCTTTTGAATTAAATGCTCGTTTTTTTCTTGAACCTCTTTGTAATTATCATTTTTCATAAGCTCCATAGTGAGTTTTTTGAGGTCATTCAAATCACTTTTCATGTCAAATAGAACTTTATACAAAATTTCACGTTCTGTGCTAAAATCGCCTTCTGTTTTTTGTTTTTTGATGACTGCTGGAAGTTGATTTCCAAAATTTGGAAGGTAAGTTTTTAGAGTATTAGCATCAATCATTCTAGAGGATTCTAGAACAGAAATTTGTTCGGCAACATTTCGCAATTGCCTGATATTTCCTGACCACCGATAGTTTTGAAGCAGTTGAATTGCATTGTCGTCCAAGCGAATGGTTGGCATTTTGTATTTCAATGCAAAATCGCTCGAAAATTTTCTAAATAACAAATGGATATCATCTTTTCTTTTGCGTAGCGCAGGAATAGGAATTTCTATGGTACTCAGTCGGTAATACAAATCCTCACGAAATTTTTCTTTTTCGATGGCTTCAAACATATTGACATTTGTTGCTGCTACAATACGGACGTCTGTTTTTTGAACCTTACTCGATCCAACTTTTATAAATTCTCCATTTTCTAGCACTCGCAATAAGCGGACTTGTGTGGTAAGAGGAAGTTCACCAACTTCATCTAAAAAAATAGTACCCCCATCGGCGACTTCAAAATATCCAGAGCGTGTTTGTGTGGCCCCTGTAAATGCGCCTTTTTCGTGCCCAAAAAGTTCACTATCTATGGTGCCTTCGGGGATCGCGCCACAGTTCACGGCTATATACTTACCATGTTTTCGATGCGAAATCTGATGTATTATTTTTGGGATAACTTCTTTTCCTACACCACTTTCACCAGTTACCAAAACTGAAATATCTGTTGGTGCTACTTGAATTGCTTTTTCTATAGCACGATTTAGACCCTTGTCATTTCCGATAATGCCAAAGCGTTGTTTTATAGACTGAACAGTTTCCATAATTTAGATGTTTTCTGAATATCCAATTGCTTTCCCTTTTAGTGTTGCGCTTGTACAGTCTTCAATTTTCACCAAAACAAAATCGCCTATTTTGTAGTTTTCCTTTGGAAATACAACAGTGGTGTTTTGAGGGTTTCTGCCCGACCACTCGGCATCAGATTTTTTGGATGTTTTTTCAATAAGAACTTCTGTTACTTGATTTAAAAATTCTTGACTTCTATACAAGCTGTGTTTTTGTTGCAGTTCTACAACTTCACTAAGTCGTCTTTTTTTGACTTCTTCAGGAACATCATCCTCCATTTTGCGTTCAGCTAATGTCCCTGGGCGCTCAGAGTAGGCAAACATATAGCCAAAACTGTATTTGACATGCTCCATAAGACTCAAAGTGTCTTTGTGATCTTTTTCGGTTTCTGTTGGAAACCCACAAATGATGTCATGAGAAACAGAACAATCTGGTAAGATTGATTTGATATTATTGATCAAGTCTATGTACTCTAATCGTGTGTGTTGACGGTTCATAGCCCTTAAAATATTGTCACTACCACTTTGTACAGGCAGGTGAATGTAGTTGCAAATATTGTCGTGCTTAGCCATCGTTTTAATGACATCCAAAGACATATCTTGAGGGTTTGATGTTGAAAAGCGAAAGCGCATTTTGGGTTGAGCTTTAGCGCAAAGTCCAAGTAGAGCTGCAAAATCTACTGCGGTAGCTTTTTGTAAATCTGAAGCTTTTGTGAAATCTTTTTTCATTCCGCCTCCGTACCACAGAAAACTATCGACATTTTGGCCAAGCAAAGTGACTTCTTTGAACCCTCTTTGAGCCAAATCATTAATCTCATCAATAATACTTTTTGGGTCTCTACTGCGTTCTCGACCTCTTGTAAAAGGGACAACACAGAAAGTACACATATTATCGCAACCACGAGTAATAGAAACGAACGCAGAAACACCATTAGAGTTCAATCGTACAGGAGCAATATCGCCGTATGTTTCCTCTTTTGACAAGATAACATTTACTGCATTTCGACCTTCTTCCACTTCTGCAATCAAGTTTGGTAAGTCTTTGTAGGCATCTGGTCCAACAACAAGATCGACTATTTTTTCCTCCTCTAGAAATTTACTTTTTAAACGCTCTGCCATACACCCAAGAACACCAACTTTCATTTTTGGGTTTTGACGCTTTACAGCGTTATATTTTTCTAAGCGTTTTCGGACGGTTTGTTCTGCTTTGTCTCTTATAGAACAAGTATTAACCAATACCAGATCGGCATCTTCTAGTTGAGATGTCGTATTAAATCCTTCTTTTTGTAGAATTGAAGCTACAATTTCACTGTCGCTAAAATTCATTTGACATCCATAGCTTTCTATGTATAATTTTTTGCTATTCTCTAGTTTTGAAGCCAATTCTAGCGAGGAACCTTGTTTATTTTCGTCAATTACCTTTTCCATGTATGTATTTGTCTCTGTCCAGATCAATTAGTGTGCAAAGATACAATAATTTTCTTTTTTATGACAAAGTGTCATGTTTACTATTGTTGTTTTGATATAAATTTAGTTTTATTTTGAACATTTAAAAACAAAACAATGTCATCGTTAACTCATATTTTAAGAAGAATTTCTGAAGCACCAAAAATTGATTTTAGTGATCTGTTTAATGAGTCTGTTGCCGTGTTCAAAAAAGTATGGTTACAAGGTTTTATTCTTCAACTGATTACAATAGCACTGAGTCTACCTCTTGTAATTTATAATTTTAGTGTGATGTCAGAATCAGGGTTTGATGCAAATTCTTATGAAATTCTAAAAAAAATATTCAGTGAGGATGTTGTAGATCAGCATTTGGGTTCGCAACTTTTTATTTATTACATACTATCAATTGTATTAGGAATTGTATCATCGTTTTTGTCTTTTGGTTTTTTTAGGGTTATTAGACAAATGGATATAGGAGCAGATTTTCAAGTATCAGAATTTTTCTACTTTTTTAGAAACGGAAGATTTACTAAAACCCTTCTAATGATTTTAGCTAATGTTGGTGTTGCAGTTTTGGCACTTCTCATGTGTGTCTTGCCTATTTTTTATGTCATGATTCCACTCATGTTCATTACTCCAATTTTTGTTTACAATCCAGAGCTATCAATTTTAGAAGTTCTAAAAAGTTCATTTGCACTCGGACACAAAAAATGGGGAATTACCTTTGCGATTACATTACTCAATATTATTACTTTGTATATCCTAATTATACTTAGTTGCGGAATAGGGGCGCTGTTTTTTAGTTGCTTTTTACAAATGCCAATTTATATTTTATGCAAAAAAATTATTTTATTTAAGTAAATTTAAAATCAATATAACCAATTGATTATCAATAAATTAACAAGCTTAATTTTTAACTTTAAATAGGTTGTTGTTTTTTAAAAAAACTAATTTTGGGAAAAAATTAAAAAACAAAATTGAAAAATTCGACTACATTTGTCCCTTCAATAAAATAATTTATGGCCAAAAATCTTGTAATTGTCGAGTCGCCTGCAAAGGCAAAAACAATAGAAAAATTTCTTGGAAAAGACTTTAAAGTAGAATCCAGCTTTGGACACATTTCGGATCTGCCTTCCAAAGAACTAGGAGTAGATGTAGATGGAGACTTTAAGCCAAGGTATGAAGTCTCTAAAGACAAAAAACCTGTTGTAAAAAAGCTTAGGGATTTAGCCAAAAAAGCAGAAGTAGTATGGCTTGCAAGTGATGAAGATCGTGAAGGTGAAGCTATTGCATGGCATTTAGCAGAAACTCTAAAACTCGATAGATCCAAAACAAGACGGATTGTTTTTCATGAAATTACAAAATCTGCCATAGAAAAAGCTGTTAAAAATCCTAGAAGTATAGATTATGATTTGGTTGATGCCCAGCAAGCACGACGAGTTTTAGACAGAATTGTAGGTTACGAGCTATCGCCAGTGCTTTGGCGCAAGGTCAAAGGTGGACTTTCTGCTGGAAGAGTACAATCTGTTTCAGTTCGATTAATTGTTGAGCGCGAACGCGAAATTCAATCGTTTAAGCCAAAAGTATCTTTTAGAGTTGATGCTGAATTTACTACTTTAAAAGGGCAACTTTTCAAGGCCAAACTACCAAAGGCATTCGATACTCAAGAAGAAGCAAATGCATTTTTGGAGCACAACAAAAATGCTATATTTTCTGTTGCTGCATTAGACAAAAAACCGGCAAAAAAATCACCTGCACCACCGTTTACAACCTCTACACTTCAACAAGAAGCAGCCAGAAAATTATATTTTTCGGTAAGTAAAACGATGAATATGGCGCAACGTTTGTATGAAGCAGGGTTAATTACTTACATGAGAACAGATAGTGTAAATTTATCGCAAGAAGCTCGAAATGCTGCAGCTAAAGAGATTGTTTCTGCATTTGGTGAAAATTACAGCAAAACACGAAACTTTAAAGGAAAGTCCAAAGGCGCCCAAGAAGCTCATGAAGCCATAAGACCAACTAATTTTTCAACACATTCTGTAAATTTAGAACGCGATCAAGTACGTTTGTATGAGCTTATATGGAAACGAGCCATAGCTTCACAAATGAGTGATGCTCAGCTTGAGCGCACCAACGTTAAAATTAATACTCCAAGTCATACTAAACAATTTACAGCAAATGGCGAAGTTATTAAGTTTGATGGATTTTTAAAAGTTTATCTTGAAGGTACAGACGAAGAAAATACAGAGCAAGAAGGGATGCTTCCTGCAATGGCTGTTAATGAAATACTAACCAACAATTATATTGTTGCAACAGAACGGTTTTCGCGTCCACCATACAGATTTACAGAGGCCTCGTTAGTCAAAAAATTAGAAGAATTAGGTATTGGTCGTCCATCTACATATGCTCCAACAATATCGACAATTCAAAATAGAAATTATGTAGAAAAAGGGAGTATTGATGGCAAAGAACGAAACTATCGTTTGATAACACTAAAGAACAATGTGTTGGAAGAAAAAATACTTTCAGAAAACTATGGTTCAGATAAAGGAAAGCTTGTTCCAACAGATATTGGAATGATTGTCACTGATTTTTTGGTCAATCATTTTGAATCAATTTTAGATTATAACTTTACTGCAAAAGTAGAGGCAGACTTTGATGCAATAGCAACTGGAAAAGCCGACTGGACAAAAATAATGAAGTCTTTTTATGGCACTTTTCATCCAAAGGTCGAAGATGTACGAGAAAATGCTAACAGAGAATCAGGAGAGCGTATACTTGGAACAGATCCAGCCACCGGAAGACAACTCAGTGTACGTTTAGGAAAATTTGGACCAATAGCACAAATTGGTACTGCAGATGAGGAAGAAAAACAGGTTTTTGCTAGTGTACCACCAACACTTCAACTAAGTTCAATCACTTTTGAGCAAGCCTTGGATTTATTTAAGCTTCCGAAAGATTTAGGTGTGCATAAGGGTGAAGATGTGCTAGTAAATAACGGAAGGTTTGGACCCTATGTAAAATTTGGTAAGAAATTTATTTCTCTTCCAAAAGGTGTTGATCCTCTTAGTGTTGAAATGGATGAAGCAATTGAACTGATTGAGGAAAAAGCAAAAGCTGATGCACCAATTTACGAATATGAAGGACTACCTGTACAAAAAGGAAAAGGACGTTTTGGGCCATTCATTAAGTGGAATAACATGTTTATCAATGTCAATAAAAAATACGATTGGGATAACCTTTCGTCAGATGACATTGAAGCACTAATAAAAGATAAAATCCAAAAAGAGATTGATAAAATTATTCATGATTGGGAAGATGAAGGAATTCGTGTAGAAAAAGCGCGTTGGGGTCGGCATAACATCATAAAAGGTAATACAAAAATTGAACTTCCAAAAACAGTTGATGCAGCCAAACTCACATTGGATGAAGTAAAAGCACTCTTAGAGAAAAACACTTCAAAAAAATCTAAAAGTCGTAAAAAAAAGAAATAGTCCATGAATTTTAGTTTACTTTCTCCAATTTCTGATCGCCTTTTAGAAACCATAAAATTGTCTCATTTTCAGTCAGTTGGAAGAAAAATAAAACTACACACTTCTACAAAAACACCGGACTTAGAGGGAGTACGTATAGCAATCTTTGGTGTTTCTGAAACTAGAAATGCAAATCATGATATTGGTGAATCCTTACAGTTTGATGACATACGAAAATCATTTTACAGCTTATTTCCTGGGAATTGGGATGTGAGTATCGCAGACCTTGGTGATCTGGATAATGGCGCTACTGTTGACGACACTTATTTTGCTGTAACGCAACTTATAAAATCATTACTTAAGCTAGATATTATTCCAATAATTATTGGTGGAAGTCAAGATCTAACGTATGCAAACTATCGAGCATATGATAGTATTAAGCCTATGATAAATATTGTCAATGTTGACAAAAGTTTTGATTTAGGCGATTCGTCTAAACCTATTACAAATTCAAGTTATATTGGAAAAGTAATTTTAGAAAAGCCATATAACTTATTCAATTATACCACGCTAGGGTATCAAACTTATTTCAACCCACAAGAAGAAATAGACCTTATGGAGAAGTTGTATTTCGAATATTATAGGTTGGGTAATATAAATAAAGATATAAAAATAGTAGAACCTGCATTTCGAGACGCAGATTTGGTATCTGTTGATTTAAAGTCTGTTAAATCATCAGAGGTAAGTATTAAGCAAAAATACTCCCCTAACGGCTTTGATGGTAAAGAAATATGCGCCATTTCTCGTTATGCGGGAATAAGCAACAAAGTAACTTCATTTGGAATTTATGAATACAATCCTTCACCTGACGATGAGGCTACATCTATGCTAATTGGCCAAATGATATGGTATTTTGTAGAAGGATATTGCTGCCGACAACAAGACGATCAATTTAATAATACACAAGACTTTAATAAATATACAGTACTAGTAGAAGGGCAGGAATTGGTGTTCTACAAGAGTTTGAAGACTGGTCGCTGGTGGATTGAAACACCTTTTTTGGCATTTACAGATACTAAACAAAAAAAATATTCGTTATTGGCATGTACAGATGAAGATTATGAACTAGCATCTAAAGGGATTATACCAGAACGATGGTATAAGGCTTGTAAAAAATATTAGAATCAAATAGTTTATATTTTATAAAAATTATTAAACAAAAAAAAGTTGTAATTCTAAAAATATATAGATAAGTTTACGAACTTTAAATTATTAGGGGATTTGCCCCAAATGAAAAACTTATGAAGAAAATCATATTTTTAACCTTAGTATTAGCCATTGTCAGCAGTTGTGGTTCCAAAGATAAAGGAGAACTTGTTGGTGTCAAAGGCAAAAGATGGCATCCAGAAAAACCCTACGGAATGAGTTTAATTCCAGGTGGAGCATTTGTAATGGGTAAAGCAGATGATGATGTTGTGGACCTACAAGATGCACCTACAAAAACTGTAACAGTACGTTCTTTTTACATGGACGAAACAGAAATCACAAATAGTGAATACCGCCAATTTGTACATTGGGTCAGAGATTCAATTTTGAGAGAGAAACTTGCAGAAATGGCCGATTTAGAAGGAAAAACTTCGGAAGATGAAGGTATTGGCCAATTTGCTTATGTCGACTCTGGAGATCCAGAAGAGCTGACCCCATACCAACGCTATATGCTTGACACCTATGGTGATGAACAACGACAAATCAATAGAGATGCAGATCTTATTTTTGATACTGAAGATTATCCAGACGAATTGTATGCAGAGGTTATGGATGAAATGTATCTCCCACCCGATGAGTGGTATAATGGTAATCGCACTTGGGATGTAAGTCAGTTTAAGTTTGATTACAGCTACATTGATATTGAAGAAGCTGCTAAATATCCAGAGTTACCAAGAAGTGATTTTATAGAAAGACCATATCCAGAAGGACTAGAAATTTATCCTGACACCACAGTTTGGATTCGTGATTTTAAATATGCTTATAACGTTCCCATGCTCAATGATTACTTTTGGCACGAAGCTTACGGTAATTATCCAGTAGTTGGGATTACCTGGGAGCAAGCCAATGCCTTTTGTCAATGGCGAACCATCTACAAAAATAGTTATCAAAAGTCCAAAGGAAAGCAAAACGTTAACATGTTTCGACTACCATCAGAAGCAGAGTGGGAATATGCTGCTCGTGGAGGGTTAGACGGAGCTGCATTTCCTTGGGGTGGCCCGTATGCAAAAAATGACAGAGGCTGTTTCCTGGCAAATTTCAAACCATTAAGAGGGAACTATGCAGCAGATCAGGCACTTTACACGGTAGAAGCCGATGCTTATGAGCCAAATGACTACAACCTATATAACATGGCAGGGAATGTGTCGGAATGGGTGAACTCTTCCTATGATGCATCATCCTATGAATACACAGCCTCATTTAACCCTAATGTAAATGACAAAGATAATCCCCGAAAAGTTGTTCGAGGAGGTTCCTGGAAAGACGTAGCCTATTTTTTACAGGTAAGTTCAAGAGATTATGAACATACTGATTCTGCAAGAAGCTTTATAGGGTTTCGTACGGTTCAAGATTATCTAGGAACAGACGCAACTGCAAATGCAGCAACAAATTAAAAATTAAACTAAAAAATTAACACTATACTTAAAATTTAATATCATGGCAAAAGAAGGTAAAATCACTATCACAAATATGGTCTATGGACTTGGTGCAGCAATTGTAATTGTAGGCGCTCTCTTTAAAATTCAACACTGGCCTTATGGTTCTGAAATCTTAACATTGGGGATGATTGTTGAAGCATTGGTTTTTACATATTCCGCTTTTGAGCGTCAAAAAGGAGACCTAGATTGGTCGCTTGTATACCCTGAACTTACAGGAGGGGCTTCCAAACCTAAAAAAGCAAAAGAAGAAACAGCTGACGGCATACTAACAAAAAAATTAGATTCACTACTTAAGGAAGCAAAAATTGACGGTGCTCTCGTAAAAAGCTTAGGCGACAGCATTCAAAACTTAAACGCTACTGCTTCTTCTATGGACGGTTCTGTTGGTGCTTCCAAAAGCTATAACGAGCAAATGACTAAAGCCACAGCTCAAATGGAATCATTAAATGATCTTTACAAATCCCAATTGGAAAGTGCTAACAGACAATCCGAAATAAATGCAGAGTCTATTGAAAATGCTCTCAAACTTAAAGAACAAATGGAATCTTTAGCATCGAATTTATCATCATTAAATGGAGTATACGGTGGTATGTTAACGGCAATGAATAACAAATAATTAGTTTCAGTAAAAAACTAAATTTAAATAACCAAAAAAACTAATTATTATGGCAGGAGGAAATGTATCTGCAAGACAAAAAATGATAAACTTGATGTACCTAGTATTCATTGCTATGATGGCCATGAATATGTCTAAAGAGGTACTCTCCGCATTTGGACTTATGGAAGCAAAGTTTTCGGAATCTAATGTGACAACTACAGAAACGAACGAAGCGCTTCTTGCGGATTTGATAACTAAAGCAGGTGAAAAGCCAGACGAATTTGCTGTTGCAGCAAACAAAGCACAACAAATCAATGTTATTTCAGATGAATTCTTTAAATACATCGAAACTCTAAAAATTGATCTTTTGAAAAATGGAGGCTACGCTATTGACCCAGAAACAGGGAAATTGCCTTTCGAGCAAATGGATAAAACTGATATTCTTGATGAAATGTGGTTTACTGGCGATCGTTTAACAAAAGCAGGCGCTGCAGTTTTAGAAAAGATAGAAAAATACAAAACTGATGTCAAACAAGTTCTCGGAACTGATGTCAAATATAAAAAGGCAAAAGAAAGTTTTGATAAACGTTTCAGCACAGCCAAAGTAGTAAATAAAGATGGTAAAAAAATTGACTGGTTAGATTACAACTACAAAGGATTCCCAGCTATTGCTTCCTATACAAAGTTAACAGCTATGCAAAATGATGTTAAAGTTACCGAAGCAAGTATGTTTAATCTATTTCTAGGGAATACCTTAACTGAGGCGGTATCATTAAAAAATTACCAAGCTATTGTTTTGGCGGATAAATCTGCATTTTTTGCCGGAGAAAAATTTCAAGGAAAAGTTGTTCTTGGTAAATACGCCAATGTAACACCAACAAAATTGGTTGTTCAGGGGCAGGAAATCAACGTCAACAATTCTATTGACTCTACAGGGGCTGCAATACTAAATTTTAATGTTGGTAACATAGGAGAACAAAAAATTGACGGTAAGTTCACCTTCTTAGAAGATGGTAAACCACTAGAAATACCGATTACAGGAAACTACGTAGTTGTACCACGACCAAAAGAAGCGTCTGTTGCCGCAGATAAAATGAATGTATTGTACAGAGGTTTGCCAAATCCACTTACAATTTCTTTTCCTGGTGTATCTGACAATAAAGTAAGTGTTACTGCTCCAGGCCTAACTAGAGGTAATACACAAGGAAAATACTTCATTACTCCACCTAGTGGCCAGGGAAATACCCTAAACGTTCAAGTAGTTGCAACTTTAGACGATGATACTAGAGTCCCCTCTGTAAAACGTTTTAGAATCAAGAATATACCTCCACCTATAGGGAAAATTAGAGGCAAAGGAGGTTCGTTTAGATTAAATAGAAGTAATTTAATGAGCGGAGAAGTAAAGGCTGAATTTCCCAATTTTGTCTTTGACCTAAATACAAGTGTTTCTTCTTTTGACATAATAGTGCCTGGTGTAGGAGAAAATAAAAACAGAGGATCAAGGCTCGATAGTGATTCTAAAGAATTACTAAGAAATGCACCAAGAGGTTCATTTGTTTTGATCGAAAACATTGATGTAAGAGTTCGTGAAGGACAGGTTACAGTTCCTAAAGCTTCGAACTTAACAATTAAATTAACAAATTAATATTATGAATCGTATACCCCTATTCTTTTTTGTCTTACCATTCATCGCTTTTAGTCAAGCCAATATTTTGAATGCAAAATCGCCAGACGAAATTGGCGTTACTTCCTCCTATGATGAGGTTGATTCTGATGACGAGCCTTTAGAATATGGGTTCATTAGTGACAAAGACGTCTTATTTTCAAAAACTATTTGGGAAGAAATCAATCTTGATGAGCGTGTCAATTTCCCTATGTATTACCCAATAGACACATTGATTGTTGGTAAAGAAAGAAGACCTTTGATACATTATTTGCTGAATGCTGCATTGAACGGAGATTTCGATGTCTACAAACAAGATAATCTAAAAGAGGTTCTTCCAATCGAACAATTAAAAAATAAGCTATTTTTTCGTAGGATATACGACAAACAAGATGGGATTGGTTTAAATAGAATTGTTGATGAGGCCGGTACTCTAAGAAATTTTTTGTTAAAAAATAATGTAGACTTGGGTCAATATGAAGATATAAACGAAGACGACTTGGGCCCCGTCGAATATCCAATCTATGTAGAATTTTTAGAAAATTTAATTTTTGAGAACAATTTACTAGAAGAGACGGAATACTCCTCAGAGCAGTTTGATTATTCATTTGTTTCTAAATATCGTGTGAAAGGCGTTTGGTATTTTGATAAAAGACAATCAGACCTAAGGTATAGGCCAATTGCAATTGCTCCTGTAATTATTACACCTAGATCAAAAGATAGGATAAACAATGCAGAACCAGGCGTAGTGATTGAGCCTGATTATATTGAGTTATTTTGGTTTTTCTATCCTGATACAAGGGATTTATTACACAAGGCATTAGCTTTCAATGACAAAAACACATCAAAACCGATCTCATTTGATCACCTCATAAATTCGAGACGTTTTTCGGGATATATCTACAAAGAAGATAACGTATACCAAGACCGAAAAATTAGCGATTATATTTCTGAAAACTCACTAATGCAACTTTTAGAATCACAACGTATTAAAGAGAAAATTAGAAATTTAGAACAAGATATGTGGAGCTATTAATTCCAATAATACACAAGAAAAACGCTTCTCAATTTGAGAAGCGTTTTTTTTTTTTTTAATAAATTCATCAAATGAAAGTTGATTACCTCATTGTAGGTTCGGGAATTGCAGGGCTGATGCTCTGTGAGCAATTGCGTACTCGTGGAAAATCTTATGCAGTTGTTAGTAACACCTCTCAACAAGCTTCAATAGTTGCAAGTGGTCT
>ENA-OUOG01002491-OUOG01002491.1-marine-metagenome-genome-assembly--contig:-NODE-2491-length-18993-cov-7.045094_pt1 | contig 18993 bp, 22 predicted proteins | sample MGYA00248635_ERZ508505 | MGnify/ENA primary metagenome ERZ508505 (study PRJEB26176, sample SAMN06267871) | marine metagenome | isolation source: Saanich Inlet, British Columbia, Canada | place: Pacific...
AGCCCCCTTATACGGGGGGTGTAGTGCCGCAAGTCCAGCTTTTTTGTTCCATTATGTCACGTCTAAATATAGAAGCTTCTACTATATTTAGAATTTTTACGAATGAACCCCACAATGTCTTATGGGGGTTACGAGGTGCAATATCTTATGGGGCTTATATATTCCCCGCACTAGGGGGCTTACGGGGGAGAATCCCCCGTGTTTAACGCCTTCGGGTTTTGCGACTCTTTCCTTTCCTTGTTTTTCGCTTTCCTCCGCGCTTAGGAGGAAATATAGCGTGATACAAAGGTGTATTTATCTTGAACTCATGTAGCAGTTCCGCGTATTTTTTTGTGGAATAAGGGTAAGTTTTACGGTATTCGGCTTTTAATTGTTCTAAAGTATTTTTTAATAGTGTTTCATTAATTATTAATTTTAATATAACATTATCTACACGTACTCCTCTTTCTAAAGATTGCCTATTAGTGAAAAAATATCTAAGTATTCTATAGTAGCCATCTAAATATGAAGATTTTAATTTTTCGTTTGCATATTTAAAACCTTCATACAGTAGGTCTCCATGATATATATCTCTGTCTTTTTTAAAAGCTTTTTGGAAGTGATTGTACGCTTTCTCATCAAATTTTTTTATCATATCAGCTAGTTCTTCGTGACTGGTGTATAAAGTTCTTTGTGTAAATAGAGCAAAGACTATAGCGAAATAATATCTCGTCTTTAAGTTTTCACAATCTCTAAACCCTTGGTTATCCATAAACGATCTAAGACCATATTTGCCTCTGCAACTCGCTTTTCCCGTCTCGCTCAATTTTTTTATTTCATTTCTTAAATTTTCATCTTCTGTTGAATCGGGTGATGTGCTTTGAAGTCTCGTGTTTATCTTACTTAGTATTTCGTCAACAGTTTCTTGTATATCTACATCAGCAGAAGGTTCCTCGTCAACAGTTTCTTGTATATCTACATCAGCAGAAGGTTCCACGGCTTCGTCACCAGATGCTCCACCCATTGTGTGCCTGCGCATAGAACGCGTTTTACGCCCTCTTGATTTCCTAAATGATTTTCTTGACATTCTTCGTTGTGCCATTATATATATATTAGTTAGAAAAAACACAAAAGTTTATTTAGGTTTTCTACAATATTTCCTTTATAAGGGGGGTTTACGGGGGGACGCCCCCCGTATGGGTAGCGTATGTTTTGGTATCATTACCGCGTCTTGACTTCCACTGACTTTTTTATTTATTTTTGGCAATGGCGGCTCACGTGGCAATACAGTATCCACTACAGAATTCTCACCTTTATGGGGGTTTACGGGGGGCACCCCCGTAACGGGTGGCACATTCCCCGCAGTAGGGGGCTTACGGGGGAGAATCCCCCGTGGGGAGAATCCACCGTATATAGCCAACATCTTTGACACTATTTCGCTTCGTTGCACATCTATTTCGTCAAATGTACATATTTTTATTCCATCTGTATTTTCATATGCATTCACTTTTTCGATTAAATCTTTTAATCCATTGTCTTCGTATTTATCACTTTGATTCAAATCTCCTGTTATCAATAGTTTTGAATTTTCACCTAATCGCGTCGTAATCATCATCATTTGATTCGGTGAACTATTTTGCATTTCATCCGCTATGATAATTGAATTCTTAAACGTACGCCCACGCATATATGCTAAAGGTGCTATTTCAATGATTCCACTTTGCAACATCGACGTTATTGTACGATGATCATAATACTCCGATAAAATATCAAATATAGGTCGTGTCCATGGCTCCATTTTACTATTCAACTTTCCCGGTAAATATCCAATGTCTTCTTCTACTGTGACGATCGGACGCGTCAATACTATTTTTTGGATCGAGTCTTCGCGCAATCTTTGAATTGATTTTCTGTTTAATCACTAAATTCTGCTTCATCTTCTGTGTCATCATCGTCTATCATACTTCTTCCTATAAGTGTGCGACGTTCTAAAGTTAATACATCTTCCATTGTGAATTTGGGGTGATCCAAATCACTCATATAACGGAACTTTTTTGGGTGCATTGGTGTTCGCTTTAAATAAACTCTTCCGAATCTAGGATTGAATTCTTGAAGTTCGTGTATTTTTACGCGCAATAATTTTGATGCATTGTTGGTTTTTTCCAAACCGCGAATATGATAATGACTCATTAAATGTAAATAATAATATGGACGCAATATTTTTACAAACTCTTCTTTGTCAATGTGTTCTTGCACTTTCAATCGTTTATTTGTCAACATTTTCAACATATATTTCATCGACTCAAATAAAAGCGTGGTGTTACTCTTATTTACTGCGCGTTTTATATGCGCATCTTTTATATCATATTCATATTCAATTTGGAATTTATTTTTGTCAAAACAACACAGAAAATATTTGTGAAATAATTGTGGGAATTTTATACTTTTTTCTCTGAGCTTCAAATATATATACACTAACGCTGCTTTCGTGAAAGGCGTATTACTATACGGATTTTTGATTTCATTTGGACACACGTAATAAAATACGTCGCAATTTGACAAACACGACTCAATGTGATTATATAAGTCTTGACATGTAAATAAATACAACTTATTTTGCTCGTACACTTTTATTGTGCTTCGGTTTTTCGGTGGTATTGGATTCAATAATAAATCCGTGCTTATATGTGGCGTCTTTGTGTGTCTATAAATTTGCGCGAGTTTTATGAATGCAAAATAAGTCTTTTGCGATTTATATAAAATTTCCAATTCTTCTTTGCGGTTTTCTGCAAGAAATCCATACTTTAATTCGTATAATTTTTTGTGTTTTTCTTGTAATGCAAATAATATGCCTTTGTTGATATATAATTTGTATATCTTGTCCATGAAAAAATAAAGATTGTTTAACGTTTGAGATTTTTCATTTGATATATTTTCCCAAAATGGACTTTTATCTAGTGCATATGTTTCATTTGGGTATGTTATATTTTTCGCGTTGGCGTGTAGTTGGATTATTTGCAAATATGTTTTCATGTTATGATCTATATATTGTATTAAAAAATCTTTATGTTGATTTTTTCTCTGTTTGTTTTGCTTTTTCTGGTTGTGTTTTTTTGCTTTTTCTGTTTGTGGGTTTGTTTACACCAACTTCAACACATTCACTCCATTAAACACGTCTTCTTGCGTCAAGTCTTGCAAATCCCGTGTCAAGTCGTCGATTGTAAAACGTTTCGCGTTTGCGTTTTTGCGATAGGTTACATTGATGTCTTCCAAGAGCTCATTGCAATAATCCACGATCTCGTTTAACTCGTCGAAATACGACTGTATCTTTTCAAGATGTGCGTCCATTTTATATGGGTCCAATCCATCTTTGCGATACTCACTCCATTCATCACGAAATCGATAAATAATGTCGATATACGTGCGAACTAATAAGTCACCCACGTTGTAAACCTCTCGACTTTTTGCACTCCTGTCTTCTCTTGATAAAACCGTTCGTTTGAGTCGCTTTTCCGCGTCTTCTAGCGATACATTCGATGGATCACGCGTCAAGAATGTTTTGCGCAAGTCTTCATTGTTCACTACATGTTGCGTCATGTATATTGGAAGCTCGTATAATTGTAAATGAAGCATTCGTGGAAATATCTTTATGTTGGCTCTCATGTCTCTCAGCTTTTCTTTGTCTGACGCCGTGACCATCCTTCGTCTCGGGTCAACTTGTTTCACCTTCTTCGCCGCCAAATCGCCCAAATACTCATATTGCGCCATCATATACGCATAGAGCTCGCGACCATCACGCCCATCAATTGTTCGCCCACATTCCATGTCTCCATGATTTCTGGGCGCTTGGCCATGATTCATTTTTCGCTGATATTCGTAAAAGTGTGGATTGTGAATTCGGGTTTCAATGCTACCTGTGCGCCATGAAAACGCCGTGTGACACTCCGTGCACCACATTTGATCACAGCCCATGATTTTATGAATGGGAACGCGGCATTTTGGACATGGCTTCGTGTCACTCGCCAACAGCTTTGCCGTTTCGACGTCTTCGACTTTACAGACATGGTTGTCCTCTTTTAATAAATGACATTCTTTGCAAGTGTATTTTTCGCACGTGGCGCATTTCCATTGGCTGCTCAGTAATCCTCGACAGTTGGAGTCGCTACAAGTGCGTCCATTGTAAGTCGCTTTAGACGCCACGTCTCCGCCGTTGGCTTGTATAACACGCATATTTTGCAATCTTCTACGTATGTCGACATGTCGAATCCACAACGCCGCGTGTTCGCTTTGAATGTCTTGGATTTGTTCGTCGGTATAGTCTCCGTGATACAATCTTTGTTCAAGGTCTTTGATTTTTCTTTGAGTTATTTTTTCTTCGTTTTCCAACGGCTTTATTTCTTTGCGCACTTTAGCTTCTTCGCGTTCGCGCTCAATGGTCGCCATGGTCGCCGGGAAAAGTGCCCGCTCTTTCTCTAAACATTTTTTTTCTTGCACTGCTTTCCACTCCGTGTTGAAGAATTTTTTTGTGAAGTTTTCGTTTAGAAATCTGCGCGACCACTCTTTTTTGCAATCTGTGTTCATGCACGTCGCCTCTTGGCGGTCAACAATGTAGCGCGAGCAACACTGACGACATGCGGTGAAGTCACAATAAACACAGACGACGATTCCTCTGGTTACTTTGTTATAATCTTCGGTGCAAATATTGCAAGACATGATTTCGATTGTGGTATATACTCTCGGTATAGATTTGTGCATACTTAAAAAAGCGATGGTTTTAAACCAATTTTTCTCATTTTCTAATGTTTTTTCAGTTTTGTTCGAATACAATTTTTTCTGTATGGTTTATATACATGTCTCTTGTTGCTGACTTGGAGTCCAAGAAAAAGGCATTAGCATTAAAGCTCAAAGGTGAAAAATACCTCAACGACGAGGTTCAAAAAGAAATTGTTAGAAAAGACTGCACAGCCATCGTCAAAAATTGCAAGACTTTATCTAAACTTAGTAAAAAATACAAAAAACGATATACCGATAAAAAGCGTGAATACCGAAGTGAAGTCAAGGACATTGACGCGCGTATTAAATTGATTAAAAAAGAAAAACGTGCTCGTGCTCGCTCTGTTAAAACACGCAAGCGTTGCCCTAACGGAACTCGCAAGAATCGCAAAACCGGTGCTTGTCAACGCAAGTAACTTTTATCATTTTATTTATCATTGATAATTGTTAAAAAAAAATGATTTATATATTATTTATTAAAATATAAATATGAAATTTTGGACTAAACGTAAATTGAAAGCATTTGAAGGATGGAAACGTTCTGTAGAAGAAAACAAGGTATTTATTATTAATGAAGTTGACTATGAGAAATTTATGGAGAAATATGTCGACGAAAATGAAGTCGCTGATGTATTGCGAAAAATCGTTGATGATGTCGTTGTTGATGATGTCGATGTTGATGATGTCGATGTTGATGATGTCGTTGTTGATGATGTCGTTGTTGATGATGTCGATGTTGATGATGATGTCGATAAAAAAATGATTTATTTGGATTTAAAATCGTCTTTGTTATTCTTCTTATGTTGCATACTTTGGTTTTGTTCTTATAGCGGGCATGAATCATTAGAGCTTGTTGAAAAAGAACAACAAAGAAAAGGTATTTCATTAGTGGGCGACTTTTTACGAGGATTGTGTTGTCGTATTAACTCGCATCTTCCACATTGCGTATCAACAAATAAAATATAATTCGGTTACTATATAAATTCAATTTTTTATTATATAGTAGAGTATTTTTATGTGCGACGTTGACTCTTGCATAATGCGCGGTTTAATGAAGAAAATTCCGATGGATATTATTCGCGAACATATTGCGCCTTATATGTATTTAAAACAGCCTGAGTGTTTATTGCGCGACATTGAATCGTATGTAGATGTGCGTGAACGCTTGATTGATTTATATTCTTCTATGTATCCAAATATGAATAAATACGACGATTGGTTAAGCAACGATATATGTCGATTTTTCAATGAAAATGTCCCGATTAATCATGGATATACCAATAATAACTTGCGAAAATGGCGGCGGTTGTTTGTTTTTCATGACAAAAGCGATCATGTTATTATCGATTATTTGACTCGGTATTTTTTACGTTACTCTTCTAGAGAGTTTCGTGTGTATTTAGGAATATTGACTCCGTTTGAACGCGAAGAGTTTATTGAATTTTGTATTACGATTTGATTTTATTGATTTTATTGATTTATTGATTTATTGATTTATTGATTTATTGGTATAATATATATGATTCATATTTTGGTGATTTGTAATAATCCACATTCTCACTTCGTGAATAAATTGGAAACAATTGTGCGTTCCGTCACAAATAACCAAACGGATACTATTCACATGCATTTCATCGTAAGCAAAATTAACATTATTAGAACCGAAGGTGTTAGAGATAGTGCTCAAAACGTCCTCATTACCGTTTCCGAATTTTCGATCGGCGAAGACGAAGCTTTCACGCGGGCATTTGTTAAAGGCGAGGGTTGTAAATACGATTTTGTTTTTTATAATCAATGCCCAATTCCTTTTAAAAGAGGCGCGTTTTTCGGTCCAGTGAAATCAGCTGAAGCGATGCGGAGCTATTTGCCGAAATTGTTGAAGCCACGTGGCTATGTTGTGTTCGCTGCGCTGTATGATAAAACAAGTGATGAGAAAATGGATTTTGTATTAGACACCAAAGCAGATATGATTAGAAGAAACAATAACACACATATTTACGAAACATTGGAGTCGATGGGAATGAAAAATACTGAATTTGCTGGATATGAACTTTTGGCTTATAGACGTAGTGGTGTGAAAATGACTCGTTCTAGAACTGCGCGTCGTTCTAGGTCGCGGTCTATTAAATCGGCGCCTTCTATGTTTTTGCCTTACAGTGTTTAGCTGTTGGAAATAATATAATTGAGATTTTATTATATTATTTGGTTTTTTGGGTTTTATTTTGGGTTTTATTTGTTATTTGGTTTTCATTGGTAGTATATTTATAGCTTCCAGTCCATCACCCATCTTAAAAGAAGTGTGAAAACGACTGCGTGAAGTAATAAACCGGCTGTTGTTGGGCATCCTACGGGGTTGGCGATTTTGACGAGTTTACCTAAAAGAGAATTTACCAAAATGTATGTGTATGGGTTGGCGACGATGAGGAAGATAATGGTAGTAATAAGTGTGTATTTCCATTTTTTGGCGCTTGTCAATTCTGCTTTTTGTTGTTCTTCTTCTTTTGGTGCTTGTTCTTCCTTCTTGAGAACTCCTGTAAGATCATGTCCGAGCTCTTTGGCTCCGTCTTTGAGTCCTTTGAGGTCATGTGTTAAAGATGGTTCTTGACTTGCTGAATGAAATTCCATTCTTATATATTATTCTGTGATATTTATTTCGGTGATATTTATTTCCTGGATTTTTATTTCTGTGATATTTATTTGAATCTAAATGCGCTACTTATTGTTTCATTGATATATTGCATTAAATTTTGTTTCTTCGATTTGTTTTTTAATATTCTTAGTTTTTTCTTCGTTTCATCTTTATTCAGTTTGGATATATTTTTGGCTTTTACTTTTTTGTCGTATCTCCTTGGATGCATTAGTTTTTGTAATATAGAATCAAAGTATAACTCGCGTCTCTCCATTTCGTCTTCTTGTTCATTTTTATTGGCTCTGTCCATGTACGTAGCATCACAGAGCGGTTCGTCACCCAATCTCTTCTTCTTTTGTAACGCGGCGTCTAAATCTGTATAAGTTATTTTTGTCATATTTACTGACATGGGTAACGTGGTTGCGTTTTTCGCGTCGTCTTCTTCGCTAAAACATCTTCTGTTTTTTAATTCATAATCTTCTTCGAAGCCAAACCGATCGTAGGCGCAAAGACCGCGAATGTTATAATAACATCCGGCTAATTCCAGTAAACCCATATTGTATTGTTGCCTCTTGATAATATATAAATAAGAATACATAAGCACTGTTGAAAATCCTTCTAAAGCACAAATGATTTTTAATACAGGAATATTTGAATGTTGAGAACATTCGCCTCTTTCGACGATTATTAGACCCACTTTTGTATTGGCTGGTATCGTTTTTTTGCGGTGCGTTATCGTCTTGGTTGTCATTAAAAAAACAATGTCGAAATTTGTTGATTGTTGGTTGAATATTTTTTCTGTTGCGTCTTCTATGCCTTCTTTTACATAGTCGCTGTTTATATTCGCTGTGCATCGGTTAAATAAAATTGATTTTTGATCTAGAATCTGATCATAGGTGATGCCCGAACGCGTCGTTGGTCTGTCTGTGGCTAATACAAAACGTACGCCGTCCATTGTGATTTCGTTATATAAATATTGCAATTTTAAATGGTTACGCTTCAAATAATCTTCTACTACAGGTCTGCTTGATATTTCTGCAATCATTTCTGGTGTGAAAAAATCTAGGGTTCTTATTGGTGATGGGGATGGTGTTGGTGATGGCGTTGGCGTTCTTGATCTTGGTCTTGTTCTGCGTGTCTGACTTCTTGTTTTTGGCGGCATATATAATATTTTGATATTTTTTTTTGCTTATCTTTATTGCGTTTACTAAAATCCTATTTCGGTTATATGAAATGATATAAACGTATATACTTAATTATTTTATGCGAATTTTTGTAAAAACACTCGAAGGAAAAACCGTTCTTTTTGACGTCGAATCGTGTGAATCTGTTCTCAGTGTTAAAAAAAGATTGGCTGCTGAACATGGTGTGGATTTCGACCGGTGTATACTCATGATCTGTGGTAAGAAAATGGCGAATGACCATTTGATGTCTTACCATAATATTCAAACAGAAAGCACTTTACATGTTATTTATCGGAAGGTTAAGCTTGTTGAACCACTTGTTGGGCCGCCTACGAAAGATGTGATGATGGCTATGATTTTTTCTGGTATATTGCCTCTTGTTCTTTCTATCCGGCGTTAGTCTTATTCGTCCTCTCTCTACATGTACTGTCCATCATGTGTCTCTATATATCGTGCTTCACCATAATATAAGATAAAATGTGTGTTCTATTTTTTTGAGTTTATATTGGGGTTTGGTGTCACTCATTTATGGATATGTCACTCATTTATGGATATGTCACTCATTTATGGATAAAGTATTATATTGATTCATTATATATGACTATATTGAATCAATTACAAAATTATAATTGGTCTAGTTCTAACATCGAGAACATTAAAAAATATATTAAAATTAAAAATAAACCTAGCAAAATTAGGGGTTTCATAGAACAATTAATTCAACGTTCTCACAACTCTCTTGAAAAAGAAGAAATGGAAAGACAAACTTCAAAACTTTTAGATGAGTATAATTCTAAATTTAGCGAGAACTTCTACATTAAAAACGACAGACTTTATTATAAACCATTGAATTTACAAATCGTTCCCAAAGACGACGAAGACCGCAAGCAAACCATTCTAAAGAAGCACTTTCACGGGCCAGAGGGTATTGGAAAAGGTCAAAATAATTTTCATCACTACATTTTGTCGAAGTATTTGGGCATTACTCGCGACGATGTCATTTCATTTTTGAAAAATCAACCTGAATATCAACTATTTCAAAACAAACCACGCATGACAACAAGCGGCGTTGAAGCCAAATATCCGTTGCACATTATCGCCATTGATACAGTGGATATTCGAAACATGAAGACGTATTACAATTACATTTTTAGTGCCATGGACATTTACACTGGCTTTTGTTGGTTCTTTTTATCGAAAGCTCACGAGGCGACCAACTCCATCGAAGGATTGAAAAAGTTGCTTTCGTATAATCTCCGTTTTCGTGATCGCGCAACTCGCGAAAACATGATTGCAAACAATCGCTTTGATTTACCACACATGATTATTAGTGACCAGGGTGCCGAGTTTCAAAAAGAGTTTAGCTCATATTTGAGAATCATGAAAATAAAACAAAAGATGCAGAAAAGTTATACCCCACAACCTCACATCGAAGCAGCCAATGGCGTTTTGCGAAATATCATTCGTGCACATGTTATTCGCAGCGGGAAGAAGACGCTGACTCCGGCTATCATGGAGAAGCTGATGACGGCGAAAAATACAAACACTGACCCAGATAGTCGAACCACTTCCGAAGCTTTGATGAAAGATTACTTTTCAAGAAGCTCTAATGGTATGTTACGAGAACTTGTGAAAAATAAAACCTCCAAAAAACGCCAAAAATACGCTAATAAAACACGCCGATACAAAAACCAGAATCTGAACGCAGGTGACTTTGTTCGCGTGAAGCTTGCCAATTTTCAATCCGGCGTTCGTTCTCTTGTAAAAAGCGGGGAAACAAAGAAAATATTTGTCAGGTTCTCACCAGAAGTGTATATTGTTGAAAAAGTCATACAAGTTGAGCGAAACAACTTCGGATTTCCATTGTACGTGTTGAAGGATAGTCAAAATCGAATCATACTGAATTCCAGTGGCAAAAAGCGCATATTCCAAGGAAGCGATTTGTTGAAAGTTCCTGGACCTGGGGGCGTTGAAAGAAAGCCGCATTTGACATTGAAGCAAGTGAACAAGCTGAACTCGAATGAAAAAGGTCGCGATTTATACATTGAACCCAATGCTCCTAACTCCGCCGTTTCTGTTCTTTCTCCGTTCAGCGTATCTGCTTCAGACAGAGTTGTTCGCGAAAAGCCTGTGAGTGAATGGAAAGGTGGAGAATGGACGAAAGCATTGAAAGACAAGGAGTTTACGGACGACGAAGACGGTGTTAGAAGAATCATCATAAAAGTTGTTTATGATCATACGGATAATGTGTATAGACCTGTTTGTGTGGCAAAGGGCAAGAGAAACACGAAGGAAAACCATCAATACTACCTTTTGAAAGAAGTTCTCGACATGGCATCGGGTCGCGGTGAAACGTGGGTTGAAGAGAGATTCTATGAAGGGACGAGAATCGACTACTCTTAATCCAACGTTAAGTCTATGATACTCGGTATCAAAGTCGATTGATTGAGTGGCATATTTTTTTGGCATCCTCTGCACTTATGAGAACTTGTTTCCAAACCGAAACCTTTTTTTGGGTCCCACCAACATTTTTGGCACACTCGATGCGACTTGTCCATGTTTTTTGCCAAACATGACGCCGGCGTAAAACTCGATTTTTTGCATGTGTTTTTTTCGCACATGATGCACTTCACTTTTTTTTGGTTTTGTCTTCGACTTTTTCTTTTGTTTTTGAGTTGTTTTTTGCGATTTGCATTTCGCGTTTTGTTCGGCATATAATATAAAGGAATATATTAATTTATTAATCTATGAACTTGATGTGGACACGATACGGGGTTGCCACCCCGTAAACCCCGCTTTGATAAAAGTTGGTTTTACATACGGGATTGCCACCTCGTAAGCCCCGCTTATATGGGGCTGCACCTCGTATGGTAGTTGACGGGGGCACGCCCCCGTATGCTAAATATTCTTCATATGTCATCCAATATGTGTGTGTTCGCATATATTGTATATTATATAAATACTTTTATATATATAATAATTTTACATACGGGACGGGGTTGCCACCCCGTAAAACCCCGCTTTGATAAAGGTTGGTTTTACATACGGAGTTGCACCCCGTAAACCCCGCTTTGATAAAGGTTGGTTTTACATACGGAGTTGCCACCCCGTAAACCCCGCTTTGATAAAGGTTGGTTTTACATACGGAGTTGCACCCCGTAAACCCCGCTTTGATAAAGGTTGGTTTTACATACGGAGTTGCACCCCGTAAACCCCGCTTATATAAAAAAGTTATTTCTTATATGGGATTGCACCCCGTATGGGGGTTTACGGGGGCGTGCCCCCGTGATACATTTCACGGACCAGTAAACGCCGAATAAAACTGCCTTTTGAAACACGGTTTTTGAGTCAATAAACGCATCCATTTATGAGTGACATTTTGCCCTATTTTTGGGGTATTTTTCGGATGTTTTTGAGAACGTAGACCCGAAGGGTCTACGTGTTCCGTGAAATGTATCACGGGGTGTCCCATACAGGGATACTTATAAGAAATAACTTTTTATATAAGGAGGGCTTACGGGGTGGCAACCCCGTATATAACTAAAAGAAGCGGGGTTTACGGGGTGGCAACCCCGTATATAACTAAAAGAAGCGGGGTTTACGGGGTGGCAACCCCGTATAGATTATACTTCCTTGTATTTGTATATTTTTGGGAACCAGCTCATTAAAGGCAATCTAAACCAATACCCATGCACTTTGTATTTTTTACCTTCTTTGATCATTGCGTAATCGTCAGCGCTATTAAACTCCAACAAAAACACCGAGTCCCCTAATACATAGTTATTTCCTTCGGTATCGACGACTTGGTAATAGGTGCTTCCTCCTGCTGGTCGCACGTATTTCTGTCCTATTGTAATTTCTTTTTCAAACATTGTTAAATAAATACTCAACACATAGAGTATTACGAGAACCACTAAAATTATAAATATCAATGATTTTGATTTAAATTTAGATAAAACATCGCTCAGTAAACCCATTATATATTATCTTGATAAAAATATATTGATTATATATAATGCCTAGACGCACTTTGAAACGTTCTAATAAAGCTAAGAATAAAACTCGTTCAAGAAAACAATGCGGCGGTGGAGGGGGATATTTCGGCTATGGTGAGAAAAAAGATGAAGAACATTTCAGACAATTTTATAAAGATTTAGGGTTGGGGCCTGGAGGTATAAACGCTGCCAATCATGAAAATGTAAAAGAAACACTTCAAAAATTAAAAAATAAATGGTTCAACAAATACGATATTAATGATGATGAGGAGTTAAGAATAAAGCTAAGAATAAAGAAATATAAGATTAGTAAAGGTATGGTTGCCATTCTCATTAAATTTGGCTTGGATGTCAATAAACCTAATAAATTTGGACACACCTTTTTATATAATGCATTGCAACATGGCGATAAAGATCTTACAATAGCAAAATACCTTATTGGTAGAAAAGGCACTGACTTACATGTCACAACTAATAAAGGAACATATCTACATGCGCTAGCAGACAATAAAAATACTGTAAACGAAATAAATGAAGATATAATCAGTTTAGGATTGGAAGGAATAGACAAAGAAGAAGTAAATGGATTTAGAAAGAAATATGATCATAAAATAAAAGAAAAAGAGGACAGAAAAAAACAAGATGAAGAACTTTATGAAGAGCTGAAGAGAGAGATGGAAGAGGAAGAACAATCAAAACAAAGTTCTCGTGCAGGTCCTTCCGGGTCTTATACTAGAAGAGCTGGTCCTTCTGCTTCTTCTAGAGCTGGTCCTTCTGCTGGTCCTTCTGCTGGTCCTTCTGCTGGTCCTTCCACCGGTCCTTCTGCTGGTCCTTCTGCTAGAACAGCTTATCCAGCGAGCTCACCATCTCTTAAACTAGATGGTGATAATCTAGAATTTATTTTAAAACAAATTAATGAATATACAGGAAAGAATGCTTATAAGGTTCTGGGATTAAAAAAAGACGCTAAAGATGCAGAAGTGAAAAAAGCTTATCGAAGGTTAGCGCTTAAAACACATCCTGACAAATGTCTAGTTGGAGATGTAGATGGTAATAAGAGATGTCAAACAGCCTTCAATAAAGTCAATAATGCATATGAAAAATTAACAAAATAAAGAGTAATTATCCTCTCGTCCAGAAATGAGTAACATATCCATATACGGGACGGGGGTATACCCCCGTAAACTGCTCCCCATTAAACCCATTGCCCCGCTTTGATTAAAATCGTATTGGCTTCTACAAACATAATAAATTACCTTTTACGAAGAGCATCCCTCATAGAGGGGGTTTACGGGGGAGCATCCCCCGCATGTATCAAATATCTCGATGACACCGAGTCCTCTTGCAAATAAATAGAGCATAATTCCATTTCTTTTTCTACATGCACAATAGGTTTATTCGGCCATTCATTAAACGGCGTTGCATTAGACGTCGATTGATTCATACATAATAATTCATGTAATGCGCATAAACGTCTTTCCAACGGATTCATAGACTCTTTTATTAATTTTCGCGACAATTGTTTTAATCGCCATTCAAATTGCAGCGCGCTATTCCATGTTGGAAATCCTGAAACATAACATATTCTGGACCACGAATAGCCTTTTGAAACTTTTATTCCGGTCGCATGCGCTCCGCCCTTTATTTCTTTATTATGCTGACGTAGACGTTTATCTACGTCAACTGTTGCACCCACATACGTTGACCCGTCGTTACATTGTAATATATAAACAAACATAATATATTACATATTTTATTATTAGTCAATTGACGTTAAATGTGTTGTATCTTGTATATTATTCAACACTTTTTTATAATATTTCTCCCGGTTCTCGCCTGCCAATGTTTCCTTTTGCACCGCTAAACAAAATTGCGAAAAATTGGAATCCATGTTATTATAATCCGGATTTATATTCTTCCAATCCATTAGTTCTTGGATTCCTTTTCGCGACAAATCCTGAATCCCTTCGAATATTTTCTTCTTCGCTTTTTCCTTTTCTTTGTTCCATGCATCTTCGTCTCGTATATACATCGTTTCGCGTTTCTTATCCGTGCAGTGCAGCGGTCTTTGATAAAGAGTCAATTGATTCAAATTATCATTGATGATCTTCGTCATTCCTTGAACAAACCCCAATTGAGCATTATTTCGCAAGTCTTCGTGAGATAATTGAATGTTCTCAATAAAGTCCGAAAAATTGATGGCGTCTTTGCATTGCTCATTCAAAAACACGTTAATATTAAACTTTTGATTATTATTAATTGTATTATTGTTGATTGTTTGATTGCTCACTATTAATTGTTGTTGAAGTTCTCGATTTTGTTTTATCATATCCATTAATAGAGTTGCGTCGATTTTATTGTCAGCAGTAATTACAGATGATTCTTTGATTTGAAGGCATTTTTTTTTATGCACGCTTAAGCCTTGTCTATATTTATACGACTTACCACATGAACACATAAACGCTGCGGCATTTTTTGGGGTTTTTGTGTCATCATTTGTCATCATTTTATGTTTGTCGGTTGACAAATGTGTAATATAATTACTATGTTTACTGCATTTGAAGTCACAACTTTCACAGAAGAATTTAAAGGCATTTTTTGGCATTTTTTCGTCATCATTTGTCATCATTTATATAGTGACAGAAAAAATGCCTAAATCATTTTCCGCAAAAATATTAAAATTTTTTCAGTAACAAAAAAATCATGAAAATTTCAAAATCACACCATTATGCTCTCAACCACATTTTTCAAAAATCCTTAAGAAAATTCTCCGCCGAAATTTTTTTTTGGACATACTTTTTTATGTCCAATTTTTATTTTTGGGTCAAAGAATCTCGATTTGATTTTCAAAATTCGAAGCTCCTTGAATTTTACTTTCTTTTGCTATATTTCGCGTCACTTTACAGTAGTTCTCGTGTCCCATTGAAAATGATTCTTTTTGCATCGTAAGGCATTTGTTCGAAAAATCCGAATCTATGTTTTCGTATTCTGGATTTTCATGTTTCCAATCATTGAGAGAACCTATGCTTTTGCAACAAAGTTCTCGTATTCCGGTATATAATTTCTCTTTTACTTTCTCTTGTTCTCGTTCCCATTTATTTTCATCTCGTATATACATTTTATCGCGCTTTGCGTCGGTGCAATGAATCGGTCTTTGATAAAGGGTCAATTGATTCAAGTTATCCGTTATGATTTTCGTCATTCCTTGAACAAATCCTAGACGCGCATTGTTCTCCAAATCGTTATGTGATACTTGGATCTTTTCAATAAAGTCTGAAAAATTGATCGCGTCTTTGCATTGTTCGTTCAAAAAAATATTGATATTGAATTTTTGATTATTATTTACAGTATTATTGATTGTTTGATTACTCGCTATTAATTGTTGTTGAAGTTCTCGATTTTGTTTTATTAAATCCAATACTAAACTTGCATCGATTTTATTATTTATTGCGAGAACTTCCGTATTTTCTTGTTGATGTGTGCATTTCTTCTTATGACGCCATAATGTCGTGCGACTAAAAAAATCTGCGTTGCAAATTTCACATTTTCCAGCGAGGCTTTTTGAGGCTTTTTGTGTTTCATTTTGTTTCATTTTATGTTTTGCTGTCAATAAGTGCCTCTCAAAATCTCGCTTCTTACTCGAACTATAATCACAAACCTCGCATGAAAATTTTATGGGGGCTTTTTGGGGCAAAATTTGTTTCATTTGTTTCATATATTGTCCAAAGATATTTTTCCCCTAAATTTTCATTGAAAAAATTCAATCACGTTTCTATATTCATTTTTTCTGGATTCTCTCCATTATGCTTTCAAACCGAAAATCACCGTTTTTTTAGGATTCTGTTTTGTATATTTGAAAATTGGACAATTTTTTCTTGTCCATTTTTTAATTTTCATTGAAGAATCTTAAGAAGTTTTTTGGGGGGCGAAGCCCCCCGTAACAAATCCTTCATATTCAACGCCTATTTAATTACCATCCATGCATTCAAAATATTTTTATTTGTAGTATATATATGAGCGGCAAAAGTATACATGATGCGATAAAATCCGTTACGCAATATACTACTTTAAAATCAGCTTATGAAAAAAAATTCACTCCATTTGAAAGGTGGTTTTTAGGAACTTCGTTACTTTCCGATAAAACAAAGGGACATATTGAATCGCGTTTTTTTGGAACTAACAATATTGATAATTACAATAAATTTAAAAAATATAATAAAAAATTTGAAACCTCTGATAAAGGCTACGAAGACCAGAGTATTTGGCTTTCTGGTGGTAAGAAAACGAAACGCAAGAAAACGCATTTACGGAGAACAAAGAAAAATAAAAATAAATAAACGATTTTATACATATAGTATATGATCGTTAAAGGATATAAGGCTATTATCGATTTGGATTTGACAAATATTCATCCTGTCTTCCATAAGAGTTTGATAGACCAACACAAGAAGGATATTGAAAAATATAAATTGTATCAACTAACATTAGAACCTAAGTTACGTTACGAGAACACCATTGAATTAATTTTTAAAAAACGAGCGTTTTTCGATAAAAAAAGAAATTTAAAACACACGACTACATATTGGGACGACTACGATGGGGTTTTCGCAGACGACACTGCATCTTTTCGTCCCTTATAATATTGTTTATTTATTACAGTAACCCCTATATAGCGCCCGTCCAGAAATGAGTGACATATCCATTTATGGGGGATGCTCCCCCATGTCCCCCTTTATGGGGATGTAGTCCGCCTTGATTACACTCATATATACACACATAATAAATAACTTTTTATAAAAGCGGGGTTTACGGGGTGCAATCCCGTATATGGGGGCGTGCCCCCGTATTTGGGTTAAAGAAAATTTCGATTTTACTAATTAAAAAGAAAAAATTGATTCTTTTTCTTCCTTTTTTTTTAAATGCATAAACTATATCTTAGAAGATGTCCACTATTGCAAACGCTATTAACATGATCGCCACCGAAGCAGAAACTATTCCTACTCCAGTGTCAATGAAGAATTTGCCGCCAAAGTATGTTCGTTTCATGACTTACGTCTTTTGGTTGACGAATCAGATGAGAAACGCCGATTTACTTTCCGATGAAGCATATGATGAAGTCGTCAAGGCTCAGAAGATGTTTGCATCTGTTGAAGTTCAATTTGCGCATTTCGAATTGTTTGATTCCGAATTCAAGGCTACGGAGAAGACTATGAAAAAGGAGATTCGCCAAGCGATGAAGCCAAAAAAGGAAAAAAAGGTTACCGAAAAAGATCCCAATGCTCCTGAAAAGAAGCGGGGACGTAAGAAGAAAGAAAAGGTTAATGCTGACAATAGCACTGATGAAGAACGCTATATTGCCAACATTGTTGCTCTTGCTACGGGGGATGCTCCCCCGTTAACCCCCTCTATGGGGGATGCTCCCCCGTTAACCCCCTCTATGGGGGATGCTCCCCCGTTAACCCCCTCTATGGGGGATGCTCCCCCATGTCCCCCTGTTTTGGGGGAGAATATCCCATGTATTTCAGGGAACAGCGCCGATGAGACCGCCGATGAGACAGCCGATGAGACCGCCGATGAGACCGCCAATGAGAATGTGATTGAGACCGCCGAAGTCGAAGCGCCGATTGTTGAAACTATGGTAAGAGACCCTATTTGTCGTCCATCTACACCTATTTTGCATGAAGAAAATGATAATGAGTCTGAGGTTAGCAAGTCATCTATTGAGTCCAACGCCGATAAGAAAGCCGAGAAGTTAGCTGCCAAGGAAGCCAAGGAAGCCGAGAAGTTAGCTGCCAAGGAGGCTAAGAAGTTAGCTGCCAAGGAAGCTAAGGAAGCCGAGAAGTTAGCCGCCAAGGAAGCCAAGGAAGCCGAGAAGCAAGCTGCTAAGGAAGCTAAGGAAGCCGAAAAGAGAGCTGCCAAAGAAGCCAAGGAAGCCGAGAAGTTGGCCGCCAAGGAAGCCAAGGAAGCCGAAAAGAGAGCTGTCAAGCAAGCCGCCAAGGAATCCAAGAAGAACACTGCTAAAAAGGTTTCTAACACGCAAGTTTCCGACTCTGACCTCAGCCAAGAAGCGCCGCCTACCTCATTAGAACCCGAAGACTTTATTGAAAATCATGTTCAAGATAAACATGATATTCATAACGCCGAACACAACGCCCATGACAACGCCGAACACAACGCCGAACACAACGCCCATGACAACGCCGAACACAACGCCGAACACAACGCCGAACACAACGCCGAACACAACGCCCATGACAACGCCGAACACAACGCCGAACACGACGACGACGACGACGACGATGAAGAACTCGAAGTTACACCCACTATTATCAATGGCATTCACTATCTTATCGACAATCTTGACAACCTTTATTGCCCCAACACTCATAATTTGCTTCACCACGGGGGGAAACCCCCCGTTAACCCCCCTTAA
>ENA-OUOG01002493-OUOG01002493.1-marine-metagenome-genome-assembly--contig:-NODE-2493-length-18977-cov-4.872857_pt1 | contig 18977 bp, 18 predicted proteins | sample MGYA00248635_ERZ508505 | MGnify/ENA primary metagenome ERZ508505 (study PRJEB26176, sample SAMN06267871) | marine metagenome | isolation source: Saanich Inlet, British Columbia, Canada | place: Pacific...
ATAAAACATAGGCCATTTTACTTCTCTGTAAATCATTAACAACAACACCCATGTTGGCATTATTTGAAAGATTTGATAACAATGCTAATAATTCATCTTCTTTAAAATGATGTAAAAAAAGTGTGGTTAATGCAATGTCATAATTAATCGCTCTAAATTCTTCTGAAAAAATATCTTCATTTTTAAAAGAAACTTCAGGATAATTTACAGATAATTCATTAGCGTAATCTATAGCGTCTTGGTTAGCATCAATGCCTATTAACTGAAGTTTATAGCCATTTTTTCTTCCAAAATCTGCAACTAACCTTAAAATATCACCATGACCACAACCCAAATCTATAATGGTAAATGTCTTCTCTTTTGGTTGATCTTTTAATAATTGCTTAATACCATCTATAGTAATACTATTACCACCAAGCCATTTATTAATGCTTCCTAGTTTGTCTAAGGTATCTCGCATTAGCTCTCCTTTCATGGTAAAATCGTCCATGATTTCGGTTTTATTGCTACGGTATGTTGTGTCTATAAATAAGCTCATTTAATAATAATGGGTTTTCCGTGGGTCATTTTTATAATTTTAGATAGCAAAAACGGAAACCAACGTAAGCCACTTAATAATATGGGTGCCAACCAATTTTGCCTAAATAAATAAGCTATGGTATGGCCTGCTCTTATGCGCCATTTAAACGTTTTGTACCATTGTTTGGTGTACTGATTTTCTAAATCTGAACGCGTTTTAATTTTTTCTTGAAGCGGATTTAATATATTCTTAATGTTTTCTTTGTTCTGAAGTGTAAATTTTTCAGACTTAGCATCTAGGATTTTATTGGCTAAATTTTCGAAATCTGTGCGCAATTGCTTTTGGCGTTCTTCTAATTCTTCGTCTCTTTTTATATTAAGTTGTTGAAGGTTTTCGTATTCTGAATTTCTACGTGTTAATTCGGTATTTAAAAAATCTTTTTCACGACGAATAGCTTCACGCTCTGCTTCAATTTTTGAAATAACATCTCTTAACTCCGTTAGTTTAACATCGAAATTATGATTTTGTTTTTGGTTTTCGGATTCCGAGAATTGCTTAAAGTCGTTTAACTGTTGTTGTAAATTAGTGTTGCGTTCTTCAAGAGTACTTTTTTCGCTTTTGCTTTTTAATTTTGTAACGAGCATACCTAAGTAGGCTCCAATTATAGATGAAATTAAAATAGCAAGTATAAGAATTAGGTTATCGTTCATTTAAAACATTGAATTTTATCAAAGATAAAAAAATTTGAATGGAAGACTCAGAAACTGAGACTGTAAACTGAATACTATTTTTTTACTCTAAAACTTCCTGTTTTGTCATCAAAAGCAATTAAATCTTTTGGAAATAAAGTGTTAAATGTCCCTTTTTCTATAAGATTACAAGGCGCATCGCAAATCACTTCAGTATTTGTCATTACAATTATAGTATCGCATAATTGTATTGCTAAATCTATTTCATGAGAGGAGAAAAGTATCGTTTTACCAGTCTCTTTAGTTATTTTTTGAAGTAGTTTTAATATGTATGCTTTGTGATACATATCTAAATGAGTTGTGGGTTCATCTAGAATAATAAGGTCTGTATCTTGAGCTAAAGCTCTTGCAATCATTACTTTTTGTAGTTGTCCGTCACTAAGTTCGAAGCATCTTTTAAATTTTAAAGACTCTATATTTGTTTGCGAAATGGCTTTGTTTATTATTTCTAAATCTTGATTCGATAGGTTTCCAACCCAATTAGTGTAAGGTTGTCTACCTAAAGCAATGAGCTCGAAAACAGATAAATTTTTAGAAGCAATCTGCTCTGTTAGTACCAAACTTTGCACTTTTGCTAAATCTTTGGCTGCATATTGATTTATTGGTTTGTTATGAATGCTTATTTCTCCATGTAAAATAGGTTGCACGTTTGTAATTGTGCGTAGTAATGTAGATTTACCAACACCATTTCCACCTACTAAACCTATTAATTCTCCTTTTTGTAAATTTAAATTAATATTTGAAGCCACAATAGTTGTAGTCTTTTTAGACTGGTAACCAATGGAAAGGTTTTTTGTTTTTAGGATGGTATGTTGGTTTTTGCTTTTCATTTAAAATACCATTTTACGTTTTCTAACTAATAACCAAACCACAACAGGAGCACCAATTAAACTAGTAATTGCATTAATAGGTAAAGTATAATCTGTATTTGGTAATTGAGCTATACTATCGCAAATAAGCATCACAATTGCACCAAATAAGAACACTGCTGGTAATAATAATCTATGGTTAGAGGTATTAAAAATCTGTCTGGTAATGTGCGGAATTGCCAAACCAATAAATGCAATTGGTCCTGCAAAGGCAGTTATAGTTCCTGCTAATAAACTAGTAGCTATAATTATAATAAGACGACTTTGTTTTAAATTTAAACCTAAACTTTTTGCATAGTTTTCGCCTAATAAAAGCGTGTTTAGTGCTTTTATAGATGCTATACTAAACAGAATACCAATAGTGTAAATAATAGCAAATATTTTAAGTTCTTTCCATTGTAAATCGCCTAAACTACCAAATCCCCAAAAAATGTATTGCTGTAATTCTTCGGCAGAACTAAAATAGGAGAGTACGCTTACAACTGCAGCTGTAATACTGCCAAACATAAGCCCAATAATTAAAATAGCCATAGTATCTCTTACTTTAGACGATACTATTAAAACCATTAATAACACCAAAAAACTACCTAAGCTAGCAGCAATAACTAAACTCCATTTTGATACTAAAAGCGTTGCAAAAAAGCCACCAAAAACCGAAGAACCCATTATTAAAAGCGCGACACCTAAACTTGCGCCAGAAGTAATACCTAAAACAAAAGGACCTGCTAATGGATTACGAAAAAGCGTTTGCATTAATAATCCTGAAATTCCTAATCCAGAACCTACCAAAATGGCTGTTATTGCTTTTGGTAGCCTATAGTTTTGAATAATGTATTCTTGTCTAGTATAATCTTCTGCGTGAGCAAAAAAACTATGTAATATGGTTTTAAATGGTATTGAGATAGAGCCCAAACTTACATTCGCAAAAAAGAGTATAACAAGTATTATTATAAGTATTATAAAATTGTATTTATAGTTTTTGCTCATGTAATGTAAATCCGTATTCTATTTTAATTTTTTAAAGAAAAAAGTATTGTAGTCTGGTAGTAGTTCTGGATGGCAAATTTTAACAATGTCTTTTAAAACTAAATCTGGTCTTGCTGTACCTAATTCGTAATATAAAACACCACCAGTTTCTCCTGTGGTATTTGCAAACGTATAAATATTATCGTTTTTAAAAGCATTAAATTTAGAATAATGCGAACTGCCTTTTAATAGAGCGTCTTTGCTAGTATAGTAAGATGGACTCAACCAAAAATCTGCATTTTGTGCTTTATTAAATACAATTTCAAAGTTAAGTGGTATACTGCCTTTGTCCTTAGTGTGGCTCCATAAATAATTAGTGTTGCCATCTTTTAAAAGTTGGGCTTCTGTGCTTGTTCCATTTGGCAAATACCAAATATCTTTATACATCGCTCCACATAAAATAGTAGGTTTAGCATTAGCGTTTTGAGCTAATATTTTTGCTTCATTGTAATCTTGTTTAATGGTATTAAATATAGAATCGGCTTCTTTCTCCTTGTTATAAAGTGCGCCAAAAAACTTGATCCATTCTGCTTTTGCAAGTGCAGATTTTTCTATCCAATCGCCATTATAAATTACTGGAATACTAGCTTTTTTTATTGTTTCTAGAGACTTGCTTTTTCCATCTACACCAAAAGCAACAACTACATCTGGATTTAATTCCAAAAGCACTTCTGTATTTAGACCTTCATTTTTACCAAGTTCTCTAATGTTTTTATTATCTATTCTCGCTCTTGTTTTATTAGAAGAGACATAATCTGTTCCAGGAAACCCAACTAAAGTTTGTTCTACTCCTAAAAGTTCTAATGCAGGAATGTGTGTGGTAGAGGTTACAACTATTTTTTGAACTGGTGTAATAATAATACCATCATACGCATCATTATTAAATGTTGTTTTCGCAGCTTCTTCTTTAGAAATTAAAACATATTTAAAGGTTTGGTTGCTTTCAGGCCAAGGATTTTTTATTTCTAAAATACTGTGGTTATTATTTTTTGTTACTAAAAAACCTTCTGCATAATTGTTTTTAGTATTATCTGCTTCTTCAATATAAAAATCATCAGGTGTTAAGTTTTGAGTCGCTTCTTTACAATTCAGTAAAATTGAGAATGAAAATAAAAACAATAAAAAAGGTTTGTTTGGTAACATTAGTGACATTTAGGTAGGTGAAATTCTTGTAAATTTATATTAAAATCTAGACCATGAATAATAATTCAAATTTAATAATATATATAGTAGGAGGCATTATTTTAATTCATTTTTTAGTTGGTTTTATTTATTTATTTATTCTACAAAATGAATAAGAAAAAGTAAATTTTGTTAGTCTGTAACTAAAAAACACTCTACTTTCGCGTCGAATTTTGGTTTGATTTCGCAAAAAAAAGCAAAATCGATTAAAAGGGAATCTAGTTAAAATCTAGAACTGTTCCCGCAACTGTAAGTTTTACTGAAATTATTTTTAGTACTTCTATAGAAGGTGTTATTACTTCAAAACCACTGGCTTTGGCTGGGAAGGTATAATAACATATAACGAGTCAGGAGACCTGCCATTTTCAAAACAAATAAGTATAACTTTCGGGATAAAAGTTGCTGTATGGAAATCTATACGCTCTCGATTTAATTTAATTTAAACATGAACAATAAAACTGTTCTTGGCTTACTATGTATGTTAGCCTCAAGCTTTGCGTTTTCGCAAACTCAGGAAAATGAAGCAAAATCTTTTGATTTAGATGAAGTAATTCTGTCTGACTCGCGCTTCGAACTAAAAAGAGAAAATTCTGGTAAAACTGTAATTAAAATTACAGCTCAAGAATTAGAACAAAAATCGGGACAAACGGTTGCCGAAATTATTAACACTAAGTCTGGTATTACAATTAATGGTCAATATGGTCAAGCAGGAAACACTTTAAGTACCTTTGTGCGTGGTGGCCAAAACCGACAAATATTAGTACTTATAGATGGAATTGCGGTTAATGATCCTTCGCAAATTGAAAACAATTTTGATTTAAACTTATTAAGCTTAGATCAAATAGAATCTATAGAGATTTTAAAAGGCGCATCGAGTACATTATATGGAAATAGGGCATCTACTGCAGTTATAAATATTCAACTAAAAAAAGGAGGTGAAGAAAAAATTAGTGCTAATTTCTCTTCTTTTTTAGGAACAAATAATACTCAAAATGATTCTGATTTTGATATTAATAACTTTACTAATGCAGTTGGAGTTCAAGGACGTATAGAGCAGTTTAACTATCAAGTTAATTTTAGTAATACATATACTGATGGTTTGTCTGCCATACGTTCAACTGATGGTCAGCCAGAAAACGAAAGTGATGTGTTTTCTAAATATTCAACAAATACAAAGCTTAGTTATACTTTTAACGATGATTTTGAGCTTACAGGATATGCAAATTATGATAATTATAGAACAGGTTTTGATGGTGGTTTTACTCTAGCAGATGAAAACAATACCTCTAATAACAAACAATACCGTTTTGGCGTAGCACCCAAATACAAGTATACTAAAGGTAGTGTTAATGTAAATGCAGCTATAAATACTGTAGAACGTGAATTCGAATCTGATTTCCCTGCTCAATTTTATGCGCAATCTTTAGTAGTAGATGCTTTTAATAAATATAAATTTAGTAAAAACCTTTATACTGTTTTAGGTATTAATTATATAAAATCTGACATGAATACTATAGACGATTTTACAACTATTTCTGAACAAACAGCAAACGATGAGAATCTAGATGTTTATGTAAATGCAACCTATTTATCAGATTTTGGATTGAATATTAATAGTGGTTTGCGTTTAAATAACCATAGCGAATATGGTAGTAACATGGTTTATAATTTAAACCCAAGTTATGTGTTTAAATTTAAAGACAATTCTATTAAACTAATGAGTTCTTATAGCACAGCTTACATAACACCATCTTTATATCAATTATTTGTACCAGGTTTTGGAAATGAAAATTTAGAGGCTCAAGAAGATAGAACATTAGAAGGTGGTTTTGAAGCTAAAGTGCTAAAGAATAAATTACGTTTTAGTGCACTTTATTTTAACAGATTACAAAAAAACGCAATTGATTTTATAATTTTAGACTTTACCACTTTTGAAAGCGAGTACCAAAATATTGATGATGAATTTACAGTAAAAGGAGTAGAAGTAGAACTAACATATAAGCCAATAGAAGCTTTAGAGTTTAATGCTAACTATACGTTTACAGAAAGTAAAGATGCTTTACTATTTCGTGTACCAAAACAAAAAGTAAATGCAAGTATAGGTTACCAAATGTGTAATACAACGTTTATGTCTCTAGATTTTCAATATACAGGAGACAGAAAAGCTGCTGCTTTCGAACCAGACTTTATTAACAGAAGAACTTTAGAATCTTTTAGCTTAATCAACTTTAATATTAACCACAAAGTATTAGATAACAAATTGCAGTTATTTGCTGGAGTTAGTAACCTTTTAGATGAAGATTATGAAGAAGTGTTTAGATTCTCTACTAGAGGAAGAAACTATCGTTTTGGATTTAAATTAAGTTTGTAATTTTTATAAAGTAATTAAACCATAAATTAAAAGAGCCTACATATTGTAGGCTCTTTTTTTATCGTTCTATATACATTTCTTTGCTATGTGGTAATAAATCGTTGCTATCAAATAAAGAAACAGCTTTCTTACTTTCTTGAATATTAGGCATGCGATTAGTTGCAGCAATATGTGCTAACGCTTCAGCTAAAAGCGGTTCGTTTTCATCACCTAAAACTCCAAAATTATTTATTTGCTCTTCAATTTCTATAAATGGCGTTAAGCCTTGAGCAGGAACTTGAGAATCGTTTTTATTTACAGTAATAGCAACAAGAGGTTGCATGGCATATGTATGACGAGGATCTGCCTCAGTTCTTGTAAAGTTAGGTGAATCGTAAAGTGTAATTGACGCTTGAGATTTTCCAACAGTTAAAGTGCCTACATGTAAAACCTCTATATAAGCATCTAAACTGTTTATAAGCATTTCGCTAGCAGATGCCGAAGCTCCTGTGGCTATTACATAAACTTTATTAAGGTTTAAGATATTAAGTACATCTCCACTACTATTACTAACAAAAGTGTAATCAAAATTATTGCTTTGTTGTATGCTGTTGTAATTTAGTTTTGCAAAAACTTGACCAGAAAATTGTCCTGTAATTAAACTACCCAATAAGGTAGCAGAGTTTACAGAACCTCCCGGATTATAGCGTAAATCTACAACTAAGTGTTGTACATTATTTGCTTTAAACTCCGCAAAAGCCGTATTTAAAGCAGAATCAAAATTACCTACAAAGCCATTATACATTAGATAACCAACATTTTCACCTTCAACTTGCAGTATTTCTGTTTTAAAAACTGGATTTTCTACATACTGTATAGCAGAAAGTTCTATTGTATTAGCAGTCGCATCTATACTATCGTCGTCTATGGTAGAGGTTCCATTGTTATTATATTCGGCAAGATTTAAAGTTAAATTATCTTGGCTCAGTAAGCTTCTCCAATTATTTACTGTTAATTGTACACCATTTACTGCATTAAACAAATCGCCACGTTGTAATCCGTTAGTTTCTGCACTTGTATTAGGTAATATAAAGCGAACTATTCCATACAACTCATTACCACCTGGAACATAACGCTCTAATCCAAACTCCATACCGTTAGATTTTGTAATACCATCAAACTGTTGTTCAAGTGCAATATAATCGTCTACTATCCAGCTAAATTTATCAGTATTTTGCCTGTCGTAAATTAAGCTTTCAAAAAGTGCTTCAGGAGAATCAAAACCATTTAAATAATTATTAAATGTTGTACTATTAGCTTTATCTTCAATTAAATCGTCCACTAAATCTCTATATAAATAATAGGAATCCATACCACGATATACAAAATTATTAATTTCAAGAGTATTAATTGGATTATCATCTTTATCTTCAAAACAGCTAGTAAAAAATAAAGAAAATAGTGTAGTTGCAAGCAGTAACTTGTAGGTTTTCATAATATATAATGTTTTCTTTTTCAGCTTAAAAGTACTTAATTTAAAATTAAATTTAAATGTTTTGTAACAAAATAGAAAGACGTTCGTCGTAATAACATAAACCAACCAATTTAAATGACACCATTAGAATTTCTAAATATTGTATCTCCTTTTAAGGATAAAGTCTTTAGGCTAGCAAAAAGATTGCTAGTATCTCGAGAAGAGGCTGAAGATGCAACACAAGAAGTTTTAATTAAACTTTGGAATAATAAAACAAAGATTAAAGATTATAAAAATGTAGAAGCTTTTTCTATGACGATGACAAAGAATTTTTGTTTCGATAAATTAAAGTCTAAACAAGCACAAAATTTAAAAATTGTGCATAATAATTATCAAGACCATAGTGTTTCGCTTCAAAAAGAAGTAGAATTAAACGATAGTATTGATTGGGTTGGTAAAATAATGGAAGCGTTACCAGAACAACAAAAAATGGTAATACAATTAAGAGATGTAGAGCAATACGATTTTAAAGAAATAGCTAAAATGCTTGATATGAATGAAACTGCAATACGTGTAGCTTTATCACGAGCAAGAAAAACAATAAGAGAAAAATTAACTAATACACATAATTATGGTATTAAATAATATAGAAAATTTACTTGAAAAGTACGAAAATGGTGAAACATCACTACAAGAAGAGCAACAGTTAAAAGACTATTTTTCGCAAGATACTGTTGCGCCACATCTAGAAATGTATAAACCAATGTTTACCTATTTTTTGGTAAACCAACAAGAACAGTTTACTAAACAACTACCACTAAAAACGAAAAAGCGATTTAACTACAAGTGGTTATCTGTTGCAGCAGTTGCGGTTCTTATGGTATCTGTTTTTGTTACTAAACCTTTTAGTACAGGAGAACCAACATTTACAGATCAAGAAATAATTGAAATTAACAACGCCAAAGAAGCTTTAGCAATTATGTCTAAACACCTTAACCAAGGTACAACACAAGTAGGTTATTTAGATGCCATTAATAAAGCTGGCACACAAATTGACTATTTAAAAGAAGTAATCAACCCTATGGATCGCATACTAAAAAGGTAGTATAGTTTACTTGAAACTAGCGCAAAATAAATTTAAACACTAAAAACAAATTTTAAACGCAAACTCAATAATCTAACTACAACACATTAAAATGAACACTTTAAAAACGAAAAAAATGAACACAATAAATAAATTAAACACAATGAAAAAGTTCCTAATTGCATTTGCTTTTGCAATAGTATTAATGCCATTAACAGCAATGGCTCAAAGCGATATTTTTGAAAAATATAGCGCAAATGATAATGTATCATACGCTTCTATTAAGCCTAAAATGTTTCAAATGTTAGCAAAGATTAATGTAGACACAGATGATGCCGATGCTGAAGATTTTATAAAAATGGTAAAAAGTATTACTAGCTTTAAAACTCTAGCTACAGAAAATAAAACCATTTCAAGCGATATGGCTAAATGGGTAAACTCTCGATCAAGTGCTTTAGAAGAATTAATGGAAATTAAAGACAATGGTATGGTGGTGAAATTTTATGTTAAAGAAGGCAAAAACGAAGACCATATAGCAGAACTTTTAATGTTTGTTAATGGCTTAGATGCTGTATTAAAAGATTCAGACATCACTATTAACGGAAAGAAAAGAGGTATGGAATCTGTGTTAGTTTCTTTTGTAGGCGATATAGATTTAAACCTAATTTCTAAACTTGTTAACGCATTTGATTTACCAGGTGGAAAAGAATTAGACAAGAAAAGTAAAAAATAAAAAATCACTAAACTCATCAATCCTATCACTATGAAATCATTTATAAAAACCATTTGTTTTAGCTTTTTGTTTGCACTTGCTTTTGTGAGTTGTAAAGATGAAAATTCTATACAAAACTACTTTGTAGATCATCAAGATAAACCAGAATTTTTAACTATAGATTTCGCTCCAGATATGTTTGACCTTTCTGAAGTTGAGTTTAGCGAAGACCAGAAAAATATTTATAATTCCTTTGAGAAGGTTAACGTACTTGCTTATAAAGTTACAGGTGATAATAAAGAAAATTATGACGATGAGTTAAATAAAGCAGTAACCATCTTTAAAAATGATAAGTATGAGGAGTTAATGGAGTTTAGCGATAATGGCATGAAATTTAGAGTTAATACCATGGGAGCAGAAGATAGTGTCGATGAATTTTTAGTATTGGCAAGCTCTAGCGATTTAGGATTTGCTATAATTAGAGTTATAGGAGACAATATGCAACCAGAAAAATTATATCAATTAATTTCTGAAATGCAAAAATCAGATGTAGATGGCAATCAACTTAAAAAAGTTATGGACTATTTTAGAGAGTAATTTATAGCTTATAAATAAATACAAAAGGCTTATCGAAAGATAAGCCTTTTGTATTTTAAACGTATTTCTTGTTTAAGAGTCTTCGGTCTTTTCTTTGTTGTTTGTAGCTATTACTAAGTTAACTAAAATTAAACAAAACAGGCATCCTAATACAATTTTTACAATCAGGTAATCCATTAGGTTATTTAAGCCAGCTAAAAAAAATAGACCAGTTAAAATACCAATTAGATAAAGCGATTATCTGTCTGTAAACATATTATATTCCTGTATAATTACTAGGTGAAATGGCTTTTAATTCTGCTTTAATAACATCACTTACTTCTAATGTATCAATAAAATTAGAAATAGAAGATTGAGTTATAGCTTCGTTAGTTCTTGTCAAACCTTTTAAAGCTTCATAAGGATTTGGGTAGGCTTCACGGCGTAAAATAGTTTGTATTGCCTCAGCAACTACAGCCCAATTGTTTTCTAAATCTTGAGCAAATTTTGGTTCGTTTAATAATAATTTATTCAACCCTTTTAAAGTCGATTGAAAACCAATAAGTGTATGTCCAAAAGGCACACCAACATTTCGCAACACAGTACTATCTGTTAAATCACGTTGTAAACGTGAGATAGGTAATTTTGCAGATAAATGCTCGAAAATAGCATTAGCTATGCCTAAATTACCTTCAGAGTTTTCAAAATCTATTGGATTTACTTTATGTGGCATTGCGCTACTGCCTACTTCTCCAGCTTTAATTTTCTGTTTAAAGTAGTCCATAGAAACATAGGTCCAGATATCACGATCTAAATCTACAATAATAGTATTTATTCGTTTTAAACCATCGAACAAAGCAGCCATGTGGTCGTAATGTTCAATTTGTGTTGTTGGAAAAGAATGTTGTAAACCTAATTTTTCTTGAACAAAAGTTCCACCAAAAGCTTTCCAATCTATGTTTGGGTAAGCCACTTTATGAGCATTAAAATTACCAGTTGCACCACCAAATTTAGCAGCACTAGGTATATCGTTTAGTAAATTAAATTGCTCTTTTAAACGTACAACAAATACTTCAATCTCTTTACCCAAACGCGTAGGAGATGCAGGCTGACCGTGAGTTCTTGCTAGCATTGGTATTGCAGCCCAATCGTTAGATAGTTCTTCAAGACGCTTTACTAATTCGAAGTAACGTGGTACGTAAACAGCGTTCATTGCTTCCTTAATACTTAACGGAATGGCTGTGTTGTTGATGTCTTGAGAAGTTAATCCAAAATGGATAAATTCTTTAAACTCAGATAAACCTAAAGCATCAAATTGTTCTTTAATAAAATATTCAACGGCTTTAACATCATGATTTGTAACACTTTCAATTTTTTTTATGGCTAGTGCATCTTCTGTCGAAAAGTTTTTATAAATAGCTCTTAAATCTTCAAAACTACTAGAGTCTACAGCTTTAAGTTGAGGTAAAGGAATTTCGCATAGCGCAATAAAATATTCAATTTCTACTAAAACACGATATTTAATTAGTGCTTCTTCAGAAAAATAATTGCCTAAAACTTCAATTTTATTTCTATAGCGACCATCTATAGGTGAAATCGCGTTTAATACAGATAATGACATAGATTTGTGTTGTTTATTTCAACATTTTCAAAGGTGCAAAGATAATTAACAAAGTGAAAAGTTAGGAGTTAAGAGTTAAAAGTTTTAATTAGTTTTCACCATTCACCATTCACTATTCACTATTTTCTAATCTTTTTCAAAATATGCCTAGCTCTTGCCTTAAATCCGGAGCTTTGCATTTGGTAATCGCGTTCTAATATTATTTTTAATTCAGGATGTATCCATTTGTGATCACTTCCTAAAAGAAATAAAGTATTCATGGCGTAGGCTTTAGGCGCAATCTTCTCATCATTAATCATCCAATCAAAACAAGATTCTATAATTCGTTTTTGATGTACTGTATTCAGTGCGTGTTTTATAGCACTATCTTGTTTGCTGTAATACGCTTTTATTAAGTATTCGCAAACTTTTGCAACAGGTCTCACTGCAGAGTCCAAATGTACAGTATTCATTTTTTCGGTAAAACAATCTAAATATGGAATAATGGTATTTAGGTTTTCGCCACACATAAACTCGAATACCCAAGCAGCTCTTGGAGAAATCTTATCGTCAACCATAAATAGGATCTCCAGTAGTTTTGGGATTAAATTTGGATTATTAATAACTAGATTGGCATAGTATAATCGTTTCTCTCTAGAATGATTAACATAATTTAATTCTTGATATAAAGCTTCAGTAGTCAAATGAAATTATTATTTTTAGACTCTAAAATTAATAAAAATGAACTGCGCACACTAATAAGTGTCTCATCAAAATAAAACATCAATAAATAACTAATTCCTAATAACTTATGAAAATTTTTAAAAAAATACTGTTGTTTTTATTAATTGTATTTGTGGTTGCTCAATTCTTTGGGCCAGAAAAAAATGAAGGCTCTATAGAGTCTATAGCAGCATTTTGTGAAGATACTAAACCGCCAGAAAACGTAAAAGCAATATTAACAGAATCTTGTTTCGATTGCCATAGTAGTTCGACACGATATCCATGGTACAGTAATATAACACCTGTAAATTATTGGATGGCAGACCATGTTAAGCATGGAACAAAACATTTTAATGTATCTACATGGGAAAATAGTTCTATTAAACGTAAAGACCATAAAATGGAAGAGTTAATTGAGATGGTTGAGGAAAAAGAAATGCCTTTACCATCTTACACTTGGACGCATAATGAAGCTAAATTAAGCGATGCTCAAATTCAAGATGTATTAACTTGGGCAAAGCAAGTTAGAGCCATATATGCACTAGCACCTAAACCAGAATAATTTTTTACATAAAATTACGTTACTTCAATAATACGTTTTAGATTTCTAAAATTGAATAAAAAATTGCTCATCATTGGTTTCGTTTGGCCAGAACCTCAAAGTTCTGCAGCTGGAAGCCGAATGATGCAAATTATAGAAATTTTTAAGTCTAAAAATTATCAAATTACCTTTGCTACAGCATGCACGAAAACTGACAATGCTTTCGATTTAAAACAAATAGAGGTACAAACCAAAACACTATTACTAAACGATTCTAGTTTCGATACTTTTATTAAAAAATTAAATCCAGATGTAGTACTCTTTGATCGTTTTATGATAGAGGAACAGTTTGGTTGGCGTGTTGCAGAACAGTGTCCAAATGCCCTTAGAATATTAGATACAGAAGACTTACACTGTTTAAGACGTGGCAGACAGCAAGCTTTAAAAGATCATGCTGTTTTTGATACGAGTTACCTATATAATGATACGGCTAAGCGTGAAATAGCTAGTATATTTAGATGCGATTTATCTATTATTATTTCTGAAGTAGAAATTAAAATACTAAAAGAGCAGTTTCATGTTAGTCACGATTTGTTAATTTATTTACCTTTTTTATTAAATTCTATAACCTTAAAATCTCAACGAGACTTACCAAATTTCAAAAATCGAAAGCATTTTATAACAGTTGGTAATTTTTTACATCAACCCAACATAGATGGTTTATTACACTTAAAACAAAATATTTGGCCACTTATTAGGAAAAAACTACCAAAAGCCGAGATGCATATTTATGGTGCTTATGTTACCGAACAAGCAAAACAATTACAGAACAAAGCAGAAGGCTTTTTAATTAAAGGTTTTGTAGAAGATATAAATTCACTTATGCAGAAATATAAAGTGTGCTTAGTGCCTTTGCGTTATGGTGCAGGTTTAAAAGGAAAAATTATAGATGCCATGTTAAATGGCGTACCTTGTATAACAACAAGTATTGGAGCAGAAGGTATGTATGGCGATTTAGAGCCTAATGGTTTTGTAGAAGACCAGACTAAAGATTTTGCAGATAAGGCAGTAGAACTCTACACGAATAATTTTTTTTGGAATGGTAAACAAAAGTTAGGAGTAACAATTATAAATGTTCGTTTTGATAAACAACTATACACAAATGACTTTTTATTAAAAGTTGAAAACACCCAAAAAAATCTAAATTATATTAGGCTTCATAATTTTACAGGAAGCATGCTCATGCATCACACTATACAAAGTACCAAGTATATGAGTAGATGGATAGATGAAAAAAATAAAAAATGAAGCACAATAATTAATCTTAAAGGTATTACTATGAAAATTTCTACATTTAAAAAAGCCATTCTTTTAATTGTTTTAATGTTTACCTTAATGGTAAATGCACAAATGAACTCTAAGCAGGTAGACTCTTTAGTTAACTATGCAATGAGTAAATTTAATGTTGCTGGTTGTGCAGTTGCTGTTGTAAAAGACGGGAAAATAATACACAACAAAGGTTATGGTGTTAAATCTATTACAACACAAAGTCCAGTAAACGAGCATACACAATTTGCAATTGCCTCAAATAGTAAAGCCTTTACCACAGCTGCATTGGCTATTTTAGTAGAAGAAGGTAAGATAAGTTGGCTAGATAAGGTAAAAGACCATATTCCAGAATTTAGAATGTATAATCAGTATGTTGAAGATAATTTTAATATTCAAGATTTAGTAACCCATCGTAGTGGTTTAGGATTAGGCATGGGAGATTTAATGTTTTTTCCTGATGGAACCGATTTTACAATGGACGATTTACTGTCTAGCTTTCAATATTTTAAACCAGAGTCAGCTTTTAGAACCAAATGGGACTACGATAATTTATTATACTTAGTAGCTGGAGAACTTATTGCTAGAAAAAGTAATATGACTTGGGAGGAATTTGTTAGAATTAATATTCTAGAACCTTTAAATATGGATAATACTTATGCATCGTTAGATCAAATAAAAGATACTAGTAATTTATCTGCATCACATGCTGTAGAAAAAGGCGAAATTAGAGTGATACCCACTTTTAAAGAAATGATGAATGGAGCAGCAGGTGGTATTTTCTCTAATGTAGATGATCTTTCACAATGGATATTATTACAATTAAACAAAGGAAAGTTTGGAGAAGATTTAAAGAAACAATTGTTTTCTACAGTAAACCATCGCGAAATGTGGAGAATGCACACCGTAATGAGTGCAGATCCAAATCCAAGATACAATTCACACTTTTCAGGCTATGGTTTGGGTTGGTTTGTATCTGATGTAAAAGGAAACCTAAAAGTAGAACACACAGGAGGTTTACCAGGTATGTTATCTAATACAGTCATGATTCCAGACCTTAATTTAGGAGTTGTTATTTTAACTAATACTAGTGATGATGGTGGAGGTTTGTTTTCTGCAGTTGCAAATGCAATTACAGACGATTATTTAGGCTTAGATAATTTTAACTGGGTAGATAAATATGCTGCTTATTTTAAGCAGCGTGCAACAAGAAATGATGATTATACCAAAAAGGTATGGGAAGAAGTAGCCACTGCAGACGCATCAAAAATTAATGCTAAAAACTATACGGGTTTTTATAGAGACAATTGGTTTGGTAAAGCAGAAGTTTTTAATAAAAAAGGTAAGTTGTTTATTAAATTTTTACGCTCACCAAAACTAAATGGAGAATTACAGTTTTATAAAAACAATACTTTTGCAGTCAAATGGGAATACCAAGATATGAATGCAGATGCCTTTGTAACGTTTAGTGTAGATAATAATAACAAAGTACAAAGTATGAAACTAAAAGGTATTTCTCCAAACATCGATTTTAGTTTCGATTTTCAAGATTTAGATTTACAACGCGAAGACTAATTGTGTAATTGTTAACAAATTAAAAAGCCTTAAAATTATATTTTAAGGCTTTTTTTATGGTATTGTTTTTTATGCTTAATTAAGCAACAACGTCTTTCTTCTTAATTTTTCTGTAAGTAAACGAATTAAAAATACTACGCTTAGCAAAACGTGTTTGCTTGTCGCTTTGAGAAAATTTTATATATAAGGCTTTATTAACACCAAAGTACTCATAAGTATTACCATCTAAAAATGTGATTTCTAAAAGTAAACCTTTGTGTTTCCAATCCATAATAGGAGAGTTAATAGTTGTGTTGTATTCCTCTAAGTTAGCCTCTTTAGTTTCTGGAGCAATACTAACTAAAAAATGGTAAGCATCTATAACCTTACGTCCCATTTCTTCTGCTTCTGCAGCTTTTTCATCGTTATCTTGAAACTTATCAGGATGCCATTCTTTAACTAAGTTTCTGTATTTTTTTTTAAGTTCTCCAAGTGTTGGTTGTGCTTCCACTTCAAATAACTTTCTGTACTCGTTTATGCGCTTCATAATAATCCTATTTTTAATAGTGCGCGAAAGTACTCAATTGTTTTGGATTGCGAGCGAGATTATTTGGGAAGTTTATTTTAATTATAATCTTGTACTTTAGATTGTATTGAACTTAATTATTTATAATTAAACACTAATTTTAATTATTCTTTAAACAACACATATATTGTTTCTGGTAATTAATCTTATAAATCTTAGCGTTGGCTATTTCAATATTTCAGTGAAAATTGAAAATTTTTCGCCTAAACACTGACCTTTTTATATTTATTCACTTTCGTTTTAGCGGTTAAACAGCTATTATTTTTATACAATGTTGTACGCTGGCCTTTCGCCATGCTTTTTAGATAGATTCCTTTTTGAAAATGACATTTTTTATTCGTCCATTTTCTAAATTCAACTCTTGAATATTTCCATTTTCATCTCTAATCACTCTTATTTTATAAGAACTCATCATTCTTAGATAGTCTTTTGTGATTAGCTTTCCGTCTCTTCTTCTGCCATTTTTAACAATATTGTAGTCACTATCTTTGACGTGTTCAATTATGATTTCTGTGTCGGTCTCTTTATTGAAATAGGTTCCATTTAATGTAGAACCATAATCTTTTTCAAAGTTTTCTTTTGGTAGCTTATAATAAACGCTTGGCTTTTGAGTTGATAGATATAAAGTCAGCTTTTGTTGCTCTGCACCAATTTCTGAAAAATTCATTTTGAGTTTGTTATTTGTTTCATAATGAAACAAGCTCTCTTTTTCGTTTATCATTTTTACGGGTTCTCGTTGATAAATTTCGCGAAATAGTGCGCTATCTTTTTCACTAATATTTATTATTGTACCATCTTCGTTTTGATAATTACCTATTACGCTTTTGAAGTTTTTCAGTTTTTCCGTTTTTTCTGGATTTGATGGATCTTTGTCGTTGTTTATGTCTAATTCAAACACAATATCTGTCAATTGCTGTGCTAAATAATTTGTGGGTACATTGCCATTATTTGACATTATAACTATGGATAGATACTTATCCGTAAATCTAAAAAATGTCGCATTATAAGCTCCAGTACTACCATCGTGATATTTATAGTTCAAGCCTTCATACTTTCCAAACATTAAGCCGTATCCGTAATTGTCAAAATCTACGTTATTTATGGTCGATTGGCTTTGGTCGATTATTGAAGTTGACAAGGTTTTGTTATTATTTTGCTGAATAGTCTGCTCCCATTTTAATTGGTCTTCCAAAGTTGTGAATAAACCACCATCGCCATTTAATTCTGTTATTGTTGGATATTCTCGCCAACCATTCCAATTTCCGTAAGGTCTTGCCTTATTTGGAATTACAGCCATATGGTTGGTGAGGAATGATGAATTTTCCATTCCTATTTCTGTAAATAATGAATTAGAGAAATCCTTGAATTTAGTATCAGTAACTTTTTCAATGATTTTTGTTAGCAGGATATAATTTGAATTACTGTATAAATACTCCTTACCTGGTTGAAAATTTAGGTTTGTTTGAGATTTTAAAAGTTCAATTGCATCATCGTTGTCTATAAAAAGTTCATACCAATCTTTCCCTTTTAATGCCCATAGACCATAAACGTCTCTAATTCCGCTTGTATGTGTTAAAAGGTTTGATATCGTAATTTTGTATTCGATTTCCTTATACAATTCTGGCAGATACTTTCTTATGTCGTCATCTAAAGCTAATTTGCCTTGTTTTATCAATCTCAAAATGCATAAGGCTGTGTATTGTTTTGCATTTGAAGCTATATTAAACCTCGTGTTTTCGTCTATTTTAATTTCGTGTTCAAGATTAGAATAACCTATATATTTTTTGAAAACAATATTTCCATCCTTGACAATCCCGACTGCTATTCCGGGCGAAACTCCTTCTATATATTTCTCAATCTGACTGTCAAGACTGTCAATTATCGGTTGTTTTAATTCTTGGGAATATGAACTTATTGCAAAAATTAAAAATGTAAATATCAATGTTTGTTTCATCGTAGAATGTTTGTTTCGGCTTGCGTACAACAAGTAAATATAGTTAATTAAAAAAATTAACGATTTCATATACTATCTACAAATTCTTTAAACACCTCTTTGTGTTTCTCTAAATCTAAAGAAGGAGAGAGTGAGGCACGTACAATATAAT
>ENA-OUOG01002496-OUOG01002496.1-marine-metagenome-genome-assembly--contig:-NODE-2496-length-18968-cov-17.078768_pt1 | contig 18968 bp, 19 predicted proteins | sample MGYA00248635_ERZ508505 | MGnify/ENA primary metagenome ERZ508505 (study PRJEB26176, sample SAMN06267871) | marine metagenome | isolation source: Saanich Inlet, British Columbia, Canada | place: Pacific...
AGAACGGCATAAGCGCCCCCGAAAGTGACGATTGCGAGTTTGGAAAAGAACAGCCCGATCTCGGCCAAAAGGCTGGCGGGTGCCAGCAGCCACAGCACTGCCAGCGGTAGCAGCCAAAGCGCGCCAAAAACCAGAACCGTGCCAAGCGTGGCTTTTCCCGAGACAGGTGGCAAAGCCTCCTGAGGTGGGTCGCCAGCCATAAACATCGCGCCGATCGCTGCGGCGGCCAAGATGACCAGCGGGAAGGGCAGTTGAAACACAAACAGGGCCAGAAACCCCGCTGCCGCCACGCCGTAAGCCAGCCATGATGTCAGCGCGCGTTTGGACAGTTTCACCAAGGCCTGAATCACAATGATGATCACAGCCGCCTTGATGCCCAGAAAAACCGCCTCAACCAAAGGCAGTTGCCCGAAACTGGCATAGAGGGCCGCCAAGGCAAGGATCACTGCCGCCCCTGGCAAGACAAATAAGCCCCCCGCGATCAACCCGCCCGCAACCCCACGCAAGCGCCAGCCTGCATAGGTGGCCAGTTGCATCGCCTCAGGCCCAGGCAGAAGCATGCAAAACGACAGGGCGCTGAGGAATTGCCGCTCGGATAACCAAACCCGCGTCTCGACCAATTCCTTATGCATCAAGGCAATCTGCGCAGCAGGCCCGCCGAAAGACAAAAGCCCGATGCGCCCGAAAACGCGGATCAAATCTTGGAAAGGGGTTTGGGTCGTCATGGGGCCGTTATTGCCTTATCTGGTCAGGGGCTAGCATGGCCCCCATGACAGTTTGATGACGCGAGAGCTTGCGTCAGAGCTCGATGCCCACGCCCGGATCAGGGTCCAGAACCCGCACACCGGGGAGGGCATTGGCCTTGAGCGGTTCTGCATCCTGCTCCAGCATCGGGAAGGTTTTATAGTGATACGGGATCACGGTTGAAAAGCTGAACAGATTTGCAGCGGCGAAGGCCGCGCGGCGCATATCCATCGTAAAATGCCCACCCGCAGACAATATGCCGACATCGGGGTGGTGCAGATCATTGAGCAGTTTCATATCGGCCATCACATCCGTATCTCCCGATACATAGACGCAGCGCCCCTCGCCCGCGATCATATAGCCCGCCTCGGCCCCCACATAGATCGGGCCATTTGGCCCCGCGATGGAGGAGGAATGCGTTGCATTGACCATCGTCACTGCAACATCGCCGATCTGCACCGTGCCCCCTTTGTTGAAGCCCATTACCTGCACATCATGCGCCTCGGCCCACCATGTCATCAGGTCATAGATTCCATAGATCGGAATGTTGAACTCCTTTGACAGGGCCACCGCATCGGCTGTGTGATCGCCATGGCCATGGGTGATCAGGATCGCGCTCGCGCCGTCATACATCTGCGCGCGCTGCGCTGTTGGAAACATCGGATTGCCGCTCTCCCAAGGGTCGATCAGCAGCACCTGCCCCCCGATCTCCAGCCGCAGGCTGCCATGTCCTAGCCATGTATAAATCATCGCCATTCCTCCAATGGGGTGGGTCCAAGCCAATCCTAGGCCATGTCAGGGCTTGGTCAAATCACAAAAGGCAGGCCAGAGTGCTTGCGGGGAACGGTTCTCGGGGCTAAACCGCCAAAGACAACGAGACGGAGTTCGCCATGTCCATCGACATCGAAACGGCTGCAAAGGTCGCCAAGCTTGCCCGCATCAAAGTGGAGGCAGAAGACCTGCCTGCGCTGGCCGGGGAATTCAACGCTATTCTGGGCTTCATCGAACAACTCAACGAGTTGGATGTCGATGACATCGAACCAATGACAAGCGTGACCCCACAGCGCCTGAAGCAGCGTGATGACGTGGTCACCGATGGCAACCAGCAAACCGCCGTTCTGGCCAATGCGCCCGAAGCGCGCGAAGGGTTCTTTGCTGTGCCCAAGGTGATGGAATAACCCCCACGCATTGATGCGGCACGGCCTGCCCCTGTAGCCCCGCCCGCCCCCGCGCGATCCAAGCTGATTTGAGGAAGACAAGATGAGCGAACTCTCCAAACTGACCATCACCGAAGCCCGCGATGCCTTGCGCAAGGGTGATGTCACAAGCGTGGAGTTGACCCAAAGCTGCCTGAACGCGATTGACGCGGCAGATGCACTTGGCGCTTTCGTCCATAAAACACCCGAAATCGCGATGGAGCGCGCGGCCGCTGCTGATGCGCAGATCAAATCTGGCGATGCGCCCGATATGTGCGGCATCCCCGTGGGCATCAAGGACCTGTTCTGCACCCAAGGCGCGCCTTCGCAGGCGGCCTCCAAAATTCTTGAGGGCTTCTTGCCCGAATATGAATCCACCGTTTCAGGCAAGCTGAAAGATGCAGGCGCTGTGATGCTCGGCAAGCTGAACATGGATGAATTTGCCATGGGCTCCAGCAACGAGACCTCGGTCTATGGCAATGCGATCAACCCGTGGCGCGGCGCTGGCTCGGATACTGCGCTGACACCGGGCGGCTCCTCGGGTGGCTCGGCCTCGGCGGTTGCAGCCGATCTCTGCCTTGCGGCAACTGGCACCGATACGGGCGGCTCCATCCGCCAGCCTGCGGCCTTTACGGGCACTGTTGGCCTCAAGCCCACCTATGGGCGGTGTTCGCGTTGGGGCATTGTGGCTTTTGCCTCAAGCCTTGATCAGGCGGGCCCGATGACCAAAACCGTGCGCGATGCGGCGATTATGGGCGCGGCCATGATGGGGCATGACGCTAAGGATTCCACCTCCATGGACATCCCCGTTCCTGATTTCGAGGCGATGCTGACAGGCGATATCCGTGGCAAGGTTATCGGCATTCCCAAAGAATACCGCATGGAGGGCATGCCCGCCGAGATCGAGAAGCTCTGGTCTGACGGTGCCGCGATGCTCAAGGATGCAGGGGCCGAGCTGCGCGATATCAGCCTGCCCCATACCAAATACGCCTTGCCCGCCTATTACGTGATTGCGCCTGCCGAGGCCTCCTCGAACCTTGCGCGCTATGACGGGGTGCGCTTTGGCTATCGCGCCGCCCTCTCGCAAGGCGATGGCATCACCGAGATGTATGAAAAGACTCGTGCCGAAGGCTTCGGAGATGAGGTCAAGCGCCGCGTGATGGTGGGGACCTATGTGCTCAGCGCGGGCTTTTATGACGCCTATTATAACCGTGCCCGCCGCGTACGCGCCCTGATCAAACGCGATTTTGACGAGGTTTTTGCAGCTGGCATTGACGCCATCCTGACCCCTGCAACCCCCTCAGCCGCCTTTGAGCTTGGCAAAGAGGTCGCCGACCCTGTCGAGATGTATCTCAACGATGTATTCACCGTGACCGTGAACCTCGCAGGCCTGCCCGGCATTGCGGTTCCCACGGGGCTGGATGCCAATGGTTTGCCGCTCGGATTGCAGCTGATCGGGCGCCCTTGGGAAGAGGGTGAATTGCTCAACGCCGCCTATGCCTTGGAAAATGCAGCAGGTTTTGTAGCAAAACCCAATAAATGGTGGTAACCTCCTGCTCAAAAGCGTCGATCAACAGACGCTAGCGAGCAGTAAAGGGTCAGCCTATGGGCAAGAATCTAGCAATCAGCTTGGGGCTGATGGGTGCATTTGCGCTATCAGGCTGCAATGCAGCAGCCCCCAATGATGTAGCAGCAGGCGTCGGTTTCGGAGATTACGCAAGCTACGAGGCCGCCCAAGAAGCACGGCGCGCACAATTGCGCGGCGAAATTCCGCCGCAGACCGTAAGACCCCCTGAACCTGCGCCCGCCGTCGAAATTGCCGAAACGGTGATTGAGCCGCCGCAAGTGGCCGACGTTGCGCAACCCGCAGCGCCCCAACCTGTGGTAGCCGCACCCGTTCAAACAAGTGCTGCCAGCGATGAAGTCGCCCTGCGCGCCGCCGCCGCGATTGAAGCCGCCGAAACCACACCTGCCCAGCCTGAGCCCGCAGCCGCCACCCCCGTCGCCACTGCCAGCCCGCGCCCGAGCGCGCCCGTGCAATCCAACCCCAGCATATCCGACGAGCAGGATTTCGAGGCGGTCTCCGCGCGCGAAACCATCGAATCCGATGCTGAGCGCCGCACAAGGATGCAAGAACAACTCGTGGTGGTGCAACCAACCCCCGTGCCCGCCCGCCCCGCAGGCATTGGCCCGAATGTGATTGAATACGCGCTCTCGACCAATAACCCCGTCGGCACCCGCGTCTTTTCCCGCTCCCCCTTCCGGCAAGCCCGCCATGAAGCCAATTGCATGGCCTTCCGCACGCCTGATCTGGCGCAAGAGGCCTTCCTCGCCGCAGGTGGCCCACAGCGCGACCGCCAAGGGTTGGACCCCGATGGTGACGGATATGCCTGTTCATGGGACCCCAACACCTATCGAAACGCTGCGCAATCTGCGCGCAGTGGCGGATGAAAAGCCCCAATTTCGGCGAAAGGCGCGATGGCCTGCGCCCTGAATTGGTGGTGATCCATTACACCGCAATGACAAGCTGCGCCGCCGCGATGCGCGCGCTATGCGATCCCGCGCGCGAGGTTTCAGCCCATTACCTGATCGGACGCGACGGTGTATCCCATGCGCTGGTGCCTGAGGAAAAACGGGCATGGCATGCAGGCGCGGGCGAATGGCGCGGGAGGGGGGATATCAATTCCCGCTCCATCGGGATCGAGCTGGATAATGACGGGTTCTCGCCCTTCTCGGCCCCGCAAATGGACGCGCTGGAAGAGCTTCTTGAAGGGGTGCTGTCGCGCTGGTCCATCCCCGCAAATGGCGTGATCGGCCACTCGGATATGGCACCAGGCCGCAAGATCGATCCTGGGCCCCGTTTTGATTGGCAGCGCCTTGCGCGACGTGGCCTCTCAATCTGGCCAGACAGAGCCGCACCGAAACAGGAGCCTGCCCAATTCGCGCGCGATGCGCGGGCCTTCGGCTATCCCGAGATCGAGGGGGATCTCCTGCTTGCAACCTTCCGGAAACGCTTCCGCCCTTGGGCAAAGGGGCCCTTAGATGAGACCGATAGCGGGGTGATGAAAAATCTGGCCGATCGCTTCGGCATTGACCGTGATCACAGCCTCGCCTAGAGCGGTCCTCGCGCGGAGGGCTGGATGGCCGCTTTGGCAGGGCAACCTGTCCGAGAGGAAAGTCCGGACTCCCTGAAGCAACGGTGCCGGGTAACGCCCGGGCGGAGCAATCCGACGGAAAGCGCCACAGAAAAGAAACTACCTTCGCATTTGCGGGGGAAAAGGTGAAACGGTGGAGTAAGAGCCCACCGCGGCCCTGGCAACAGGGACGGCACGGCAAGCCCCACCGGGAGCAACGCCAAATAGGGACCATGCGGGGGCAGTAATGCCGCCGGGGCCGCTTCAGCCCCAATGGTCCGGGTTGGCAGCTAGAGCCGCCTGGCAACAGGCGGCCCAGAGGAATGGTCATCGCCCCTTCGGGGGTACAGAATCCGGCTTACAGGCCCTCCGCGCGCTTAGCCCTGTAAACCATGACGAGGCCAGCTCTTTTGGCAACTGTCGATGCCTCCGGCGGAAGTATTTAGAGAAGCAAAGATAGACAGGTCCGCCCTGCCTCTATCCAAGACGGCTTCAAGGCAAGGGCATCCCATCTTCGCTTACGGCCATCGGCACTTCTGCCTGTACCGCACCCCATCTTTTAACCGCGCATGGTTAAAGGGGCCTTAAGGGCCATCTTTGCTTTTGAAATACTTTGGGGGTTCGGGGGCAACGCCCCCGAGACATAGCGCGGCGTCAGGCCGCGCGGCGTTGACGATTGCCACCACCAGGCTTGCCAGAGCGGCGATTGCGATTGCCATTTCCACCCGGGCGCCCGCCGGGCTTTTTGGCTCCTTTGAAGCCACCCACGGGTTCCCATTCAGTACCACCGAGAATTGGGATGGATTTTTTCATCGTCTTCTCGATTGCGCGCAATTCCGACATCTCATCGGGCGAGCAAAAGGCAATGGCCGTGCCGTCACGCCCCGCGCGCGCTGTCCGACCGATACGGTGAACATAATTGTCAGGCACATTGGGCAGGTCGAAATTATAAACATAGCGCACGCCGGGAATATCCAGCCCTCGCGCGGCCACATCTGTTGCAACCAGCACACGCAAATCACCTGCCTTGAAGGCCACAATCGCGCGATCCCTCTGACCTTGCGACTTGTTTCCATGGATCGAGGAGGCCGCGAAACCTGCATTGGCCAAGGCCTTCATCAAGCGTTCAGCCCCATGTTTTGTGCGTGAGAACACCAACGCCTGATCATCGCGATGCTTATCCAGATAGGAGATCAACAGCTTGGTCTTGGCGGATTGATCAATAAAATGAACACCCTGCTCAATCTTATCGGCAGGCTTGCCCGGAGGGGCAGTTTCCACGCGGATAGGATCGGTCAGATAGGCTTGCGCCAATTCATTCATCTGCTTGGGCATCGTGGCCGAGAACAACATGGTCTGGCGTTGTTTCGGCAGAAGTGGCGCGATCCGGCGCAGCGCATGGATAAAGCCCAGATCAAGCATCTGGTCAGCCTCATCAAGCACAAGGAATTGCGTCTGATCCAAGCGAACCGCCTTACGATCCAGAAGGTCAATCAAACGACCGGGTGTTGCCACAAGCAAATCTGTGCCTCGGCCCAAACGTTGGATCTGTGGGTTGATCGAAGCCCCACCGACCACAAGATTGATCTTGAGATGCGCACCATCGGTATAGGCGCGCAAATTGTCGGAAATCTGTTTGGCCAGCTCTCGTGTCGGCGCAAGGATCAACCCGCGCACAGATTTGGGGTCGGGCTTGGTGCCTGCGGTCAGCAACATATGGGCCATTGGCAGGCCAAAGGCCGCTGTTTTACCCGTGCCGGTCTGGGCCAAGCCCATCACATCGCGGCCATTCATGGCATGCGGGATGGCTTTGGCCTGAATAGGGGTGGGATCAGTAATGCCTTGTTCGGCAAGTTTGGAAATTAGACGGGGGTGAAGCCCCAGCATATCGAAATCCATAAGGATTATCCTTTCGGAGCGCCCGAGAGCTTTGCCTCGTGCACATAAATCAAAGCGCGCCGATGCCCCGAGCGGGCCGGCGTCGCGGGTTGCAAGGTTCACGCGAAGCTCTGGTCGCGGGGCCGGATTGCCCCGATGCCGTCTTCGCGGCGGACCCCCTGCGTGACTGTGGGAACCTGGGAATGTGCTGTGATGGTCTACGAAGGCTGGGGTTTCCCCATATGCCAACGGGCCTGCTCACGCGGCAGGAACCGATCACGGATGGGTGCCATCTGGGCCTTTCGCGTCCATAAGTCAACAGCGCTTAGCGGCGCTCGGCAAAGAAATCCTTCAGGATGAGAGCCGCCTCATCCTCGGAAATACCGCCATAGACCTCAGGGCGGGAATGGGATTGGGCATGGTCAAACACCCGTGCGCCCTGCGCCACGCCCCCAGATTTCGGATCATGGGCCGCAAAATAGAGGCGCGAAATCCGCGCCGCTGAAATGGCACCTGCACAGGCGGGACAGGGCTCAAGGCTCACCCAAAGGTCACATCCCGTCAGCCGCTCGCTGCCCAAAGCCGCACAGGCCTCACGGATCGCCAGCATTTCGGCATGCGCCGTGGGGTCGGTCAATTCGCGCATACGGTTGCCTGCACGCGCAATGATCTGCCCCTCCCTGACCACCACAGCCCCAACAGGCACCTCACCACGCGCAGCCGCCGCACGCGCTTCCTCCAAGGCTTGGGGCATATATGAGTGGAATCCTGTCATCCGCCCTTTCATCACGGCTTTCCAACAGCCTGTCAAACCGCTAGGGCAAGGATATGAGCACAGACACACCCAAAGAGCCCCCAAAGGGCGAGCGCATCGCCAAAAGACTGAGCCGCGCAGGCGTGGCCTCGCGCCGTGAGGCCGAGCGTATGATCGAAGCGGGCCGCGTAGCGGTGAATGGCAAGATCATCGACAGCCCTGCCCTTAATGTCACCGAGCGCGACCGTATCACCGTCGACAAAGCCCCCCTGCCCGAGGCCGAGCGCCCGCGGCTCTGGCTCTACCACAAGCCGCTAGGGCTGGTGACAACCAATGCCGATGAAAAAGATCGCGCCACCGTGTTCGACAATCTGCCCGAAGGTCTGCCGCGCGTGATGAGCGTGGGGCGGCTCGATATCAATTCCGAAGGCCTGTTGCTCCTGACCAATGATGGCGGGCTCAAGCGCAAGCTGGAACTGCCTTCCACGGGCTGGATGCGCAAATACCGCGTCCGCGTCAAAGGCACGCCCAAGGACGAAGATTTCACCCCCCTTCGCAAAGGCCTTGTGCTGGAGGGAGAGCGGTTTCAGCCGATGACAGTCTCCCTTGATCGCCAGCAAGGGGCCAATGCTTGGCTGACGGTTGGCCTTCGCGAGGGCAAAAACCGTGAAATCCGCCGCGCCATGATGGCCATCGGTCTGGATGTGAACCGCCTTTTGCGTATCTCCTACGGGCCGTTTCGCCTTGGCGATGTCAAAGCGGGCGAGGTCGAAGAGATCAAAGGCCGCATTCTGGCCGATCAACTGGGGTTAGACGAATTGGTCGAAGGCCATGCCGAGGCTAAACCAAAATCGGGTCGTCAATTGCGCAAACCTGGTGGAAAGCCCATGGCGGCACGGTCCGGCACAAAACCTGATACCAGATCGGACCGCCGCGCGGGTGGGCAGAAACCAGACCGTGCGCCAAGCAAATCCGCGGAACGCCCAACAGGCAAGCCCGGCGGCTTGCGCAAAAAGCGCCCCTCTAGCCCGCGTCCGTCTCCGAAGTCTCGCTAAGGCTGTAGCGCTCGATCACCTTGGCTTGCGACATGAAGGTCACGAATAAAAAGGCCGGCAGGGCAAAGGTCTCAAAGGTCACCCAGAACTGATCGGATTGGGTGCGCCAGACGATCTCATTGGCCACCGCCATCACCCCGAAAGCAATCGCGATGCGGCGGGTGATGATCATCCAGCCTTCCTGTTTCATCGGCAGCATCTCTCCCATCAGGGATTTCAGCCAGCTTTGTCCCAGCAATAGCCCAATCCCCAAAACGCCCGCGAAAAACGCATAAACGATGGTCGTCTTCATTTTGAAGAACCGCTCGTCATTGAACCACACGGTCAATCCGCCAAAAACCACCACCATGATCATGGTGAATATCTGGATGCGCGACAGCTTGCCCGTCAGCTTCCATGACACCAGAATAGCCGCCAGCAAGATCGGGATGAACAAGGCCGTGACAATGATAAACCCGTCATATTCCGTACCCGCCACGGTGATCACGGTGTCTTGCAGCCAGAGATAGACCACAAAAAACAACAGCGCAGGCCCAAGATCGAGCGCTGATTTCAGCCATTGTGGAACGGGACGGGGGTCTTGTTGCATGCTGTTTCCTTTTATCCGCCCGCTTCAACTATCACCGCGCCCGCTGCAATCAACCCCATAAGGGCCAATCGCCGCGGCCCGACCGTTTCCTTCAAAAACAGCCAACCGATCAAAGCGGCAAAAACCGTGGAGGTCTCGCGCAGGACCGCGGCCTCACCTACCTGATCGAGACGGGTGGCCAACATGACCGATCCAAAAGATGCAAAAGCGACCAAACCGCCAAAAACACCCCGCAGCGCCAATGGGGCAAATGGCGGCCTGACCGCGGCCCTCAGGTAGAACCTTGCCGCGATGCAAGGAAACAGCAGCCCGTCGATAAAGAAAAACCAAGCCAGAAAGGTGAACGGGTCCGCGGTTGCGCGAATGCCATAGGCATCAAAGGTGGTATAGGCCGCCACAAAAAGCCCCGTGACCACGGCAAAAAACAGCGCAGGCACAAGCCTGTCGCGATCCACGGTGACATGCGCCATATTATAGGCCGCCAAGCCATAAAGCCCCGCCAGCAAAACGCCCACGCCCGCCCATTGGACCCAAGAAAAGCTCTCGCCAAAAACAAGCCCCGCCCCGATCACGGCAAAAAGCGGCCCCGTGCCCCGCATCACTGGATAAACCACGGTATAGGCCCCGCGCCTGAAACTGGCCAAAACCGCCCATTTATAAAGACCATGAATGATAAAAACGCCCAGAAAAATGGGCCACATATGCGGCTCGGGCCAAGGCACCACAAAAAGCGCGAAAGGCGCGGCCATCACCATATAGGAGAAATCAATCGCACCGCGCGCCAGAAGCGGGTCATGCCGCCCCTTTTGCAAAGCGCCAAACACCGCATGCAAAAAGGCCGCCATCAGCGCCAGCATCAGCGCCAATCTCTCGCCCTGCGGCGTGCCCTCCAGCGCGACGATCAGGTCCCCCAAAGGTCCCTGCTTTCATCTTTCCCGAAATACGACCGCCGGAGGCGGCCTGACATCTGCCACCTCATCCATCAGATCCGGTCAGCGCGCGGGCAAATTCCTCAGGGTCAAAGGCTTGCAGGTCATCAATCTGCTCCCCCACACCAATGGCGTGAATGGGCAGCCCGAATTTATCGGCCAAAGCCACCAAGACACCGCCCTTCGCGGTGCCATCCAGCTTGGTCATGATCAGCCCCGAAACATCCGCAAGCTTTTGGAAAATCTCGACTTGGCTCAGCGCATTCTGGCCTGTGGTCGCATCCAGCACCAGCAAGGTGTTATGCGGCGCATCAGGGTCTTTCTTTCGAATAACCCGCACGATCTTGGCCAATTCTTCCATCAGATCGGCGCGGTTTTGCAGCCGTCCTGCCGTATCAATCAGCAACAAATCTGCGCCCTCGGCCTCGGCTTTGACCATCGCATCAAAGGCCAAAGCGGCGGGGTCCGAGCCTTCAGCGGCGGTCAGCACAGGCACGCCTGCGCGCTCGCCCCAGACCTGAAGCTGCTCAACGGCGGCTGCGCGAAATGTATCGCCCGCTGCAATCACAACCTTCTTGTCTGCGGCTTTGAATTGCGAGGCCAGCTTGCCAATCGTGGTGGTTTTGCCCGAGCCGTTGACCCCGACTACCAGCACAACCTGCGGGGTTTTGGGATAGATCGGCAAAGGCCGCGCCACAGGTTCCATCACCTGTGCGATCTCGCGGGCCAAAAGCTGTTTGATCTCAGGGGCCGACATCAATTTGCCGAAACGTCCCTCGGCCATATTGGCCGTCACGCGCATGGCTGTCTCCACGCCCATATCGGCGGTGATCAACAGCTCCTCCAGCTGCTCCAGCATCTCGTCATCCAACGCACGGCGCGGGGCAGAACTGCGCCCCATAAGCCGCCCCAACAGCCCTGATTTTGCGGGCTCCTCGGCCTCTAGCTCCTCCAATCCAGCGGCAACGCGCAGATCGGGCTGTGGCATGGGCTGCTCTTCTGGCGCGGGCTCTTCCTCAGAGGCGGGCGGCTCCGCAGGTTCAGGCTCAACGATTTCTTCGGGCAGGGCCTCAGGCTCGGGCGCGGCGGGTGCCTCGGATGGCTCGGCCTGTGCAACTGCGGGCACCTCAAGCGCGTCTTCCTGCGCAGGCTCAACAGCCCCTTCTTCGATAATCGCCTCCAATCCTTCGTCGAGTTTCGACGAGGACCTGAACATACGATCTTTCATTTTCTTGAAAAAAGACATCGAACCCTCTTCCGCCTGACCCAAATGACCTAATACGCGCGCGGCCCGATGGGAAGCCCAAGAGGCCCGCTATCGCCTGAAACGCGGCCCGCAGATGCGACATGGCGGCACGCAATCTGTCGCAGTCACGCCTTTGCCCCATGCAGATGCGGGACTATACTGGCCCAACAGGCACCCCTCAAAGGCAGAGCATGACCAAGGACCAAGTGATCTTCATCCGCTATGCAACAGCCACCCTGCCCGTCTTGGCGCTGCTGCTTCTGGAGGTGTTGGTGGCAGGCCCTTGGGGCGTGATCGCCCTTGTCTACCTGACCCTTTTCGCGGCCCTTCTGGATAAATGGCTGACCCCACCGATCAGCCGCGATATCGCACAGGCCGAACCGCACTGGCCCGACCGCCTCTCGGCCATCCTCGGGCTCGGGCATCTGGTGCTTTTGCCCTGTCTGATGCTCTATATCGCCAGCCCCGCGCATGGGGGGGGCGAAAAGCTGGCGACCTTGCTCGCGGTCGCCTCTTTCATGGGGCAGATCAGCCACCCCAATGCGCATGAATTGATCCACCGCCGCCCCGCTTGGCTGTCAGGGCTGGGGATGGCGGTGTATACCAGCATGATCTTCGGGCAGCATGTCTCGGCCCATAGGCTGGTGCATCACCGCTTTGTTGGCACCAAAGATGACCCAAATACACCGTTGAGCGGCGAGAGCTTCTGGCGCTATCTTCCACGGGCTTGGATCGGGTCCTTCAAAGCAGGGTTGGCGCAGGAAAACGCCAAACTCACCCGCAAATCCATGCCCGCCCATAGCCTGCAAAACCCCTATTATATCTGGATGTCCGGCGGCGCGCTGACCTTGATACTGGCTCTTGCCTTGGGCGGGGTTGCGGGGCTTTTTGCCATGATTGGCTTGGCCGCCTTGGCTCATATCCAGATCATGCTATCGGATTATATCCAGCATTACGGATTGACCCGCCTGACACGCTCGGACGGGCGGCTTGAACCTGTTGGGGCGCATCACAGTTGGAACGCACCGCGCGGGTTTACCTCATATCTGATGCTCAATGCCCCCTCGCATTCCGATCATCACATGCATCCAGATCGCCCCTATGACAGCCTTACGGTCAGCAAGGGCGAGCCCGTTTTGCCTTTCTCCATGCCAATCATGGCCGTGATCGCCACGATCCCGCCTGTCTGGCATCGCAATATGGATAAACGCGCCGCGCGGGTCATGGCGGCGGCACAGGCGGCATTGCCCTAAAGGGTCACGCCCTTGCGACCTGCAAGATCGGTGAAATACTGCCAAGCCACACGGCCCGAACGCCCGCCGCGCGTGGCCTGCCATTCGATGGCCTCGGCGCGCAGGTCATCCGCCGAAATCTCGACCCCATGGGCCGCACAATAGCCCTCGATCATCGAGAGGTATTCATCCTGTGAACAAGGATGGAAGCCAAGCCAGAGGCCAAACCGATCCGACAGGCTGACCTTTTCCTCAACTGCCTCAGACGGGTTGATCGCCGAGGAGCGCTCATTCTCGATCATATCGCGCGGCATCAGGTGGCGGCGATTGGAGGTGGCGTAGAAAATCACATTATCAGGCCGTCCTTCAACGCCTCCGTCAAGCACCGCTTTGAGGGATTTGTAATGCTGGTCATCATGGCTGAAAGACAGGTCATCGCAGAACAGGATAATCCGCGATGGCGTATCCCGCATCAGCCCCAACAAACGCCCGATCGAAGGGAGGTCCTCGCGCTGCACTTCCACCAGTTTGAGGTCATGCCCTTCCGCACAGACAGCACCATGCGCGGCCTTCACCAGTGAGGATTTCCCCATGCCGCGCGCGCCCCAAAGCAGCGCGTTATTGGCAGGGTAGCCGCGGGCAAATTGGCGGGTGTTTTCCAAAAGGGTATCGCGAGAGCGATCAATCCCCAAAAGCAGCGACAAATCCACCGCATTCACCTTGGGCACGGGGGCCAGATGGTCGGGGCTTGCATGCCAGACAAAGGCATCCGCAGCCGTCCAATCAGGTGTTTCCGCAGGCTTGGGTGAGAGCCGCTCCAGCGCATCCGCGATCCGGTTCAGCACCTCGTCATTCATGCTTTGGGGTCTTCCGTCTCCGCCTCGTCCTCGTCTTCATCAAACAAGCCTTCGGCACGCAGTTCCGCCTCACGCTTTCGCTCGACCATACGGACCAGCTGGATGGAGATTTCATAAAGACCATAGACAACCGTAAACAGGATCATCTGCGTCACGACATCAGGCGGGGTCACCAAAGCGGCGACAATCAGGATGCCAACAACCGCATATTTACGCATATTGCGCAGCCCTTCGGCTGAAACCAACCCTGCCTTGCCCATCAGGGTCAGCAGAACAGGAAGCTGGAAGCACAGGCCAAAGGCGAAGATGAATTTCAAAGCAATATCGAGGGATTCCTTGACCGAGCCCAGAAACACCGTCTGCAATTCATCATTGCCGGCATTCGGGTTCGAGAAGGTCCCATCCCCCGCGATCAGGTTGGCCAAAGCGGGGATCGCATCGGAAAACCCGATGAAGAACTGCATCGCCAGCGGTGTCACCACATAATGAGCGAAGGCCGCGCCCACAAGGAACAAGGCGGGCGAGGCGATCAGGAAGGGCAGAAACGCGTTTTTCTCGGTCTTGTAGAGACCAGGCGCCACAAAGCTCCAGAGTTGGTAGCCGATCACAGGGAATGACACGGCAAAGCCCATAATCACCGAAATCCGGATCAGGACAAAGAATTTCTCTTGCGGTGCGGTAAAGATCAAACGCGCATCCTCGCCGCGCGAACGCAGCACGTCAGCCAGAGGTTGCGAGATGAATTCCAACAAAGGCTCGGCCACGGTGAACATCAGCACCATGGCGATGATAAAGGCCAAAACGGAGCGGATAAGCCGTGTGCGCAGCTCGGCCAGATGCTCGATCAATGGGGCCGAGCTGTCCTCAAGCTCTTCTTCTTTCATGTCTTCTCCGTGTCCGAGGCGGCATCGGCCACGGGCGCTTTGGTTTTAGCGGCTTTCGCCTTGGTCGTTTTGGCTTTGGCAGGTTTCGCCTTTGCCGCGGCCTTAGGTGCTGCCTTTGCGGCGGCTTTGGGGGCGGCTTTCGGCCTGGCCTTTGGGGCGATATCGGGCTCAGGCATCATCAGCTCTTCATCGGCTTGCTTGGCGGCTGCCAGCTTGGCCGAGCGGATCTTTTCTTCCTGAGCGGCGCGCTTCTTTGCAGCAGCCTTGGCCTTGGCGGCATATTCATCGGCCGATTTGCGCTCCTCAGATCCTTCGGGGAATTTCGTCGGATCGATATCCTCGAAGGCCTCATTCACCGAGTCCTTCAGCTTATCCATCCCGAATTTCTTGGGGTTGGTCATCGCGCGCAGATCACGGTTGAGATCTTTCATTCCGCTTTGATCGGCCGCGTCATTCATCGCATTGCTGAATTCCTTGGCCATGCCACGAATCCGCCCCGTGAACTGCCCCGCCTTGCGAAACATCACAGGAAGGTCCTTGGGGCCCACCACGATGAGCGCCACAATGCCGATTACAAGCAATTCCATCCAGCCGATATCAGGCATGGGCGTTCCTTAAGCGTAGGTGCGCAAAGCGCGCAAATTAGGCGTTATCGCGTTCACGCTCAGGGGTGACGTCACGCGCCTCTTCGACAGTTTCCGAAGCGTTCTCGATTTCTTCGGCGCTATCTTTGACGCCACGCTTGAAGGCTGTGATGCCTTTGCCAACTTCACCCATCAAATTCGCGATTTTGCCACGTCCAAAAAGAACCAGCACAACAATCGCGATCAGCACGAGGCCCACGGGGCCGATATTGTTCAACATGTTATTCTCCCTTTGGTGTCGGAGGCGCAGGCCCGCATCCGAAACCGATGTCATTGATCTTTACCTATGGTCTCTGATCGCCGGATCAAAGCCCTCATATTCAAACTTGCGACATTTTTGGGTGAAATCCCCAGATACCGCAAGCAGATTGGCGCAGGTTTTCCGCCTTAGGCGTCGATTTTCTTCGGGAATACGAAGCAACGATCCCGCCGCACTGTCAGCCAAAGCGCTGTTCCGATCTTTGGAAGGAAGACGGCAGGCACCGTGGCCTTAAGGAGTTGGTTGTTGAAATCCATGCGGAACTCAACAAGGCTTTCATGCCCCATAAAGCGCGCGCGTTCCACAACGCCGCGTGCGGGAACACCATCGCGCGGGGTCGGGTTGGGGCCGCGCCCGTTGCGGTCAAAATCGATTTTTACGTGCTGGGGGCGGAAAATGATCTCCACTTCCGTGCCATCCGCCACACCTGGTGCCAGAAACTGGCCAAAGGCAGTATCGGTCAAAGCGCCGTTTACCCGCCCGCGGATCACATTCACATCCGAGAAAAACGCAGCCGCTGCTTTGTCGCAGGGGGTGTTATACACATTATAGGGCGCGCCCTGCTGCACGATCTTGCCATCCCGCATCAACGCGATCTGGTCGGCCATGCGCATCGCCTCTTCAGGCTCATGCGTGACCAGAACAACCGCTGTGCCTTCCTCGCGGAGCAGGTCGAGCGTTTCGTCGCGGATGCCATCGCGCAGGCGGTTATCCAGCCCTGAAAAGGGCTCATCCATCAGCATTACACGCGGGCGCGGTGCAATCGCACGGGCCAAGGCCACGCGCTGCTGTTCACCGCCTGAAAGCATATGGGGGGATTTCTTGGCATAGCCCTGAAGATCAACCCGTTCCAGCAATTCCGCCACCCGCGCGGCTTTCTCGGGCTTTGTGCCCTTCAGGCCAAAACCGATGTTCTGCTCGACATTAAGATGCGGGAACAGGGCGAAATCTTGAAAGATCAATCCGACCGAGCGCGCTTCGGGCGGCAGATGAACAGACGCGTCCGAGACGCTTTCGCCATCAACTCGGACAGCGCCTTTTTCCTGCCGCTCAATGCCTGCGATCACCCGCAAGGTTGTGGATTTGCCGCAGCCAGATGGCCCGAGCAGGCACATCACCTGCCCCGATGCCACCTGCAGAGAGACGTTGCTGAGAACCTCGCGCCCGTCAAAGCAGCAAGTTATCGTCTCAACCTCAAGGCGCGGCGCGGAGGGCATTGCTGGCATACCTGATCAATTCCATCGGATTAGGCAGGTAGCAGCCCCTCCGCTCCGTTTCAACCTAAAGCGTCGCGTTGGTGGCACCACCATCAAGCAAGATATTCTGCCCGATGATGAAACCTGCATGCTGCGAGCACAAAAAGGCGCAGGTCTGGCCGAACTCGGCTGCCGTGCCATAGCGGCGCACTGGGATCGAGGCTTCACGCGCTGCGCGGGCCTCGTCCAAGGAAATGCCGTCGCGCTTGGCAACACCGCCATCAAGCATCACAGCGCGGTCGGTTGCGTGAATGCCAGGCAGCATATTGTTGATATTCACACCATGCTCGGCCACCTGCCGCGCGGTTCCCGCGACATAGCCCGTCAGGCCAGCCCGCGCCGAGTTTGACAGACCAAGCTGCGGGATCGGAGCTTTCACGGATTGCGAGGTGATATTAACGACCCTGCCCCAGCCCTTATCGATCATCGACGGCAAAAGCGCTTTCATCAGCGCAATCGGGGTCAGCATATTTGCGTCCAGCGCCTTGATGAAATCATCCCGCGTCCAATCGGCCCACAGACCCGGAGGGGGGCCGCCCGCATTGGTCACCAGAATATCGACAGTTGAGGTCGCATCCAGAACCGCCTCGCGCCCCTCCTCCGAGGTGACATCAGCGGCCACGGTGGTGACATTCACCCCGTATTTTGCACGAATATCTTCGGCGGATGCCTCCAAGGCTTCGGCCCCGCGCGCATTCATCACAAGATCAACACCTGCTTCTGCCAGCGCCTGTGCGCAGCCCAAACCCAATCCTTTGGAGGATGCACAAACCAATGCACGCTTCCCTGAAATACCCAAATCCATCGCATGCACTCCCTTTGCTACACGTCTTGCGAAAAACACTATCAGTCGCCCAAGAATTGAACCAGAGCGCTTGACCATAAGCTTGCCAGTTTCTACGGAAGATAAACGGGAGTAATTTATGTCAAGCGTTGATGCACAATATAGTTTTCTAGCTTACCCGATTGCCGATTTTCGTGTGTCGACAGGTGCGAATGAAGGCGACCCGATTGGCCTGCCCAAAGATGTCGTGCAGGGCGATGAATACCGTCTGTCCCGCCAAGCTGCGACCTTGAAACTTGCCCTTAGAGACGGGCCGAAAGCCGATCAGATTATCGCGACGGGATCGCAGATTGGATATGTGGGCGATAGCCTGACAATTGATGCCTGCCATACCGTCATGACACCCGATGGCAGCCTTGCCGAGCTGCTTTTGCTGACGGTTTGGGGCGATGCGCGACCTGCGCGATACTTCCTGCCCTTGGCCGATATGGTGCCCAATCGCGATTACATGCTGGTCAGCAGCGAAACTGAAAGCGCCCCGCAACGCTTTGCCGATATCGCCTGTGTCAGCTTTATCGCGGGCACGCATGTCACACTATCAACGGGCGCACAAAAACTCGTTGAGGAGTTGGTAGAAGGCGACCGTGTTCTTACACGCGATCATGGCGTTCAGCCGATTTTATGGGTCGGTCATCAAACCATGCGCGCCATGGGGGCACTCGCGCCGATCCGTATCACGCAAGGCACCATGAGCGTGGCCAATGACCTTGTGCTAATGCCCAATCACCGCCTGTTCATATGGCAACGCAGCGATGAAATTGGCGCGGGCCGATCCGAGGTGATGATCAAGGCCAGCAATCTGGTCAACGGAGATACCGTGCTGCAAGAAGAGGGCGGGTTTTTCGACACCTATAATATCCTCTTTGATCGCCACCAGATCATCTATGCCGAAGGTGTGGCCGTCGAAAGCCTGATGGTGACGGGCCAGACCCGCGCGATTTTGCCTGAGGAATTGCGTGATATGGGTTTAGATAGCGGCATGGCGGCGTCCATTGAAATCGACACCCCCAATCTGACCGATCCCGATGATGATATGGCCCAAGCTTTGACGCGGGCCAGTAAAGGCGCCCCACCCAAACCGCGCAAAAAGAGCTGAGTGCCGCAGGCCACGCGCCAAGCACTCTTCCAAAATGCCCCAACGCAGCCTATACCGCGCGCCATGTTGGACACAGCCACAAACCGCCCCGCCCTGCCGCCCGAAATCGCGCGTCGTCGCACCTTTGCGATCATCTCGCATCCCGATGCTGGCAAAACCACGCTGACTGAAAAATTCCTGCTTTTTGGCGGGGCTATTCAGATGGCGGGACAAGTGCGCGCAAAGGGTGAAGCACGGCGCACGCGCTCGGACTTCATGCAGATGGAAAAAGACCGCGGCATCTCGGTCTCGGCCTCGGCCATGTCCTTTGAATTCGGTCAATACCGCTATAATCTTGTGGACACACCCGGCCACTCGGATTTCTCCGAAGA
>ENA-OUOG01002499-OUOG01002499.1-marine-metagenome-genome-assembly--contig:-NODE-2499-length-18954-cov-4.447052_pt1 | contig 18954 bp, 16 predicted proteins | sample MGYA00248635_ERZ508505 | MGnify/ENA primary metagenome ERZ508505 (study PRJEB26176, sample SAMN06267871) | marine metagenome | isolation source: Saanich Inlet, British Columbia, Canada | place: Pacific...
GCACCTTAGGTGTTCTCTCATAGGGCCTGAGCAGGGGCGAAATTCGTTGTTTTTTGAGTGGGTAAGACAGCAAGAACAAGGTGCCTCTGTTTCGGGTTACACAAACCACCTTTGGAACGGGCTCACCTCTGATGCTTTTGGAAAGATCGTTGGGGGCTTGATTACAAACGACCTATTCAGGGCAGGAGTTCAGCACCTAGTACCTGCCGACACCGTGACCAAAGACGAACTAGTTCGTCTTGAGCTCAAAGCTCTTGGAAGAAAAGATGTGGGAGTCACATCCGTGGAAGCTCCAACCTCAATTGATAGAACCCTCACAACCAACAATGCTGGCTTGAATACAGATCTATTCATGGCTGCTGGCTTCAAGGAATTGCCCACAATCTCTGAAATGGTTGAGCAGACTTGTCATGAGCTGACAAACTAGAGGCGACTTAGGGAAATTATGAACCAGAAAATTGAAGGCTCCGTTGTAACCATCACCGGTGGCACCGGATCATTTGGCTCCACAATGGCAAATCATCTGTTGTCCAAGGATGTCGCTGAAGTTCGAGTGTTCAGCCGCGATGAGGCCAAGCAGGATGCAATGCGTCATCGGATTTCAGACCCCCGAGTTCGATTCTTTCTAGGTGACACCAGAGACCCAGAATCAGTTAATCGTGTGGTCCGCCGCTCTGATCTGATCTTTCATGCGGCAGCTCTGAAGCAGGTGCCCTCAGCTGAGTTTTTCCCACTCGAGGCAGTAAAAACAAACATCAATGGCTCCGCCAATGTTCTTCGCTCAGCGATAAATCATGGAGTTAAAGGTGTCGTATGTCTCAGCACCGACAAAGCTGTCTACCCGATAAACGCGATGGGCATGACAAAGGCAGTAATGGAAAAAACGGCCCAAGCATTTGCCAGAGATTCAGCTGACTCTGACACAACGATTTCTGTGACCCGGTACGGCAACGTCATGTACTCGAGAGGCTCTGTAATCCCGCTGTTTATTGACCAGATCAAAACAGATAAACCGATAACTATTACCGACCCCAAAATGACCAGGTTTTTAATGTCGCTGGCGGAGTCAGTTGACTTGGTCGAATACGCCTTCCAAAAAGCTGTCACCGGTGACCTCTTCGTTAGAAAGGCTCCTGCCTCAACCATTCAGGTTCTGGCTGAAGCGTTGGTTGAGCTCTTTGACGGCAACAAGGCCAACATCCATACCATTGGCTTTCGCCATGGAGAAAAACTCTATGAATCGCTTCTGAGTACCGAAGAGCGAGCTAAAGCAGAGGACTTGGGTGGGTACTTCCGTGTACCGCTGGACACAAGAGACTTGAACTACTCGGTTTATTTTGAGGAGGGTGAGACCAGGCCAGAACAGCTTGAGTCCTACACCTCCCATAACACCGAGAGATTGGACGTTGAGGGAGTGAAGAAACTACTGCTCACTCTTCCTGAGGTGAAAGAAGGTCTTTCCAAATGAGCAAGCTAAAGGTTGTCACCATTGTTGGCACCAGGCCTGAAATAATCCGGCTTTCGAGGCTCATACCAAAGCTTGATGAGCACACAGACCACGTCTTTGTCCACACCGGCCAGAACAGCGATCCGAAGCTAAACGATGTTTTCTTTGAAGACCTTGAACTTCGCCAACCCGACTACTACCTGAATGTTGACACTTCATCCATGGGGACCGTTATGGGGGACGTCATCAAGAAATCAGAGGAAGTTTTCCTCAAGGAAAAGCCAGATGCAGTCATGATTCTGGGTGACACCAACTCAGCTATCGCTGCGATTGTTGCCGAGAGGCTGCATATCCCCGTTTATCACATGGAGGCTGGGAACAGATCCTTCGACAATAACGTCCCAGAAGAGCTAAACCGCAAGATGGTTGACCATGTTGCGAGCTTCAATCTTCCTTACAACGATTACTCAATGCGCAATCTCCTAACTGAAGGGATTCACCCAAGGTTTATCCAAAAGACTGGCTCTCCGATTGGTGAAATCTACGAGCACTACAAAGTCAAGATTGCAGCCTCAACGGTAGTAGAGGATCTTGGGCTGAAAAAGGGCGAATACTTCTTGGTGTCTGTCCACAGACAAGAAAACGTCGATCTACCAGAAAGACTAGAAAAGGTGCTGGATTGCCTAGTGGCCGTTAGAGACAAGTGGCAGTTGCCAGTTATGGTCTCCACTCACCCCAGGACGCGCGTTAGGCTCGAGGCTCTGGGTAGAGGAGATTTGGATGGAATCACCTTCCACGAACCCTTCGGTTACCTCGACTACAACAAACTCCAGATTGATGCCAAATGTGTGATTTCTGACTCTGGGACCATAAGTGAAGAGTCTGCAATTGTGGGGTTCTCAGCCGTGGCATTGAGAGATGCGACTGAGCGACCAGAATCTCTCGAGGCAGCATCGACAATCATTACCGGGCTAGCGTCAGACGTTCTTCTCTCCGGCCTGGAGATCGCGATGCGACGCTCAGCACTACCGTTTTTGCCTCATGGGTATGAATCCAAAACTTTCTCGAATCGAGTCTTGACATACGTGATGTCAACCGCTTTTCAATTCAACAGCTGGAAGAACATTAGACGCGCGAATTAGTTGGCTACAGAGGTGTGATGTGACGAACATCCCGAGATTTATTCACGTCAGTATGCCTGAATTCAGCTGCAAGCGCCCGTAACTCGTGGCAGCAATTCAAAGACCTTACCCCCCTTGGAGAGACGAATCGAGAGAGCTGATGAAAATAGTTACCACCCAATGTCATGGGGGTCTCGGGCTTTTCCCGTTTGCCTACAATCCATGACCTGAGCGTTCGAACTAGTGGAGTGCCCACAGTGAGCTGAATACCCAAGCCCCCTCCCCCGTAAACAGCTGAGAAGGTATTTTGGTCAAGATTGCGGAGCCATTCTGGGCCAGACCGCTAGGGGTCAAGAAGAATACGGTGCCACCAGCTCCTTTTCCATAAATAAGGGGGCAAAGAGGATAAAGTTGGGGGGCGGGGAGAGATTTCCCGGGAGGGGGTAATTTGGGAGGAAAGCAAGCAAGCGTGAGAAGGCCTGATATTCAGGGCCTTAGGGGCGTGGCCGTAATTGCCGTGGTTCTGTTTCACTTGGGTGAGGTTCTGCCTGCCGGTTATGTTGGTGTTGATATTTTCTTTGTGATATCAGGATTTGTCATAACAACCTCAATTTTAAATCGTTATAGCAGCGTAGGCAAAGAGCAGATTGTTGACTTTTTCCGAAGACGTGCTCAGAGATTGTTGCCCGCTCTCTTCGCAATGCTCACGTTCACAGTTGTCGCTGCTGGATGGATTCTCTCGCCCATTGGTCCTGCTCAAGTAGCCGCCTTGACGGGTTTTGGCGCAACCCTATCATTGGGGAATTTGGCCATTGCCGCTAGCACGGGAGGTTATTTTGACCCCGCGGCTGAACTTAACCCCCTCCTACACACATGGTCTCTCGCTGTTGAAGAACAGTTCTATTTGGCCTTCCCGCTTATTTTGGTGCTGGCGTTCGCCCGAAAGAGATCATCGATAACTACAAGTCTGGGTTTGCTTGTAGCTTCAATCTCAACAGCCTCGTTTGCGCTCATGTTTCTTCAAAACCAGTTGCCGATTCCTCCGGGGGTTGAGGATTTGGTACTGGGTTTTTATAGCCCCCTGACTCGAGCGTGGGAATTCGGTGCGGGAACAGCGCTTGCCCTTCACCTGCGAACCACAAGGATCCGCATTGGGCACTCGCAGCGCAACGTGTTGTACTTGAGTGGACTGCTTTTGTTGGCAGCTTCGTTCTCACCCCTAAGCCTGAACGGACAGCATCCCGGGCTCATTACACTTCTCCCAGTCTTAGCGACCTCAACACTAATTGTTGCTGGTAGCGAAAAGCATGCCTTTAGTGAGCTGGACCCTTTGAGCTCTAAGACGCTAACGCACATTGGAGATTGGTCATACTCAATTTACTTGTGGCACTGGCCTCTAATTGTTTTCGCTTCCATAATCTGGCCCGAAAATAAATTTATGCCTTGGGTATCCTTGATTTTCTGTGTAGCCATAGCTCTTTGCTCTTTCCACTTTTTGGAAAACCCATCGAGAGGGCCGATTTTCACTAGCCAGGTCGGTGGGTTTATGTCTATTGGTGTCATGGCATTAGTCCCCCTCAGCATTAGCGCTTTAGTGTTCACTTCCTCACAATCTAGCAACGCCGCTCTAGGGTCGCCTTTGGAGCTTCCTGTTGGCTACGAGCTTGGTTGCCATGGGCCCGGCTTTAGTGATGACCAGTTGAAGGTTTGCATTTTCACCCCCCCCCAGTCTTGGTGAGTCAAAAAACACAGCGTACTTGGTCGGGGATTCTCATGCAGCCCATCTTTCCGCGGGCTTGATAGAGGCAGCAGAGACGCGGAGAGTTGACCTTGAGATAATCACAGCTAGTGGGTGCCCGTTTCTAGGCTTACCCGCTCAAGTTCTTGCTAAAGACTGCAGCTTATGGAACAACAAAACCGCAAAATATTTATTGAGTTCGCAGCCTGGGTTTGTGATTATCGGAGCTTCCCATCAATATTTTTTGGGCGAACCTCCGGTGTCCTTAGGTGGACCCTCTTCCATAGGTGGATCAGAAGACGCGCGATTGAGTGCTTTTCAAGTCGGGTTATTCTCCACTGCTTCTCAATTACAGGCATATGGTCATACTGTCATCTACGTAACCGATGTCCCAACTTGGGATAGCGAGAATCCATGGGATCCAAGCCATTGCACGAGATGGGAAATAGAGAGCAAGTCATGCTTCGAAACAATGACGTTAGAAACACATTTGTCGAAAACTGCATCAATACGCGAGATTATCGCGCTGGGTGAATCCCGCCAACTTTACACTTCGATAAATTTTCTGGCGGAGATCTGTCCAGAACAAATTTGCACTACGCATTCTGAATCCGCATTTATATATCGTGACTCAGGCCACCTTACTAACTCTTTCTCTCGGGGGCTTGGACCGATTTGGAGTCAGTTACTAAGAAACGGCAGTACTTCCATCGAAGAACCGCGGTGAACTCCAGGCTAACCTACAGGCTAACCTACAGGCTTCAGGCGCATTAGGAAACAGCCAAGTCGAGTAATGGATAAAAAGCCGACGCTACATGTCCCGATTAATCATCAACCCTTGAATTTTTCTGTTGAAAAGTTCCTGCCCAACCGAGGCTGACAGCTCTCTGGCAGCCAGATTTGCGTTTGATTTGTATTTAGTCACTGCACTGGAATCCAAAGTCAATAGGGTAGCGGCCAAGTCATCTGCCTTCCAAGACCTCGAGGCAAGTCCTAAATTGTATCCTTCCACGATTCTCCTGATTGCTGGGTTCGGAGCACACACCACTGCCAACCTGGCGTGAATTGATTCGAACAACTTGTTTGGTAAAGAATTTAGGTGGTTTGCGGTGGCAGAGGATTGAAGGACTATAGCGATATCTTGTCCACTCAGCCAATCAACTAGGTTCTTGAGGGGAAGGCCCGCGCGAATATCTACTCTGTCACTGACTCCCCAAAAGATGGCCAGGCACTTGAGTTTTAATTTGAAGTGCCAGCTTTGGATGAGAACAAGTGTGAGGTAGTAGTTTTCCGGCAGCTGCCTCATTGCTTTTAAGCTTGTCTCGATACCGCGGTGTTTCGTTCCAATGCCATGATGAACAAGCTTGAATTTTTCAGGAGTGACGGGAGATGGGTTCAGGATGGAGAAATCTGGCGCATTCATCAACACGTCCACATTAACTCCGAAGTGCTCTGAATAGGCTTCTGCAATGATCGCCTCGACTGACGTGACGGCTAACCCACCAGATCTTGTTTTCACGAACTTGCCCAGAATATCGGTCTGCCAAGACCAATATCGCTCAAAAGCGAGCTTTTGTAAGAGTCCTGTATGGGCCCTGGATAGGTGGTCCTCATGGAGATCCAGATAGGTGGGCTTGTCGGCAATGGCATCTTGGTACAGCCATGTCCAAGCTAGGAATTCTGGCTCATTCACGACTAGCAAGTCTGGCCATTCGAGAGTGTTCTCAATTTGGTCCAACCGCCTCCCGAAGAAATAATTGAAACGCTTTGGGCCGGATCTTATTACGTAACCTAAGTATCGTCGAAGTGAACTCTTTGGCGAAAGTTCGTAAAAAACGTCGCAGTTTTCAGGTGCCGCTCCTGATCCGATTACGTTGACTTGGGAGAAACCTGCTTCTCTGAGCCACCTAATTTGCCGCAGGACCCTAGGGTCGGCATGGACGTTGGAAAACGACAGTATCAAAGCCTTCATCCGCGTTCGACCGCCCTTGTTAGAAGCTGGGTCAGACTGTCTTGGATTACGATAGACATTTGAAAAGCTACCGATTCCTGCTGCATGAATTCCTTGACCTTTATTGGGTCGCGAGAGTTTGAACTCAAGCGAAGAGCCTGGCGAATCAATCGCGCCGAGCCAGGTTCCATCAGCTCCATAACGCCATCCTCCAAAAGGTCATCCCACTCTGTTTCACTTCTCGCAACGACACAGTTTAGCCCGAGGAAGGCTGCTTCACGTTGGAGTCCGCCTGAATCTGTGATGACCAACTCGGCCTCCAGAGATCTAGTTACTAGCTCTAGATGTGCCTGCGGCTCTATCACGGAAACGTTAGAGCTTGGCCCAAGTAATTGGGTGAGTTCTTCTCGATCGACCCTTGGATGCCTGATCACAGTAACCGGCAGACTTCTTGCCAGCTCGGAAAGGACTCCAAGGACGCTTTCGAAGTCTCTCGAACTAGATGTGAGGGCCTCTCTGTGAAGGGTCACTAGGATGCCTCTCGGGGTTTTCAATGCTTCAAAATTCACTTTTGCTAGGGTCTCCCTCAAGGAATCAGCCATCAAGTCACCACTTAGAACAGCCGTTTCAGCCAAGCCGTCGGAATCCAGATTTGCCATGGCAGCTTGATTAGGCGCCAAATTTAGGTGAGCAATTCGATCTGTGAGCACTCGATTACCCTCTTCCGGCATCTCAATCCTGTAGGACCGCAGTCCCGCCTCGATATGTACCACGGGAATCTGCCGAAAATGCGCCGCCAGAGCTCCAGCAAGTGTTGTGTTTGTATCGCCGAAAACTAAACACGCGGAGGGTTTCTCGCGGTCAAATATAGGGTCAAGTGCTTGTGTCATTGTGCCGATCATCGGTCCTCGTGGCATACGGTTAATGTCCAGTTGAGCATCAGGTTCTCGAAGCCCAAACTCCCTGAAGAAGGCCTGAGACATCGCGTCGGAAAAGTGTTGTCCGGTATGCACCAGGAATTCCTCAAACCCCAGCTTTCTTAGCCAAGGGGTTAGCTGCGCAGCCTTCAATACCTGGGGTCTCGCTCCCACCACTGTAATTATCTTCATGATTCCCCAAGCATAGAACCAACATGAGCTCTAGGTGCTAATAACGTTGAGGAGTTCGAGATTGTTGCGTGCATACGAGCGATTAGTTTCAAATCCGCGTTGAAGGCGGGATGCCTCGTTAGAATTGAGTTCGAGTGTTGGAAGGATGGGGCATCATGATCGGAATGGGTGGACCCAAAATTGGCCTTACTGAAAAACTTGCTGTTTGGCGGCAGCTATCCAGCGGACAGCTTGCTCAGGGACAGAGAGTTGCGAAATTTGAAACGGCTTTTTCTCAGTGGGTGGGCAGCCAGACTAGTATCGCGGTCAACTCGGGCACTTCGGCATTGCACATTGGCCTTCTTGCCATGGGCGTGGGCCGTGGCGATGAGGTCATCGTTCCTTCGTTTTTATTCGCGGCCTCGGCGAATGCGGTTGCCCTCACAGGCGCGACTCCAATCTTCTGTGACATTGATGACGACTATTTCACCATCGACGTAGAAAAAGCTCGCAGTCTTGTGACCTCAAAAACTAAAGCCATAATGCCGGTTCATTTGTACGGTCAAATGGCGGACATGCATGCTGTGCAAGAGCTGGCAGTCGAATTCGGCTTATTAGTACTTGAGGATGCTGCCCAGGCACACGGGGCAAATCTAGCCGGGCGCGGAGCTGGGACTTGGGGGGACTTTGGCGCCTTCTCTTTCTACCCTACCAAAAACATGACCACTGGTGAAGGAGGGGCCCTCACAACCAGTCGACCTGACTTGGACCGGTTTAGCCGCCTGCTTAGAAATCAGGGAATGCTTGAGCGCTACAAGAACGAAGTTGTCGGGCTCAACAATCGCATGACCGAAGTTCAGGCGGCCATAGGAATTGTCCAGCTGGGCAGAGTTGATGGGCTCAACTCAAAGAGAATAAAAAATGCGAGTTATCTCAGTCAGGAGCTGATGGGGATCAAAGGGCTTAAGGCTCCGAGTGTCCGCAAAAATTCCAAGCATGTATTTCACCAGTTCACAGTGCTGGTGGACGATGGCAGAGACTCGCTGATTGAAGAGCTCAAACGTTTCGGAGTTCAAAGCGCCGTTTATTACCCAACGCCGGTTCATCGACTTGAGTCTTTTGGTAGCAACAAAGAGCTGCCAGTCACGGACCGTGTTGCCGCGTCTTGCCTTAGTTTACCTGTGCACCCGAGCCTAAAGACCTCAGATCTTCGACGGGTCACAAGCGCGATTCGCCAGATTTTTGGACAGGCCTCGTGAAAGTAGGGGTCATTGGCTTCGGCGCGATGGGGAAAAACCACGTTCGAGTCTTGTGTGAGATGCCGCAGATTTCAGTGGTGATTGTCTACGAAACGAATCCAGATATTACGGTTTCTGGTGAGAAGACAGAGAGAGCTGCCTCTCTGGAGGAGCTTGTCAGCAAAGGTCCAGAATACGTTGTTGTCTCCCTGCCCACTGAGCACCATAGAGATGTCGCGATTTTTCTGGCCGATCGATGCATTCCAGTGTTGCTTGAAAAGCCTGTCGCCACAAACCTAGCTCAAGCAGCTGAAATTAGTGAGGCCTTTAATGCAGCACGTACACTCTGCACGGTGGGGCACGTGGAACGATTCAACCCTTCCCTGAGCGCTCTCAAGAAAAAAATAGAGGAGGGGGTTCTTGGCGAGATTTTTCAAATCGCAACGCGAAGAGTAGGGCCGTACCCGGGTCGCGTCAAGGACGTAGGGGTAGGCTTGGATCTAGCTTCCCATGACCTTGATTTGGTAACTTGGATCACTGGCTGCGACTACTCGAGCTTACGAGCCCTCACATCCAGCCCACTAACCAGCAAGCATCAGGATCTGTTTTTGGGTGTCGGAGAACTAACCAATGGAACTTTGGTGTCCCATGAAGTTAACTGGCTCACTCCAGCAAAAGAGAGAACAACAAGGGTCTTGGGTGAACATGGAATGCTGGTAGCGGATTCATTGCTAGCGGAGTTGCGGTTCTTTGAAAGTGGCTACGCAGGCTCTGATTGGGGCATGTACTCTAACCTGAGAGGGGTGACGGAAGGTCAGGAGATTAGGTTCTTTGTTCCGGTTCGTGAGCCTTTGCTTCAAGAACACGAGGCAATGATTGATGAGCTGACTGCTCCTGGATCCACCGGTATCGCGTCGCTTGAAGATGGGGTGCGGGTGCTCCAAACCCTTGAACGGGTTCTCAATGATTGATCCAACGGCATGGGTTTCCGAGCTGGCCGTAATCGACACCGGGGTTACGATAGGGGCCAACTGTCGCGTGTGGGAGTTTTCCAAAATACGAGAAGGTGCTGTTATTGGAGCTGGGACCACAATTGGCATGGGGGCCTACATAGGACCAGGGGTGTCGGTAGGCAAAAACTGCAAGATTCAGAACAATGCCCTAATTTACGATCCGGCTATTTTGGGCGATGGTGTATTTATTGGCCCAGCTGCCGTTTTGACAAATGATAAGAGACCGGAGGCCACTGGCTCCAATGGAGAGCCGAAACTTCTCGCGGAGTGGAATCAAGATCGTGTAGTCGTAGGCGACGGGGCCTCACTTGGTGCGGGCTCTATCTGCGTAGCACCAGTAAGAATTGGCATGAACGCACTAGTTGGTGCTGGGGCTGTGGTTACCCGAGACGTGCAAGATGGGACAACAGTTGTTGGTGTTCCTGCAAACCCTATTTAGAGCTGGTGCCCTCTCCAATTTGGATGAGGTTTGGCCAATCCGAATTCGCCAAGACACTACGGCCGTCGAGAACCACAGCAGACTCTGTCAAAAGCCCTAACAAGCTCAATTGGAATTCTCGAGTTCCAGAATTAATCAGAAGCGCGTCATATTCATCTCCGAAATTGGGAAGAAACCCCATTTCAGAGATGTCGCTAGCTGAATACAGCTCGTCCACCAAATTAACCTTCGCACCCAGATTCTGCAGGACCTCGTAAAGGTCAGCCCCGCCAGAAAATGCTGACTCTTTGACCCCGGTTCTGTAGGCAAGACCTGAGACTAAGACTTTACGATTGGCTAGATCGCCCAGGCTTTTCTCCAGCACGCTAGCAGCGCGAACTGGGGCCCCTTTGTTTATGCCCCTGGCAACAGATACCAATGTGGCGTCAGTATCCGACTGCAAATACATGTGAGGGTAAACCGGTATGCAATGCCCACCGACCGAAATCCCCGGCGAGTGAAGCATTGCAAATGGTTGGGAATTACACGCCTCTCGGACTTCATCGTAACTAACCCCTAATTCGCTCGCGTGTTTTGCAAAAGTATTTGCGAGTGCAATGTTGACGTCCCGAAAAGTTGTCTCTGCAAGTTTTGCGAACTCGGCAGACTCTGAAGATCCCATGGCCCAGACCCCGTTCGCTCGAGAGAGGTCAGTTCTAAAATCAAAATCAAATCCCGATTCATAAAGCATGGCTGCTTTCCTGGTCGACTCTGGAGTTATGCCTCCTACAAGCTTTGGGTATGCCCGAAGGTTCGAGAATACGTTTCCTGAAGATACGCGCTCTGGAGAGAATGCCACATAAAAGTCCATACCCGCCCTTAAGCGAGACGCCTCCTCAAGCAATGGCGTGAACCTAAGTCGCGTAGTGCCGATGGGAACCGTAGTTTCGATAATCACGGTCGAGCCCCTCCTGAGGCTTTTTCCCACTTCAATGATTGTCCTATCTATGTTTTCAAATTCGGGGTCTCCATTTGAATTTACGTAAAGAGGGACGACGACGACGACGAAATCAGCCGCTTCAACTGCGGAGACAAGGCTTGTACCAGCGACGAGATGCCCTGAGGCAACCGCTCCCGCCAAAAGTGACTCAATGCCTGCTTCATCAAAATGAGGTAATCCTGAGTTTGTGAGTTCCACTACTTCTTCAGAAACGTCGACGCCCTTGACGAATAAACGTTTCGTAGCGAATTGAACAGCCAGGGGCAGCCCAATTTTGCCAAGTCCAATCACTGCTACCTGCCATGTGTTCATTTACTGCCTCCTAGCAGTTGCAAGCCTAAGCCAACGAGGCCAATGATTATGTATTGACACTGCTAGTGGAACCAGGGCGACTGGAAAGTTGGTCGAAGGCTGAAATCAATGCTTGAGCGGATAACCCTAGAGAGGTGTGTTTTTCCGATTTCACTCAAAGGGGTCGATCACCCGAGAGAGACGAGGTGGCGCTCCGATGCGTCAAACGCGACCTGCGCTTCAGGGCATTGGTGAACAACGAGTATCAGGTGCAGGAGTTCCTTTGGGCAGCAGCCTGATTTCGCCCTAATCTTCAACAAGGGGGGGCGTCACCCCTGTGCAACTCTCTGTGGAGTCATTGTCTTGCCAGCACTGTCATTTTTCAAACCTTAGCCTATATTTTCGTGGGCCAGCTCCATTGTTCAGCCTTCCCTCTAAGGTATTCCATGGCTAAGCACTCCCAGCGTTTATTGAGATTCGAAGTGGTCTAGTGCGTCCCTAAGCAAGTCGAATTCTTCGTTCATTGGGTAATGATGGTTACCGATGAAAAGTCCGTCGAAATGTACTTTGTCCGCTTTGTCTAAGTTTGGAATTTCAGCGTGTTTTAGGTGCCTCATCACCGGGTTTCTTGTGAAATTGCCTGCCACGATAGGCCTCACCTCAATGCCCCGACTTCTGAGAGATTCCACCAAGTTCCGTCTCCGACCGGCGTGCTCCCCCGTCAAAATCATTGAAAAACCGAACCACGAACTTTCCCCCACTTCTGACTGGGTCTCAATCGATGGAAAGTCGGTGAGCACTTCTGCAAACTTGACGTGATTCTTTCGTCTGCCCTCGATTACTGAGGCTACTTTACCTAGCTGCTGGACGCCTATAGCTCCCTCTAATTCGAGGGGACGAAGGTTGTAGCCAGGCAGCACAAATCTAAAAAGGTCATCGAATTCATCTCCTGATTTGTCATGAATCGAATTTGACTCGGGCAGCTCTCTTGTCCACCCATGCGCTCTGAGGCTGGTCATAATTTGCGCCAACTCCAAGTTTTTCGTGAGCGAAATGCCGCCTTCCATGGTTGAAATGTGGTGGCTAAAAAAGGAGCTGAAGGTTCCAATGTCTCCAAAAGTACCGGTCATTTGACCGTTCAATTTTGCGCCCAACGACTCACAGTTATCCTCCAGGAGGAATATGCCTTGCTCGTCGGCGAGCGCACGCAGACGGACTAGCTCTGATGGATTGCCCAGCAGATTAACTACCACTATTCCCGCAGTTTTGCTCGTGATAGCTGCCTCGAACGCCTCCACGGGTGCGTTCAATGTGTCCAGGTCCACATCTACAAATTTCAATTTGTAGCCCATTTGCGAAATCGGGTAGTAAGTCGTGCTCCAAGAAACCGCTGTCACGATTACCTCGTTTTTCCTTGGATCCGATCCGAAGTGTGAGTATCGCATTGCACCCATTGCAAGTAGGTTGGCTGAGCTCCCTGAATTCGACATTACCCCGTAACGTGATCCGAACATTTCGCTGAACTGAGATTCATACAATTTGACTTGAGCGCCCATCGTAAACTTCCGCGAACTTATAACGCTTTGCATCGCATCAATTTCTTGTTCGTCCCAAGTGGAAGTGGCTAGTGGGTATCTAATCTCTCGCACTATTTCCCTTTCTCAAGATACCAGCGGTAGGTCATTTCAATTCCATCTGTGATGTCCGTCTTTGGTTTCCATCCGAAGAAGTCCCTAGCAAGTGAAGAGTCCATCAGTTTAGACACTACGCCGTCTGGTTGACTTAGGTCGTGAACAAGAGGCACTTCGTAGTTCATCACTTGCATCGCTGTGCGGTAAAAATCGTTTACGGCGTAATCTTTGCCAATTCCGAGATTTAGCGCCGAAGGAAACTTTGCTATTTGCGAAAGCGAGGAGACCACAAACGAAGCCAGGTCTGCAACGTATGTGAACTCTCGACGCGGCGTGCCAGTTCCCCACACCTCTATGTTTTTAGCCCCATCTTGCTTCGCTTCGTGCACTTTCCGTATCACCGAGGCCAGCAAATGACCCGTGCCTTGGTCAAAACTATCTCTAGGTCCATAGAGATTGGATGGGATAAGAGTACGGTAATTGAGGCCAAACTCGGCGGAGGCATACTCGCACATTTTCGTGCCGGCAATTTTTGCTATCGCGTACCCCTCGTTGGTCGGTTCGGGTCTAGACTGCAAAAGCGCAGATTCCTGTATCGGCATTTCATGACCTGCAGGGTACATGCAACTGCTCCCCAAGTAAATCAGATTAGGAATTCGAACGGCAGTGCATGCTTCGATAACGCTGGAGTCGAGACTCAAATTGCTTTGCAAGAACTCAAACGGGTTCCGGATATTCGCTTGAATGCCTCCCACCCGGGCAGCGGCATGGATAACAACGTCTGGTTTGACAGCAGACAACAAGTCTTGAAACGCAAGTGAGTCCCGAAGATCTAGGTCATGGCGGGTGACTCCGATAGCTGAGTGTTCGCTCGACTTGTTGAAGGCCTCGAGGAGGTTGCCCCCAACCATACCTGCAGCCCCAGTGATCAGTGCCTTCAAGGGGTGCCTCCAGTTATGACGATAGCTTGCACTAAGCTTAGATGAGAATGTGAGGGAGTCCAGTGCGAACTGCTTTTATTACGGGAATAACGGGTCAGGACGGTTCATATTTAGCTGAGTTCTTGCTCTTCAAGGGTTATCAAGTGCATGGGCTAATCCGTCGAGCCTCGACTTTCAACACTCGGAGGATTGACCACCTGTTCCAAGATCCACACGTTGACGGAAAGCGCCTGACCCTTCACTACGGAGACATGTCTGATTCTTCGAGGCTAACAACACTCTTAGCAACAATTCAGCCGGATGAAATTTATCATCTCGCGGCACAGTCTCATGTCAGAGTTTCCTTCGACGAGCCTGAGCATACCGGCGATGTAACCGGCTTATCGACGACTCGTATATTGGAAGCGATTCGACTTGTTAGCTCTGAGTCCAAGTTCTATCAAGCATCAAGTTCAGAAATGTTCGGTGCGTCGCCACCCCCACAAAATGAGTTGACTCCTTTTTACCCAAGGAGCCCTTACGGCGCTTCAAAAGTCTTTTCTTATTGGATGACGAGAAATTACCGCGAAGCTTACGGAATGTTTGCGACCAATGGGATCCTCTTCAATCACGAATCCCCTCGCCGCGGTGAGACGTTTGTCACTCGGAAAATAACGAGAGCTGCTGCAAGAATAAAGCTTGGCATGCAGGACAAGCTTTTCCTGGGAAATCTCGACGCAGTCAGAGACTGGGGATACGCGCCAGAATATGTGGAGGCAATGTGGTTGATGCTGCAAGCTGACGAACCTGACGATTTTGTAGTTGCCACGGGTGTCGCAGCGACAGTAAAGGATTTTCTCCAAGCATCGTTCGAGTCCGTTGGTCTAGATTATGGCAAGTACGTCGAATTTGATTCTGTATACGAAAGACCGACTGAGGTAGATGCACTTGTGGGTGACCCCACTAAAGTGCAAACTAAGACCGGCTGGCGTCATGAAGTAACTTCCATGGAGTTAGCGACAAAAATGACGCATGCCGATCTTGAAAGTTGCCGAAATCCAACCTTCAATGATTCACATGTATGGAGGTATTGAAAAGTTGTTCCTGGGCCCAAGGTATCTATCTAATACGCTGGTCGGGCTCCAGCTCAGACTGACGCAACCTCGGACTCGAAAGGCACGGTTATGCAGCCGAATGAAACTTCAGAGAGTTTAGCAATAAGGCGAAAAATCCTCCAGATGGCTCACAAGGCACAGGAAGGGCATGTACCAAGTTCATTATCGATAGTCGAACCAGTGCTCGCAGTTTTCACAGATTGGGACGTAGGGCCCAGAGGATTGGATTCTTTCATTCTGTCAAAAGGTCACGGCTGTCTTGCATTGTACGCGGCCCTAGCGAGCAAGGGCTTATTGAAGAGCCAGGATCTAGACAGCATTGGCCAAAAAGGCTCGGCATTGGGTGGGCACCCAGACATGACCAAGATTGAAGGAGTCGAAGCCTCTACAGGTTCCTTAGGTCACGGCCTGCCCATGGCTGTTGGATTGGCCTACGCAAAGATGCACTTTATGGGGAAAGGAAGAGTTTTTGCTCTGGTTGGGGATGGAGAGTGCAACGAGGGGGTTATTTGGGAAAGCGCCCTGTTGGCTTCCCATCACAAGCTAAGGAACTTGACTGTGTGGGTTGATTACAACCGTTCGGGAGACAGGGCATTGGACATGGAACCCTTGGCTGCTAAATGGAAGGCCTTTGGTTTTCAAGTGTTTGAAATCGATGGTCATGACTTGCAAGCGATAAGGGCCACGATATCAATCGAATCGGACAAGCCAACCGCTATAATTGGCAATTCCACAAAAGGAAAAGGGGTTGACTTCATGGAAAATTCTCCCCAGTGGCATCACTCTCCAATCAATGCAGAAGCACTTGCCTTGGGCTTGGAAGCTCTTCAATGAGGCGCCGATTTCAGTCAGTTGTCGGAGACTTCATCGAAAACGATGAAGCCTTTGTTTTGCTTCTCGGTGACATCGGAGTATTTGGTTTCAGGGATGTCATGGCCAGTCACCCTACGCGTGTGTTGAACATGGGCATCCTTGAACAGGGGATGATCAGCTTTGCGGCTGGGTTGGCTCTCAGTGGAAAGATTCCCATTGTGCACACGATAACCCCCTTTCTGATCGAACGAGCGTACGAGCAGCTAAAGGTTGATTTTGGATACCAGCACTTGACCGGAAAATTTATTTCCGTCGGCGGATCCTTCGAATACTCGGCTTTGGGTGCCACTCATCACGGGCCAGCCGATGTGGTGGCGCTTCTGGGTATCCCTGGTTTTCAGATTTTTCTTCCGGCTAGCGCCGCTGAAGCCGAAAGTCTGATTCGCCGACACATTAGATCGGATGGGCTTGGTTACTTCAGGATCGTAGAGTCTGAATTTACAAATGAAGCAATCGATGTCTTAGCGAGCTCGCCACAAGTGCTAAGTGACGGATCCAACTGCGTAGTTGTAGCTTTCGGCCCATCCGTAACTGAAGCCCTCCAGGTTGCTAAAGAATTAGGTCTGAAACTCGTTTACATGAATGAAATTACGAACGACAGCATCGGCAAGTTGAACCGACTGCTAAGTCAAGACCCATGCTCTACAGTGGCCCTTATTCAGCCATTTTACGAGGGTTCGGTGGTTCACCTTTTTCTAGAAGGCCTGAGGGGAAAGACAATTATTGATGTTGGTGTCCCTAGACAATTCATTCATGAGTACGGCAGCCCAGAAGATTTGAAAGTAGCACTCGGCTTGGACGCTGCGTCCATAGTGGAAAAAATCAAGGGAGCAGTATTTTTATGAACAGCAGATCCTGGAAGCCGGTCGATGCTTACTCCGAAGAAATCGGTTTTGAAGTTTCGAGGAGGCTTGAAGGGTCTACCCTCCTAATCACTGGTGGGCTGGGGCTGTTGGGGCTCACTTCCCTGGGGTATGTCGAGTATCTTAAAAACACTTTTGGCCTAAACGTTGACCTCACGCTGACATCTAGGTCCGACCAGGGCTTACCCCTTGCCGAGAGCTTCGGCTCGGGTTTCACATTTTTGACAGGTGACCTGGCTAAGCCTGAGTTCCTAGCTGCTCTTCCTCAATACGATTTCATCATGCACGCCGCTGGTTACGGTCAGCCCAGTAAGTTTTTAGCTGATCCGCTAAGCACGTTAACCATCAATTCCTTGTCAACTGTAGAGCTCCGCCGAAAAGCTAAAGAGGGGTATCTCTTTGTTAGTTCATCGGAAGTATATTCGGGCGTGGAGCACTCCCTCATTTCGGAAAATGAGATTGGGACAACTGGCCCGGCTCATGCGCGCGCCCCCTACATTGAAGCGAAGAGGTTTGGAGAAGCCGCTACCCTCGTGCATGCCGGCTCAGGCGTGGAGCAGGGTTCTGTGGCTCGACTTGCTTTGGCTTATGGGCCAGGTACTCGATGGGCAGACAATCGAGTGATGAGCGAATTGATAGTTAGGGGTTTGACTGAAAAGACCATCGTATTGAGGGACAGTGGAAATAGGCTAAGAACCTACTGCTACGCGGAGGACGCAGTAGAAATGCTTTTTGGCATCCTAGCCAAGTCACGGGGTGAAACCTTTAATGTCGGCGGAAAATCAACGACCTCAATAAGAGAGATGGGTAGCGCAATAGCGGATCGTTTGGGCGTCGGATTCAGTGCTCAAGACATCGACTTGCAAATTGATTCCTCGCCAGTAAATGTGAGTCTGGATTGCTCCAAAGTGCAAATGTTCTTAGGGAAAGAGAAATATACCCCCTTAGGAAAAGGCCTAGATGAGACTGTGGCTTGGTATCGAGAGCTGATGGCCAGGCTTTGATGTCACAAGTGCAGGGTAAAGCAGACCCGGCTGAATCTACAAGAAAAATCTACATGGGGGAACGAATTTTTCGGCCAGAGAACAAGCGGCAGTTGTCGCATTGGATAAATGTTGGCACCGAGTTTCACTTTCAGGTAGTGCGTGCACAAGAGGATCCATCCGAGATTTTACTTCAAAACCTCAGAATCCCAGATTTATTTAAAGTGTTGTCGAACAAACGACTTAGGAGTTTGCCGCGGAGAGCCTTCGTGACTGAGCCCAAAGTGGTCTTGCCCCACCTGCATTGGCCAGTGTTGCGCAGAGTTTTCCCTGAAATACTGTGGTTGGGGCGACCGCAAGCCGAGAAGACTTATGCGAATCCTTACAGGTTCCCTGCCGCTACGCCATTGGAGATGGGGCAAGAAAGGAAGGCTACCTCCGCCTTTATTTTCGCAAACAAGATTTCGATGACCAAGGGTGAGCTCTACACTCTTAGGCGCCAAGTCGCCTCTTCCGCCACTAACGTCGAAGTATTCGGATCTGGATGGAATAGGTCCCTTGGCCAACGATTAGCGATGGCGGTAAAGGAGGCTGGAATTGCCTTGATGAACCCCAAAACTCTAAGCTATGGGGCTCGAAACCTTAACGCGGTCCCTAAAAAATACCTTGGGGTCGCGGGTGACAAGATTTCCACGCTGCGGGAATACAAGGTCTGTATTGTCATCGAAAATAGTCTGGAGAGTGTGACTGAAAAAATTTTTGATGCGTGGGTTGCGGGTTGCATACCCGTCTATGTTGGGCCCGACCTCGCGTCTATAGGTTTTCCAAGCTCCTTGTTTATTCAAACCGCCCCTGAATTGGATTCAGTTTTACATTCACTCGATTTGGCCCTAGGGATGAATCATGAGGAATTCAAGACAGAACTGGATAATTGGCTGCCGACCAGCAAGGCAATCCAGTTTTGGAGCTGGAAAATTGCGATGAACAGGGTCATAAATCCTGAGTGACTGATGTTCAAAAACCGCTGCCTTTTTTTCGAAATCGGGAACCTGGTAAGTAGTGAGCTATGGCCGTCGCCCTCCCAGACACAACCCTGATCGGGACAGGCCCGGCGGATCGACTCCTGATTTTTTCTACAGGGCTGCTCAGCCATTCCAAGGTTGGCTTTCTTGGAGGACATCCAATCATCTCAGGTTATTGGGCTAAACTTATGAAGTGCCCACAAGTCGACGACCATCTGTGTTGTCTGGTTGCATGCTTGACA
>ENA-OUOG01002501-OUOG01002501.1-marine-metagenome-genome-assembly--contig:-NODE-2501-length-18943-cov-4.600657_pt1 | contig 18943 bp, 16 predicted proteins | sample MGYA00248635_ERZ508505 | MGnify/ENA primary metagenome ERZ508505 (study PRJEB26176, sample SAMN06267871) | marine metagenome | isolation source: Saanich Inlet, British Columbia, Canada | place: Pacific...
AATTGACGTTAAAAAAGTGTTTTCTCCCGAACATGGTTTTAGAGGAACTGCCTCGGCAGGGGAACATGTTCAGTCATCCAAAGACAAGAAAACTGGTTTGCCAATTGTTTCGTTATACGGCACCAATAAAAAACCAAAACCAGAACAAATTGCAGATATTGATTTGCTGTTGTTTGATATTCAGGATGTGGGGGCAAGGTTCTATACCTATATTTCTACTTTACATTACATAATGGAAGCTGCCGCAGAAAACAACAAAGAGGTTTTGGTACTAGACAGGCCCAATCCCAATGGTTTTTATGTAGATGGTCCAGTTTTACAAAAAGGATTTGAATCTTTTGTAGGAATGCATCCAATTCCTGTAGTTCACGGATTGACAGTAGGAGAGTTGGCAACCATGATAAATGGTGAAACTTGGCTAAAAGGACAAAAGAAATGCAAATTAACTGTGATTTCTTGTCTCAATTATTCTCATTCGGATTTTTATGAATTGCCCGTAGCGCCTTCGCCCAATTTGCCCAATATGTCTTCAGTGTATCTGTATCCATCTTTGTGCTTTTTCGAGGGAACTTCCGTAAGTGTAGGTAGAGGAACAGACTTGCCTTTTCAGGTAATTGGTTCGCCTCAAATAGATACCGGTTCTTTTGTTTTCACACCTAAATCTGCTGTGGGAGCTACAAATCCAAAACATTTGGGTAAAGAGTGTATAGGGTATGATTTGAGTTTGTTTGGGTTGTTGTACGTAAGAAATACCAAGGGATTGTATTTGCATTGGCTGATTGGGATGAATCAAAAAACAAAAGGTGATTTTATTACCCGAGCTCGGTTTTTCGATTTATTGGCAGGAACAGATGAATTCAGAAAACAAATAGAGAAAAATGAATCCATCGAAAATATTCAGAAATCTTGGGAAGAAGGATTGGATTCTTACAAAAAAATGAGAAAAAAATATTTGTTGTACCCAGATTTTGAATAAGTAAATAAGGTAGAATTTAGGAATCTGACAAGAAATAGAATTTCGATAAAAAATTGCCCTGAATTTACTTTTAAACTAATAGAATTATACTAATTTTACTACATGAGCGAATTTGTAGTTTCAGCAAGAAAATATAGACCCAATTCATTTAATAGTGTAGTAGGGCAAGAGTCCATTACTTCTACATTGGAGAACTCTATTAAAACGGGGCAAATGGCACAAGCTTATTTGTTTTGTGGACCAAGAGGAGTGGGTAAAACTTCTTGTGCTCGTATTTTTGCAAAAATCATCAATCAAGATTCTTTGGGCGAAAATGAAGATTTATCTTTCAATATTTTTGAACTAGATGCTGCTTCGAACAATTCGGTAGAGGACATTCGATACATTACGGATCAAGTTCGAATTCCGCCACAAGTAGGAAAATACAAAGTGTACATCATAGATGAGGTTCACATGTTGTCAAGTGCGGCATTCAATGCTTTCCTAAAAACATTGGAAGAACCGCCACCGCATGCAATATTCATCCTTGCAACTACCGAAAAACATAAAATAATTCCTACCATATTATCCAGATGTCAGGTTTACAACTTTAATAGAATAAAAGTAGTAGACATGGTGGCTCACTTGGAGAAAATTGCTGAAAAAGAAGGGATTACCTACGAAAAAGAAGCGTTGTACGTAATTGCCGAAAAAGCTGATGGAGCTTTAAGGGATTCTCTTTCTATTTTTGATCAAATTGTCAATTTTTCGAACAGAAACATAACGTATGATTCTGTCATTCAAAACCTGAATGTACTGGATTATAATTATTACTTTAGAATAGTTGAAGCCATTAACAAACACAATATTTCTGATTGTTTGTTGGCTTTGGATGAAATACTAAATCATGGATTTGATGGACATCATTTCATTACTGGTTTAGGAAGTCATTTTAGAGATTTGTTAGTTTCTAAAAGTCCAGAGACTGTAAAACTGCTAGAAGTAGGAGAGAATGTGAAAGAAAAATATCTTTCGCAAAGTGTAGAAACAAGTGCACGAACCTTGGTGAAAGGTTTGGAGCTCATTTCGGATGCAGACACTCATTACAAAACCAGTAAAAACCAGCGGTTGTTGGTGGAACTCACACTTATTAAGCTAAGCTCACTCGGACAAAGTGAGCAAAAAAAAAATCTAGAAACTAAAGAGAATTCAAAAGTTTCTGAAACCGAAATTAAATCACCTTCGGAAAATTCTAATTCGTCTTCGGTTGTGGCTGCTACTGTTCAGGAAGTAAAAGCAATGCCTGTAACTCCTGGGCCAAAAGTAGTTGAAGAAATTCAAAAACAACCTGAACCTCAAGAAAAACCGAAAGTAGTTTCGAAACCGATTGTCAAAAACACCAACTTTTCTGGTTTTTCAATCAAGCAAACTCTTGAGAAAAAACAAGAGCAGGCAGAGGAAGAAGAGAGAAAAGACAAAGATGAGTTTACTCTAGAACAATTGATGGTAAAATGGCAAGAATATGCCGTGAGTGCCAACGACAAAAACAAAAAAACGCTACATACTGCACTTACTTGCAATACGCCTGAACTGAAAGATGGTTTTGTGATTGAACACGTGCTAGATAACAAAACATTGTTTGACAATTTCAATAGAGAAAAACAAACTTTTCTGGATTATCTAAAGAAAGAATTAAATAATTATTTCATTCAACTTCAAGCTAAGTTGGTAAAAAATGAAAAGGCCGAGGTTTTTCTGTACACCGACAAAGAAAAATTCCTAAAATTATCCGAAACCAAACCAGAGTTGCTTTATCTGAAAGACAAATTGAATCTGGATTTTGAGTTTTAGAGTTTGATTATTCTATAATCAACTAATTTTCACCCCAAAAAAAACGACATAAAAAAATCCTGTTCCAAAAGGAACAGGATTTTTTATTCAACTAAAGGTATACCTTAGTTTACAGTCTTAGCTAATTCAGAACCAGCTTTGAACTTTACTACATTTTTAGCAGCAATTTTGATTTCTTTCCCAGTTTGTGGGTTTCTTCCAGTTCTTGCAGCTCTGTTAGATACAGAAAAAGTTCCCCATCCTACTAGAGATACTTTGTCACCTTTTTTCAAAGATCCCGCAGTAGCGTCCATAAATCCTTCTAAAGCTCTTTTTGAGTCAGCTTTGCTCAATCCTGAATTTGATGCCATAGCATCGATTAAATCTGTTTTGTTCATTTTCTTTTGTTTAAATGATTAATAAAAAACATTAACTTTCGTTAACTGTAACAAATATATACGAAATCCTTTATAAACCAAGTGTAGCAAGGGTTTATGTTAATAAAAGTGAGTAAATGTTCATAAAAACGATTGGTTTTAATATGTTTTTACCAATTACCACCTCAATTTGCTACAAACCACTCATTGTACGAGTCTTAGGCTATTTCGTGCAATCCATTTGTAATTTATTTGTAGAAAGTATCTCTTTTGGGTAATTTAGAAGAATTCAAACCCAATTATCAGAATGAGTTTTTCGATTACAATTATCATCATTATTACAACAGTAGCCATTTCGCTCTATGTTTCAGAAAATTTGGAATTGAAACATAAAATGTTGTTCAATCCGGCTAAGGTTTATTACCACAACGAATGGCACAGATTGTTTTCGCATGCATTTATCCATGCCGATTTAATTCATTTGGGAATCAATATGTTTGTGTTGTATTTCTTTGGGCAGTATGTTGAGCTCTTTTTTACATTTAAACTCAAATTTGGTTCCTTAGGTTTACTTTATTTCATAACCTTATATACAGGGGGGATTTTATTTGCATCACTTCCTGCTTTGCGAAAGAATAAGGATAATCCCGTTTACAATTCTTTGGGAGCTTCGGGAGCTGTATCTGCAGTTTTGTTTTCCTCCATTATTCTGGATCCTACCAATACCATTTATATATATGCGGCTATTCCTATGCCAGCCATCGTTTTTGGAGTATTGTATGTAGGATACGAAATGTATATGAACAACAGGGGAAGAACTAATATTGCTCATGATGCTCATCTATTGGGAGCTTTGTTCGGAGTTCTTTTTACAATAATTATTAGTCCTAAGTTTGTTATTGTTAACTTTATTCAACAAATTCAAAACATAATCTAAAAAAAACACTAATATTTTGAGTGCAGATCTACTATACAACGGAGAGTTTTTTCCAACTGACCAGCCCATTCTTTCAATACACAACAGATCCTTTAGGTATGGCGATGGTTTGTTCGAGAGTATTCGTGTGGTGAATGGTGAGGTTTACAATTTCGAGGCGCACTTTTCTAGGTTACTAGAAGGAATGAAAGTGTTTCGTATTGATATTCCAGATTTCTTTACTTTGGATTATTTTGAAAATCAAATCAAAAGCCTGCTTCAGCACAATGGAATTCATCATGGAGGAAGAGTAAAACTTACTATTTACCGAAAAGGTGAGGTGGCTTCATATTACTCCGAAACAAACGAACCAGGATTTATAATTGAAGCTGAGCAGTTTCCGTCCAATGATTTTGTGTTGAGCCCAGAAGGAATTGATGTAGATTTGTTTAATGATGTTACAAAACCATTGAATAAATACGCTTCTTTCAAAACAACTAATGCATTTTTCTATGTTGCGGCCATTCATGCTGCCAAAGAAAAGGGATTGGGAGATCATCTTTTGATTAATGATAAAATGAATATTATTGAAAGTACAAATTCTAACTTCTTTATAGTGAGTAACGGTGTGTTGTACACTCCACCGCTTTCTTCTGGTTGTGTGGGAGGAACTATGAGAATGAAAGTAATAAATTTGGCTCTTTCAAACAACATCAAAGTGTATGAAAGTTCTATTACTGCAGGTCATTTATTGTCGTGTGATGAAATTATCCTTACTAATGCTATCCAAGGAATAAAATGGGTGAGGAGTTACAAAACCAAGCGGTTTTTTCATAAAATGGCCGATCAATTGGTTCAGCTTTTAAATCAAGATACAAAATCAGTAATTCAAAGCTAATTGAGTAAAGGATTTTGAGGAAAATTGGAAATTACTCTGTGCTTTTCGCTCATTTTTTCCATTGTTTTTTTCCAAATGTCTTCGTTTTGGTAATTCATGATAGTTTTTGCCGAAAGATTACCAACAAACCACGAGTTTTTGGTTAACTCATTTTCGAGCTGACCAGCAGTCCATCCGGAATATCCTAAAAAGAATTTCAATTCATTTTTTGAAATCTTGCCATTTGAAATTAGAGTAGATAAATCGGTGAAGTTTTTGCCGTTCCCGAGATAAATATTGTCAAAGATTTTAATGCTGTCCTTTATTACATCAGGTCTGTTGTGAATATAATAAATGCTATCGGTATCCACTGGGCCACCCAAACTAATTTTGAATTCATCTGAACGTTCATTGTCAAAATCATTCATAAAATCCGACAAAGTTTCTTCGATGTAGTGATTGAGCACTAATCCAAATGCTCCTTTTTCATTCATTTCACAAATGAGAATTACGGCATTAGAAAAATAATTATCATTCAAAAAAGGATCAGAAATCAGTATTCTGCCTTTTTGAACTTTCAATGAATTGAGTTCATTAAAATTAAATAATTGTTTTATTTCTTCCATAACTATATGAATATAGAAATAAAAAAACGATTAATTGTAGTGTGGCGTGTAATTTTTTGCCTGAACTATTGAAATCAAATCTTTTTCAAGAGATTGAACAGGCGATTCTATTATTCGATTTATTTCCTTTCCATTTTCGTAGATAATAAACGTAGGGACGTATTTTATTTTCATTCCTTTTTCAAGTTTTTGGGGTGTTTTTTTATCTAAATCCATTCCAATAATCTTAAAATCAGTAACATTCAAAAATCGCAATATATTATAAAACCTCGGTACTTCTCTTTGGCTATCGCTGCACCAAGTTCCCATATAAATGGTAACAGACATTGATTTTAATCGCTCGGGATTATTCAACAAATCATCAAGAGTTTCGGTATCTACAGGATAGGTATAAAGCTCATTATTGAACCAATCTTTGTGAATGCTCTCCTGAATATCTCGAACAGTAATTTCACCAATGAGCTCTGTGCTTGATGTGGTTGCTTTTTTTGTTGAGGAACATTGTGTCAGCAATAAGAAGCAAAGAATGCTACTCAAAAAAACTTTCGTTGATATTTTTAACATAAGGAAGGTTTGTAAGTGCGATAATTATTTCTTTGTAATTTTTATCCATTGTTTCGCCAATGCACAAGATTTGATTTTCTCCACAGCCTATTCTTCCTGTCGAGGATTTGTAAATGGCAATAGTTTGATCAATGGATTTTATTTTATCCAGGTATTCCGATTCGTTGGGAATACAAAACTCATAGGCCAATGAGGTTCCTCGTTTTTTTATCAGTCCTTTCTTGTCCAATTTAGAAAATGAAAAATCCATTTTTTCTTCAGCTTTTTTTTGAGTAGCTGGCTGAAAAACAGAGCACCCTGATAGAAATAGGAAGATTATAATTCCTGCTGTTATTTGTTTTAAGTTCATAGTTAGATAGTTTTTAGTTAAGAATTTTGAATAACAACTCCTTGAGCAAATCATTGTGACTGGCAGAGGTGTTATTTACGCCTTTCGATTTTAAGTCGTATTCTTTCATATATTTCACAATTTTCACCAATTTGGTAGGTGAATAGTTGCGAGCAGCATTTTTATAGTCTTTAATAAAATAAGGCGAAATTCCGGCTTCCTTTGCCAAAGCATTGTCGTTTCCTTTGTTTTTAGAAAAAGCAACAACACTCACTTTTGAAAAATAGGAGAATAAAAACCCTAGAGTCAAAACAAAAGGATGAGCTTTTTCATTTTTACCAAAGTAGTAAGCAATTTTATAAGCTGCTTCGTGATTTTTTGCAGAAAGTGCGTTTTGCAATTCAAACACGTTATAATCTTTACTTATCCCAATGTGATCTTCTATGGCTTGAGATGTTATTTCTCCGCCAGATTTCAAAATCATGGCCAATTTTGAGAGTTCATTGTCTACTTTGCTAAGGTCATTCCCTAAATATTCTGCCAACAAAGAAGCGTTTCTGCCGTCAATTTTTAACTTATGGCTTTTCGCCTGATTCTCTATCCAGGCAGGCAATTGGTAATCTTTTATTTTTGCCGCAGTAAAGTATAATGAGTTTTTTGAAATCACCTTAGTAATAGCTTTTCGCTTGTCCAAGGTTTTGTATTTATAACAAAAAACTAGAATAGTAGAAGGTTGTGGTTGTTTGAAATAGTTTTCAAATTTATCAAGAACCTTTATCAAGTGCTGGGCTTCCTTAATAATTACGACTTGCTTGTCGCTCATCATCGGGAATCTTTTGCAGGTTTCTATAACTTGATTTGGATCAGCATCTTTTCCATAAAAAATAGTCTGATTAAAATCTCTTTCGTGTTCTTGCAATAGGTTATCTTCTATGTAATCAGAAATCATATCAATGAAATAAGTTTCTTCTCCTTCCAAAAAATAAATGGGCTGGAGTTTCTTCTGTTTTAAATCGGCTATTATTTCTAGGTGATTCATAGTGTAACAAAGTTATCAAAAAACCCAAAATAGAATCCATAATTGTGAAATAAAAGTTTAGTGAAAAGTATAGAAAAAGTTCACATTCTGTTTCGTACTTTTGTGTGTGCTATCAAAAATAAAAATAAAGAATTACGCTCTTATCAATGAGCTCGAAATCGACTTCAATTCGGGGTTTTCTGCTATTACAGGAGAAACTGGAGCTGGTAAGTCTATCATTTTGGGAGCTCTCGGATTGACATTGGGCGAGAGAGTGGATGGTGCAGTTTTGAACGAGGCAAGCGAAAAATGTGTGATAGAAACTTGGTTTGGAATCAAAGAATTGAATCTTCAGTCATTTTTTGTAGAGCATGAGTTAGATTATGAGTCTGAATCTATCTTGAGAAGAGAAATTTTACCTTCGGGTAAATCACGAGCTTTTATAAACGATACGCCAGTTTCTTTAGCCATATTGAAACAATTGAGTGAAAAATTAATTGATGTTCATTCGCAGCACCAAACATTATTACTGAATACCAACGAATATCAATTGAGTATAGTTGACGCCAATGCCAAAAACTATGAGCTCAAAAAGGAATTTAAGTTGGAATTTGAGGTGTACAAAAAACTAAAATCTGAACTTGAAAACCTGAAAGAAAAAGAAGCTAAACTAAAATCCGATTTAGACTACTTTCAGTTTCAATTTGATGAGTTAGATGCGTTAAATCTAGAAGGGGTTCATCAAGAAGAAATGCAAGAAGAATTGGATTTATTGAACAACGCAGAGTTTATTAAAGCGAGTTTTAATAAGGCTTTTGAATTGTTAGACAACGAATTAGGAATAATAAGTCAATTGCAAGATGTTTCACATTCTTTGTCGTCAGTTTCTGACTCTAGTAAAAAAACAAAAGAAATTTATGAGCGAATTCAATCTTCGCTCATCGAATTGGAAGATGTGAAATCAGAGATTGAGGAAACGAATGAAGATGTTGTTTTTGATAGCGACAGAATAGAAGTTTTGACTGAAAAACTGAATCTGCTTCAAACTGCATTTCAAAAACACAGAACAGAATCCGTATCCGAATTGATAGAAGTAAGAAATGGAATTGAAGAGAATCTTGTGTTAGCTTCCAATTTTGATTCAGAAATTGAAAAGCTCTCTGGAAAAGTGACCGAAAGTTATACTTTGGTAGAAAAAACGGGAGGGAAGTTGACTAAATCTCGAACTGCTGTTTTTAAATCAATAGAATCCGAAATTAACGAAATGTTACTAGGATTGGGTATGAAAGATGCTCAAATTCAGTTGAAAATTGAAAACAAGACCGAATATTCTCAGAATGGCATAGATTCTATTCAGTTTTTGTTCAAAGCTAACAAAGGAGGAAGTTTTAATCCAATTGCAAAAGTGGCTTCGGGAGGAGAATTATCGAGATTGATGCTCTGTATCAAAACTAATCTGGCTCAGAAAAAGCAATTGCCATCTCTTATTTTTGATGAAATTGATACAGGAGTTTCTGGAGATATTGCCTCCAAAATGGCTGAAATGATGAGAAAGATAAGTGCAAATTCTCAAGTTCTTGCAATTACTCACTTGCCACAAATAGCCAGCAAAGGAGATTCTCATTTTAAGGTTTATAAAACTACTGACGAATATGCTACTTACACCAAAATGAAAGTTTTGGATAAAGAAAGTAGAGTAGTGGAAATAGCTAAAATGCTAAGCGGAAGTGTAATAAGCGATGCTGCATTGGACAATGCCAAATCTCTTCTCCGCAGCTAAAATAGCTTTTCCAGAATCTCGGGATATATTTTGTGCCCTCCCTCATAATTTATTCGCTGAATATCGAATCCAGATTTCATATAAGTTCTCATTCTTTTTTCTGCCGTTTCGGAAGAGATAAACTCATCGTTGTCACCCAATACAATTTTGATTGGTGTGGATAATAATTGTTTAGAAGTTAGAGCATCTTCAGGTATATCTCCAGCCCAAATTATTAATCGATGAATGTTATGGTTCATCTTAGAAATCCATCGACAAGCAGTTGCACTTCCTTGCGAGAATCCAAGAACAGTTATTTTTGCTTTTGGGTGAGCTATTATTATTTGATCAAGTATTGAATTCAAATAGAATTGTTGGTCAATAATTTCATTTGCTCTGTCTTCTTTGGTCATCCAAGAAGCTACGACACGTCCGCCCATTCCCTGCCAATAGAACTTACTCAAACCTTCTGGAGCATACACAGCCGTGTTCGTTTCTTTTAAAAAACTAAAATTTTTAATAAAAAAAGAAGCCAATTGTGCGTAGCCGTGCAATGCAATTACAACTTCTTCAACTTCCTTATTTTCGCTATTTTCACTAAAAACCCGAGCTGTTTTTTGTGTTTTGATAAATATTTCTTTCATTTGCAGACCTTGTTTGTGGCCATAATTATACTTCAATTCTTAAAAACTACAAATGGAAAGGTGAAAAAATAATATTTATTATAAAAAACAGACTATGAATATAGATGGAATAATCTCAATTTCTGGAAAGCCAGGACTTTTCAAAGTAGTTTCTCAGGGAGCAAACAGAATTATCATAGAAGATGTAGAAACGGGAAGAAGAAAGCCTGCATTTGCTTCTAGCAAGGTGATTTCACTAGCAGATATTACAATTTTTGGTCATGTTGACGATTTGTCGTTGGGAGAAGTTTTTGGAAAAATTTACGACAAAGAAGGAGGAAAAGAATCTAAATCTCATAAAACTGAACCTGCTGAATTGAGAGATTATTTTGAAACTATTTGGGAAGAATATAATGATCAAGAAGTGAAGGATCATGACATCAAAAAAGTATTTCAATGGTACAATTTGTTAGCAGCTAACAATGTATTGTCCAAAGAAGATAAGGAAGAAGAATAAAATTTTAAATGTTTTTTTCTCTGATGATGAAATTTTGACCTAAGTACACTTTTCTTACCATTTCATCTTCTACTAATTCTCTTGGTTTCCCTGCTTTCAGAATGTTTCCTTCAAACATAAGGTAAGTTCTATCGGTAATAGCCAAAGTTTCTTGAACGTTGTGGTCTGTGATTAAGACTCCAATGTTTTTTTGTTTTAGTTTGGATACAATCGACTGAATGTCTTCAACAGCTACAGGATCGACTCCCGCAAAAGGTTCGTCAAGCAAAATGAATTTTGGGTCAGATGCCAAAGCTCTGGCTATTTCAACTCTTCTTTTTTGTCCTCCCGAAAGAGATTGCCCCATTGTCTTTCTGTGTTCGGTAAGCCCAAATTCTCCCAACAATTCCTCTAATCTTTCTTTTCTTTTGGATTTATCTTTGATAAATAATTCTAAAATTGCAGTGATGTTATCTTCAACAGATAAATTTCTGAATACAGAAACTTCTTGAGGTAAATAACCAATTCCCATTTGAGCTCTTTTAAACATCGGGAAAGCCGTAATGTCTTTTCCATTAAATAAAACTTCTCCAAAATTGGGTCTTACCAATCCTACAATCATATAAAAACTCGTAGTTTTTCCTGCACCATTTGGTCCTAATAACCCTACAATTTCTCCTTGATTTACTTCCAATGAAATGTCTTTTACCACTTCTTTTCCATTGTAAATTTTCTTTAGGTTGTTGGCTATTATTTGCATAGTTATTTCTTAAAATTCAAATTGTAGTTTGGCTCTAATTCCAAATCGAAGAACGCTTATGTCTTGGGCATTATTGTCTAAGTAGTTCAATCGCCATATTGCGTCAACTCGTACTACTTTAAAGATGTTTTCTATTCCTGCACTTACCTCTGCATAAGGTTTGTCAGACAATGAACTAGAGAAAGAAGGCAAATCCAAGACTTGGGCATGGCGATCATTCAATCTTCCATACACAATCTTACCTGTAATTAATTCTCTCCATTTTAATTTTCTTAAAAGAGGAATACGGTTCAAAAACACACCTCCAAAATAATGAGCCACAGAAAGAGAAACGTATTCATCGCTCATGAACTCTCCAATATTCATTGCATTAAAATCGTTGTTGTTATATCCCCAAGTTTCATTTCCATTGTGAATGAATAAAAATGGAAACGGAACAGTTCCCCAAAGTTTTCCTATTTCCAAGTCATATCTGAATATCCCCCAATATCCTAACAAAACTCTGTCTTTTACTCCAAACTTCACTTTCTGATAATCGTATCCACTATTCAACACTCCTTTGACTCCAAACGAAGCATCAAGCTCAAAAATTGGTTTTGCCGAACCTAAACTAATTCGATTGAATTCTCCTGAAACGAATTTTTCATCCTTGGCAAATCTCATTCCCAGCGTGATTTCAGAATTGTATAAACTATTTACAGATGAAGTTACAGGTCCTTGTGTTTTTGAAAATGTTAAAACATCGCCTAATGCTTTTATGTTGTAATTGCTTACCGAAATAGAATTTGAAAATCCTTCGAACCATTCGTGAAAATAGTGAACTCGAAGTCCTTCCAAGTTTATAAGTTTATTATACGGGTTTCTTCTCAAAAAGGATGAGATTATGTTTTGACTGTATGGCTCGAATAATTGCCTGTCGAATTGAGTCACATCATTCACATATTTTATATCAACCAGTCTTCTAGGTTTTTTCGATTTAGAAATAAAAAATTTTGTTCCCAAATTGTATTTCCATTTCTCATCCGTTAATCCGTAAGCTACATTTCCTTTGAACATGATTTGTGTGCTAAAATCATTGCTGGTTTGAATACCAGCAGAAAATCTATGTCCTTCTATTGGGTTGTAACTGTAAATCGATGAATAGGGTCCAAGTTCTATAGGGCCAAGAACTTTATAGCCGGTAACCAAAGTTTGAATTACATCAATATAGGTTTTTACAATGGGGAGATTTTTTACCGTATCAATCATGTGGTAAATTTTATTCTCCTTTTCAGTCAATTTAATGTGTCTTTGCTCGTCCCAAAACTCCGAAGACTTGTTCTGTACAGAATCTAGTACCAAAATATCTGTTCCATTGTAAAATTCATCGTCTCTCGGTTTATTGATTACAAAGTTTTTATAAGAAGTAGTTTTTCGTCCGTAAAATCCTTTTTGTTTATCATTTTCAAGAGGATTGATGTCGGCAATGGTTTCATCCAAGGTCATCATCCAAACCTCATCCTCAACTTGCTCAAATGTTTGTTTTATTCTGTAACTGTTAATGAAATTTATGTTAGCATCTCCTGCAATAGAGGCCTCAAAAACTTTAACAGCATAAGTGGTATCGTGAACCCACATTTCGCCCACAAAAGCCAAATCACTTTTTCGTTTTGGCATAAATTCTAGTTTGTAACACCAATTGTTGTCAATGTAACCGCTATCGGTTAAGTACAGTTTGTAATGCAACAGCATGTTGTTGTTGGTAGGGCTAATAAATTGTCTTCCAAATATATACATTGTATTGTCATACAAGTTTATATTTTGATACATGTCGCCTAAGTATTGAGAGATTGATTCATTTTCGGGACCAGATATTTTAGTTGCCTTAATAATTTCTTTTTTCTCCTCTGGCTTTCTTCGGTAGTGATAATCCGATAATGATTCAATAATAAAAATGGGTAAATAAGGTTTTTCATCTGTCGAATCTATCATGTCGAAAACAAAATCAAATTTTTGAAATACCTTTCTGTTCATGAATTTTTCATCCAAATTATTGATATCAAATTCTATTTTGTTGTACACTTCATATTCGTAAGCATCTAACTTTACTCTGTTGTTTATTTTTTTATTATCAATTACTTTTTTGATTAATGCGTGAGCTGGGTTTTCATCTTTTTTTGAAGCCTCTACCACAAATTCGGTCAGGATTTTTTCGGAGGTAGCAAGAGCAATATTTACTTTTTGAGATTGATCTTTTTTTATCCCAATAGTTTTTGGAGCATAGCCTATAAAAGAAACAATTATGGAATCGCTAGAGTAGTAACTCTCCAATAAATAGTTCCCGTCAATGTCAGAAGTGGTTCCTGTTTTCGTTCCTTTAAAAGAAATGGTTGCAAAAGGAATCGTTTCCTTCGTTATTTTGTCTGTAATTACTCCGTAAACTTTTGTTTTTTGTCCGAAATTGGGAATTGACCAAAGAAGGAGTCCAATTGCTACAAAAATATGTTTTGGATTAAGCATCAGCTTTTTGTTTTTTAATAACTCTTCGTGAAATACCAATGCTCAATTCATAAAGAAGAGATACAGGAATTGCTACAATTACCTGGCTGATAAAATCTGGGGGGGTAATGATTGCAGCCAAAACAAGGATTCCAACAAGTGCATGTTTTCTATATTTTTTGAGAACCTCGGGAGTCATCATTCCCAATTTTGTAAGGATAAAAATAACAATGGGCAATTGAAAAAACAATCCACAAGCAATTGTAGAGGAAACAATGAGAGAATAATAAGAAGTAAATGTAGGAGTGAGTTCAATACTCTGAGACATTCGGTAAAATCCAAAAAACTGAATACATAGAGGAGAAATTACAAAGTAGCCAAAACCAACACCGATGAGAAACAACAGGGTTGAGTATGCAACAATTCCACTGGTAGCTTTTATTTCCTTAGGTTTTAAACCAGGCTTTACAAAAGCCCATATTTGGTATGCCAAAAATGGAAATGCTAGAATAATACCGCTAACTAATGAAAAATAAATACTAGTAGCAAATTGCTTAGTCATTTGAGTTTCAATTGTTTTTACCTCAATGTTATTGGCACACATCGCATCCCCCAAGCCTAGGTTGTTGGAAACAAAACACATTGCTTTATAGGTAGGAAAAGAAGCTCTGGACATAGACATAAGAACTAAATCTGTGAGGGGTTCTATAAAAACGAACACAGAAACAGCAACCAATACAACCGCAATAGCAGATTTTACTAGTCTCCATCTCAATTCTTCGAGATGTCCTAAAAAAGAAGTATTAGATTCAGATTCACTCATATTGAACAAAAATATAAACTATTTCGAAAGTTACACTACTAACTTATGAATAGAAAAAGTTTTATATCTTTTTTATGGATAACCTTTGAATAGCACGAAAAGTTATTTTATATTTATGTAATCAAAAAAAGTAAAAAGAAATATGTCTATTTCTATCCAAGTTAATCTGAAAGAAAAACTACAAGAATATTTCGGTTTCAATCATTTTAAAGGCAATCAAGAGGTAATTATCCAGAGTATTTTGGATAAGAAAGACACCTTTGTAATCATGCCAACAGGAGGTGGAAAATCGTTGTGTTATCAATTACCTGCTCTTATTCAAAACGGAACAGCCGTGATTGTTTCACCGCTTATTGCATTAATGAAAAATCAAGTAGATGCAATCCGACAATACTGTCAGGATGATTCGGTAGCTCACTTTTTGAATTCTTCTTTGAATAAAGGTGATGTTACGAGAGTAAAACAAGATGTAACTGATGGCAAAACAAAATTGCTTTATGTTGCTCCAGAATCTCTAACCAAACAAGATTACATTGATTTTTTACGAAATACAGAAGTTTCTTTTTTCGCTATAGATGAGGCGCATTGTATTTCAGAATGGGGTCATGATTTTAGACCCGAATACAGAAGATTGAAAGAAATAATGTGTGCTATAACAGATGTGCCAGTGATGGCTTTAACTGCAACAGCCACTCCCAAAGTGCAAATTGATATCCAGAAAACTCTGGGAATGAAAAAAGCCAATTTATTTAAGTCTTCTTTCAACCGAGATAATTTGTATTATGAGGTAAGACCAAAACAAGATGTTGAAAAACAAATTGTGCAATATATAAAGCAACATGAAGGAAAATCAGGTGTGATATATTGCTTGAGTAGAAAGATGGTAGAGAAGTTTGCTGAATTATTGCAAGTGAATGGAATTAAAGCTTTGCCTTACCATGCAGGACTAGACGCAAAAACTAGGGCAAAACATCAAGATATGTTCTTGATGGAAGATGCAGATGTGATTGTAGCTACAATTGCTTTTGGAATGGGAATAGATAAACCAGATGTTCGTTTTGTAATTCATCACGATATTCCTAAAAGTATAGAAGGATATTACCAAGAAACAGGAAGAGCAGGACGAGATGGAGGAGAGGGAAACTGTATTGCATTTTACAGCTACAAAGATGTTGAGAAATTAGAAAAGTTTTTACAGGGAAAGCCAGTAAGTGAAGTAGAAATCGGAAGACAATTGTTGAATGACATTGTATCCTTTTCTGAAACTTCGGTGTGTAGAAGAAAGTACATTCTTCACTACTTTGGCGAGGATTACGAAGAGACAAGTTGCAACAAAAAATGTGACAACTGCGCCAATCCGAAAGAAAAATATGAGGCTAAAGATTTAATACTATTGTTGCTCAAAGCAGTATTGGCACTGAATCAAAAACACAAGTCTACCCATATTGCAGATGTGTTGGCAGGAACCTTGAACAATGAGATTACGAACTACAAACACAACCAATTAGAAGTTTTTGGAAAAGGCAGCGATAGAGATTCAAAATCCTGGAGTTCAATCATTAGGCAGTGTATACTGAAGGAATACATTAAAAAAGAAGTTGAATCCTATGGGATAATTAAAATCACAAATAAAGGAGAAGAATTCCTTAAAAACCCAAAAGAGGTTTCTCTTTTTAAAGAAAGAGACTACAGTGATCTTTCGGGGCCAATTATACAAAGTGTAAAAGAGAATGTGATGGACGAAACCTTGTACAAGGTTTTAAAAGAACTGACCAAAAAAGTATCCAAAGAGAAATCGATTCCGCCTTTTGCAGTATTTCAAGAAATTTCTTTGCAAGAAATGTGCTTATATTATCCACTCACAATGGAAGAACTTAAAAACATTGGTGGAGTGGGTGCAGGAAAGGCTAAAAGATTCGGACAACCATTTTTAGATGTAATTGCTAAATATGTGGAAGAAAACTCAATTGAAAGGCCGAATGATTTTGTTGTGAAATCAGTGGCAAACAAATCTGCATTGAAGATTCACATCATTACGAGTATTGATAAAAAGAGTGACTTGGAAGATATTGCAAACCAAAACAATATCCCGTTTAATGAATTGATTACGGAGATTGAAACTATTGTTCATTCTGGGACTAAAATAAACCTGAATTACTACATTGATGAGATGTTGGGAGAAGAGGAGCAAGATGAAATTTTCGATTATTTTATGGAGTCAGAAACAGATTCGATCAATACTGCTTACGAGGAATTTGAAGAAGAATACGAAGAAGAAGAACTTCGACTGATGAGAATAAAATTTATGTCAGAAGTAGCGAATTAAATAATATTTTAGAATTTCCGATCAGGAAAAGAATAGAAGAAAAAGAAAAAAGTGAAGAAAGAAATTAATAAATCCACCTTACTAAAAGCCTACGAATTAATGTGCACTGCTGTTTCGATGACAGAATTGTATGAAGAAAACAAAGCTATTACAAGCAAATATGTTCATGCCACTTCTAGAGGTCATGAGGCTATTCAGCTAGCAGTGGCAATGCAGCTAAAACCTTGCGATTATTTAGCTCCTTATTACCGTGACGATTCCATGCTGTTGGGAATAGGAATGAGACCTTTTGATTTGATGTTGCAACTGCTTGGAAAGAAAAACGATCCTTTTTCTGGTGGAAGAACCTATTATTCACATCCAAGTTTAAAGGATGATGACAAACCAAAAATACCACACCAATCATCGGCAACAGGAATGCAGGCTATACCAACAACAGGATTAGCCATGGGGATTCAATATTTGGAGCAACAAGGATTAAATAATACGGATGACAAACCTGTTGTGATTTGTTCATTAGGTGATGCTTGTGTTACAGAAGGTGAAGTTTCGGAAGCTTTTCATATGGCTGCGCTCAAACAATTGCCAATAATATTTGTGGTTCAAGACAATGAATGGGATATTTCTGCTCACGCAAGAGAAATAAGAACTCAAAATGCTTTTGAATATGCGCAAGGATTTAAGGGATTGGAAGCTATGACCATTGACGGTACAGATTTCGTAAATTCCTATCAAGTGCTAGAAGAAACAATTGATAAGGTAAGGACAGAAAGAAGGCCTTTCTTGATTCATGCGGAAGTTCCTTTACTAAATCATCACACCTCTGGTGTGCGAATGGAATGGTACAGAGACGATTTGAAAGAGCAGAGAAAAAGAGATCCTTTTCCAAAATTCAAAGCTCAATTAAAAGAGTTAGGAATAGGAATAGCTGATTTGATAAACCTTGAGGCGAAAGCTAAAAAAACTGTAGAGGATGATTATCAACTAGCTATAAAAGAGGAAGATCCAAAGCCAGAAGATTTGTTTACTCATGATTTTGCTCCAACTCCAATAACCGAAGAAAAAGGTGAAAGAGAACCTGCGGGTAAAGAGCCAACAGTTATGGTGGATAGTGCTTTGTTTGCTGTGCAAGAATTGATGGAAAAACACCCAGAATGTTTGTTGTACGGTCAAGATGTAGGAGGAAGATTAGGTGGGGTTTTTAGAGAAGCAGCTACTTTGGCTCAAAAATTTGGAGACAATAGAGTATTCAACACACCTATTCAAGAAGCTTTCATAATTGGAAGCACAGTTGGAATGTCGGCCGCTGGAACCAAACCTATTGTGGAGGTTCAGTTTGCCGATTATATTTGGCCGGGGCTCAATCAATTGTTTACAGAAGTAAGTAGATCATGTTATTTATCGAATGGAAAATGGCCTGTAAGCTCAATATTAAGAGTTCCAATTGGAGCTTATGGTAGTGGGGGACCTTATCATTCGTCTAGTGTTGAGTCTATACTTTCTAACATTAGAGGAATAAAAATAGCCTATCCGAGTACAGGAGCAGATTTGAAAGGATTGATGAAAGCTGCTTATTACGATCCAAATCCGTGTGTTATGTTAGAGCATAAAGGATTGTATTGGAGTAAGATAAAAGGAACTGAAGGAGCAAAAACAATTGATCCTGATGAAGATTATGTTATTCCATTTGGAAAAGGAAGAGTTGTGCAAAGCGCAGATGAATCTGAAAGTAAAGAAGGAAATTCATTGGCTATCATTACTTACGGAATGGGAGTATATTGGGCAAAAGAGGCTGCAAAATTGCACAGGGGAAAGGTGGAAATAATTGATATTCGAACCATTTATCCGTTGGATGAAGAATTAATTGTTGAAACGGTAAACAAACACGGAAGGTGTATAGTGGTAACCGAAGAGCCAAGAGGAAATGGATTTGGACAAAGTATTGCTTCGTTGATTTCAAGAAATTGTTTTGAAAAACTAGATGCACCAGTGAGTATTGTAGGTTCCGAAAATATGCCTGCAATTCCATTAAACTCTACACTCGAGTCAACCATGATTCCTAATGCTGCGAAAGTAGAAAAAGAAATTTCCGAATTGTTAAGCTATTAACAACAGTTGGTTAAGAATCATTTGTAAAAGGTTTTGGTGCTGCTTGTAAATCCCTTTATATTTGAATATAAAGTTTAA
>ENA-OUOG01002502-OUOG01002502.1-marine-metagenome-genome-assembly--contig:-NODE-2502-length-18935-cov-5.895217_pt1 | contig 18935 bp, 17 predicted proteins | sample MGYA00248635_ERZ508505 | MGnify/ENA primary metagenome ERZ508505 (study PRJEB26176, sample SAMN06267871) | marine metagenome | isolation source: Saanich Inlet, British Columbia, Canada | place: Pacific...
GTGATCTTGACGCCAGAACACGCCAAGCGCTTTCAAAAGGCATTGGCTGAGAATATTCAACGCTTTGAAAATGTCAATGGGATAATTGAAACTAATGAACCACCACCGATTCCATTAAACTTTGGACCCACAGGTGAAGCGTAACCCTTAACCCTCCTTTTCGGAGGGTTTTTTATTGGATGTTTTGCCCATAAACTGTTCCATAACCCAATTGGTTCTCGCTCCTGAAATGTCAGTACTGGGACAGCTTCCTTTTCCTTGAAACTCATCCACCACAGTTTGAATCAATGGTTTGTGAACGTGCTTTGAAATTTCAAAGTTAAATTTTTGTACGCCTTGTGCCTCTGTCTCCAAAAGTACATGGTTGTCACCAAAAAAAGGAAAGCTTATTTGTCCTTTACTACCCAGAAGGGTTATACTATCTTGTTGGGACACGCTACTGATGTTAAAGCACCATAAGCCTTGTCCAACAGCCCCATTTGCAAATTTAAAACTCCCAAGGGTAATGTCATCCGCCTCATAAGTATTCGACTGATTTTCAGAATAGCCTTTGGCTTCAGTAATGGGACCCAAAAGAAAGTCCAGAGTGTCCAATTGATGGGAAGCCAGGTCGTAAAAATAACCTCCACCAGCAATTTTGGGGTTTACCCGCCAATTATTTTCAGCGGTTAGACTGACAATTTCGGTTTCTAAACGCTGTTGTAGACTGATGTTTACGGATCGAATACTTCCTATAGTATTCGCTTTCAATAGCTCCTTAACTTTTAAAATATTGGGAAAAGCTCTTCGGTAATAGGCAACAAAGAGGGGAACCTTTGCTTGTTGGCAGGCTTCGATCATGATTTGGCATTCTTCAAAGGTTCGAGCCATGGGTTTTTCTACATAAATCAGTTTGCCTGCAGCTGCAGCTTTAACGGTATAGTCGGCATGGGTGTCTGGAGGTGTCGCAATGTAGATCGCATTAATTTCTGGATCCTTAAACAATTTATCCGCCTCGTTATATGCATTTGGAATTCCGTGACGCTCAGCAAAGTCTTTCGCTTTTTTCAAATTTCTTCTCATTATTGACTTTACCCGAGAACCGGAAATTTGCATCAGGGCAGGACCGCTTTTAACTTCACATACTTCACCCCCTCCAATGATACCCCAGCAGAGTTCTTTTGTGTTTTTTTGAGTCATTTTTAATGAGATTTAAAACAGATGTATTTGTAAAGCTACTTTTTATTTTGAGCCACTACAAATTGTTCTAGCTTAAAAATTTGAGCTTCGTCTAGGGTTCTGTCTAATGGGGAGAAATAGGCGGCGTTTAGATCCCCTAAGTTTTTATCTTTTGTTACTGAAAATCCATATTCGCCAAGTACATGCTCCATTTCATCAGCAGAGTGAAATGAGATCCAAGGTTCGCCAACCTTAGCAGCCAGTTTTAGTATGGTTTTTACTTTCTTTTCATGAGCGAAGAGATTTCTTCCATGAGAAAATAAAATATAGTTCAAGTTTAATTCTTAAGTTCTGCCAAAATAGAAAAAAAAATTAAACTAATCTTGCTGAGAAATAACATTGAGATTGTTTGAGTACTGGTAAATTTTAAAGAGCAAAGGCAAGATATGCATCACCAGAAGCAGTATCTAATTTTCCACCACCACAAGCAATAACAATATATTGTTTACCTTCTACTGTATAGGTAGAGGGCGTTGCAAAACCTGGGAATGGAAGTTTTGTTTCCCATAATAAGGCTCCAGTTTTTTTGTTGAATGCACGGAACATCCCATCTTTTGTTGCAGCTAAGAAAACCAATCCTCCTGCTGTAACCATCGGTCCTCCGTAGTTTTCAGTTCCAGTATGAAATCCTTTTTCTTTGAGTTCCTCAGTGTCTCCAATTGGTATTTTCCAAACAATTTTACCCGTATTCAAGTCAATAGCATTCAGCGTTCCCCAAGGAGGGCTTATTGCAGGATAGCCGTCTTTTGTTAAAAACTTATTGTAGCCTGTACTTGTATAGGGCATTTCCCAATAAGGATTTAATTCTTTGTCAGCAGCGTTATAAGCGAGTTCTTTTTTATCGTTTAACAGAAGGACATAACTAGCCAGCACTTTTAAATCTGCTTCATGGAGTTGAGCAAATGCGGGCATCATTCGCCTTCCGTTTTTTATCAGTTCAGTAAAACTCAATTCGCTATATTTTTTTTCTACTCCTGCCAAGCTGGGATTGTTTCCACTTCCTTTTTGATCGACCCCATGACAGCTCATACAGTTTTTTTGGTATAGGCGCTTTCCAGCGCTAAAATTAGTTTCGGTTTTATTCGCATTTTCTTGCTGTTCGACCATGGTTAAAATCCACGGCATCTCATTTGAATTTATATAAAGCAAATTTGTTTCAGGGTCATAGGCTGGGCCACCCCACTCTGCACCCCCGTCATAACCCGGAAAAATAACGGTCCCCTTTTTTGTTGGAGGATTAAAAGTAAAACCAGTACTTAAAGATTGGAGTTTCAGTCTAATTTCTTCTTGCTCCTCTTTACTTACAAATGGATTTACGTCTTTTTCCGTAAAACGTTGACGAGCAAAAGGTTCGATATCGATGAGCCAGGGCTGAGTAGGTGATAACTTTTCTCCTTTGAGTTCTGAGATGTTGGGCACTGTGATTTCTTCAATTGGAAAAAGAGGTTTACCGTTTGTTCGATCAAATAAAAAAACCAAACCTCCTTTTGTAGGCTGTGCGACTGCATCAATTTTTTTCCCATTTTGTTCTACCGTCACAAGTGCAGGTGCAGTTGGAAGGTCACGATCCCATACGTCGTGATGCACTGTTTGAAAGTGCCATATTTTTTTTCCAGTTGCAGCATCCAAAGCAAGTATGCTGTTGGCAAATAGGTTGTCACCTTTTCTTTTACCACCATAAAAGTCGTAAGATGCGGATCCGATAGGGGCGTAAACGATGCCTCTCTTTTCGTCAAGGCTAAATCCAGCCCAAGCATTTGCCCCACCAATATTTTTCCAAGCCTCTTTATCTTCCCAACTTTCATAGCCTTCTTCACCTGGTTTTGGTATGGTGTGAAACTTCCACCTTAGGGCTCCAGTATAAACATCATAAGCTCTAATATACCCGGGGGCAGCAACAGCGCCTTCGTTTACTCGTGAGCCTATGATTATCAAGTCTTGAAATATTATTCCAGGGGTGGTCATCGCGATATACATTTGAGAAGTTTCACGATCTAAATCCTTATGCAAATCAAGCTTGCCATTATTAGCAAAACCTTCAATAGGAAGTCCTGTATCAGCATCGATACAAAACAAGGTTGATCCTGCTGCATAGAATACTCTTTTGGAATTCTCATCGCTGTAGAAAGTTACCCCTCTACAAACATTCATAGAAAAATATCCAGTTCCTTGAACGGATTTAGCAGTTACATTAAAAGGATCAAACAACCATTTTTGTTTACCAGTTTTAGCATTTAAAGCAAATAGTTTAAGCTTAGGAGAAACTCCATACAAAACAGTGTCAATAACTATAGGATTGGCTTGAATTTGGGTAAATTTTTCATGGTCTTGAGTTTTAAATTCCCAAACTGGTTTTAGTTTTTTGACATTTGAAGTGTCAATCTGGGTTAAAGCAGAGTAGCGTATATTTTCTTTGGAGCCTCCATATACCTCCCAACTCTTGTATTTTGGAGCTGACGATTCACAACTTAGGCAAAAAAATAAAGTTGTTAAAAATAGAAAGACAGCCCAATGAAGTTTTGAAGTAAAAAATATTTCTTTAAAGGATATCATAGTATAAGATTCACTTCAAATTGTAGAAGCTCTAATTTATAAATATAAGAAAAGCACTCAATTTCAGCGTTTTTAAGATATTGTTATAGATTTTTTATTCACCAATAACAATAATAACAAGACTTCTACTTGTTGCAGAATTTCGATGTTCACACAAATATATTCCTTGCCATATGCCCCATTGGGGAATCCCCTTGTCAATCGGAAAACTTACACTGCTGCCCAAAAGACTGCTTTTAATATGTGAGGTCATGTCGTCTGGACCCTCATCAGTGTGCAGAAAATTGGGATTATCTTCTGAAACCAGTTGATTAAAAAACATTTCAAAATCGCTTCTTACAGTTGGATCAGCTCATCAAGGTTGATTTTCCCACGTTGGGGTTTCCGATAATGCTGACAAAGCCAGATTTGTGATCTTTTGATTCCAATCAAAAATTTTGTTTAAAGGTAGTAATTATTACTGCGATACGTTGTCAGTAGAACTAAGCATGGGAATTCAAAGTCAGTATTCTAAATTCACTTTCTTTTATGATTTTGGAGTACGATTAATTTTTAGTTAGAGTTTGTAAACAGTATCTCGGAATTCTAAATGCCCACTTCGTTAATCAGTGTACCGATGCCTTCAATTGAAATCTCAATTCGATCATTCACTTTTAAAGTAAAGTCATCCGTAGGCACAATTCCCGTTCCCGTCATCAGAAAGCACCCTTTCGGGAAATTCATTTCTCTAAATAAATAGTGGGTTAATTCGGAAAAGGAGCGCTTAATTTTTGACACCTCAGTATGCCCTTTAAAAACGGTTTTTTCTGTTCTGAAAATCGATAATGAAATTTGAGTAGTTGGGGGAAGCGCTTGATTCGTTAGAAAAATACAGGGACCTAAGGCAGTGGAACCTGTATAGCTTTTTGCCTGCGGTAAATACAACGGATTTTCACCCTCAATATCACGTGCACTCATGTCGTTCCCCACCGTATAGCCGATTATTTTTTGATTGGCAGTCACCACCAGTGTCAATTCGGGTTCAGGGACCGACCATCGACTGTCCTTTCGAATTCGTACGTTTTCCCCAGGACCGCGAACCCTTTCGGCTGTACTTTTAAAAAAAAGTTCAGGGCGCTCTGCCTCGTATACTTTATCGTAAAAGCTACTCCCGCCACTTTCTTTAGACTCTTCCATACGCGCCGTTTTACTACGGTAATAGGTAACCCCAGACGCCCAAACTTCTTGACTTTGAATGGGGGGCAGTGCAATTGCATTCAGTTCACCTTCTGTAATAGAAATCTGATTGGAGTCACTAAAAAAACGGGGCAACTCTTGAACTATATTGTCATTATTGAGTAAACTGTCCCAATCGGTATTAGGTAATTTATAGGCACGATTGTCTATATAAACAATATTCCCTTTAGGTATTTTATATAATTTCATAATTCAATTTCATCGATTTACGTTTATTAAGCCAACAAACTAATTCCAGCTTTTATAATGAATAAGGTGGCCAATGCCGTAAGACCAAGCAACAGAGTAGCCATGCTATGGAGCCGGTAACCCTGAGGTACAGTCATATTACTGAATTGAGTAACCACCCAAAAAAAACTATCGTTGGCATGTGAAATCACAGTAGCCCCGGCACCAATGGCAACTACCACTAATGCTTTGTCAATGGTTGAGGTTAACTCTAGGGCTGTAAGCATAGGAAAAACTATTGATGCTGTAGTCACTATAGCAACTGTTGAAGACCCTTGTGCGGTTTTTATCAAGGCCGCAATGAGAAAGGGTAGTGCAATACCTAAAGGTAAAGTTTTTAGTAGAGGTTCTAAACTGAGGTGGACCCCTGAAGCTTGAATAACTTTACCAAAAGCACCCCCAGCAGCAGTGATTAAAAGAATGGTAGCCGATCCTTTTATTGCTTTGCCGACCCATCCTTTTTCAGAAAGTCGGTTCGAATCCCTCTTTTTAGGGATACGAATAGCAAAAAATACACCGATCAATAAGGCGATTATTGGATGTCCAACAAAATCAATAACAGCTATAATTGGTCCTTTAGACATGGGAAATCCAGGAAATTGTATAATTGCTTTACTGACAATCAAAGCAAGTGGGATCAGTATGGGGAGTAGCGTTCGGGTTAGAATTGGTAATTCCTCTTGGGATTGAATAACATCTGATTCGCTTAAAGAGTCTGGCTCGATATAAATTTTATTTCCCATTCTTTTTGCAAAAGGTATCCCGACCAGGAGACCAACACCACTTGTTATCAGTCCTATAAAAATCACCCAACCCAAGTCAGCTCCAATAATCGCGGCAGCAGCTAAAGGTCCTGGAGTTGGGGGTACCATAGTATGGGCTGCAGTCAATCCTATTCCTAAAGCAATTGCCGTTCCAGCAAGTGATACACCAAGCTTTTTAGTAAGGGCCTTATTTAAGGGGGTTAAAATCACAAAACCTGAGTCGGCAAATACAGGTATGGAAATCAAATATCCCATGCATCCTATAGCCCAATGAATTCTTTTTGCTCCAAAAATTTTCACAAAAAAGTTAGCGATCACGTGTGCTCCGCCCGACTCTTCAACAAAAGTTCCTATGATTAAGCCCGCTACAATGATCATCCCTATGGATCCTAGAGTAGTACCAAAACCATCTTGTAAACTTTGAATCAATTCTTCAGTTGATAAGCCAACTGCGAAACCATACCCTAAACTCACAATCAACAAGGCAATAAATGGGTGCCATTGAAATCTACTTGTTAAAAGAATTATAAATACAATAGCGATAAAAAGGAGAAGGAAGGAGAGCATACTTTAGTGTAAATCACGATTTACTTCAGCACCTGAACCTCCTATTAAAAACTTGAGATCACAGCCTTTATCTGCTTGATTGACATTTTCGATATACATTTTAGTATATCCTCTTTCCGCCTGAGGTTTGGGTGGGCTCCATTCTTTTTTTCTCTTGGCTAATTCTTCATCGGAGACCTCCAGTTGAAGAGAGCGTTTTGCTACGTCAAGTGAAATCATATCTCCATTTTGAACCAGGGCTAATGTACCACCTACAGCTGATTCTGGAGCAACATGTAATACCACCGTTCCATAAGCAGTTCCACTCATTCTTCCATCAGATATACGAACCATATCGGTTACTCCTTCATCTAAAAGTTTTTTAGGGAGTGTTATATTTCCTACTTCAGGCATTCCTGGATAGCCCACAGGCCCCACTCCTTGAAGTACCATGACACAGTCTTTATCTATATCGAGTTTTGGATCATTTACTCGCTCGTGATAATCTTCAATGGAATCAAAAACAACTGCTCTACCTCTGTGTTTCATTAATTGAGGACTGGCAGCACAGGGCTTAATTACTGCCCCTTGCTCACAAAGGTTTCCATGCAATACCGCAATTCCCGCTTCCTTAATAAAGGGGGTTTCGAACTCTCCTATGACCTTTTTGTTGAGATTCTCAGTGTTTTTTGCACTTGCTACCAAGGATTTACCATTTACAGTTATTGCAGGTTTTAGATGAGATTGCATCGCATTAACTACAGCACTTAGCCCACCTGCATAAAAGAGATCTTCCATCAGATATTCTCCTGCAGGCATCAGGTTTACAATCATTGGAAGGCGACTAGCAAGAGAATCAAAATCTTCCAAAGAGAGCTCAACGCCTAAACGGCGAGCAATAGCTAAAAGGTGTAAGACTACATTGGTTGAACCTCCTATAGCAGCATTAATTTTAATCGCATTTTCAAAGGCTTCACGGCTCAGTACTTTGGATATTTTAAGGTCTTCTTTAACCATTTCAACAATTCTATTTCCCGCTAAATGAGCCATTACTTTTTTGCGTGAGTCAACAGCTGGGATGGCAGCCGCATTTGGGAGGGTTAGTCCAAGAGCTTCGACTGTACATGCCATTGATGAAGCTGTACCCATAGTCATGCAGTGTCCTGCACTTCGACTCATACATGATTCAGCTTCCCGAACTTCTTTTCCTGTTACTTCCCCTTTGACCAAGGCCTCTGAGAGTTGCCAAGTCAAGGTTCCAGAGCCTACTTTTTTACCTTTCCAATACCCATTAAGCATTGGGCCCCCAGGGACAACTATAGTAGGCAAGTCAACACTACAGGCGCCCATAATAGTGGAAGGCGTAGTTTTATCACAACCTGTTAGTAAAACGACACCATCAATAGGATTGGCACGGATACTCTCCTCGGTATCCATACTGGCTAAATTTCTCCACAACATCGTTGTAGGTTTCATCAATGTTTCTCCTAGTGACATGACAGGAAATTCAAGAGGGAATCCCCCGGCTTCATAAACCCCTCTTTTTACAATTTCTGCAAAATCTCTAAGGTGAGCATTGCAGGGTGTTAAGTCAGACCAAGTATTGCAAATTCCAATGACTGGTTTTCCGTCGAACATATGATCGGGGTGTCCTTGATTTCGCATCCATGAACGATGCACAAAACCCATTCTGTCATTTTCTCCAAACCAATCACTACTACGCAGTTTTTTTTCTTTCATTCTGTATTAATTTTTGCCTTTTTAAAATAGCCACTGATATTGGAATAGGTTTTTACTCCATCTTTTAAACTTATGGTGAGAGTGCCGGTAACTTCTGGTCCCTCTTTTAGTGTTTTGGGATCTATGGTTACCTTTTCTCGAGGTCCTCGGGGCTTGTTTACATTCCACATATAGTCCCCCTCTGCGTTCATATAGATTCTTTTTAAAGTAAAATGGAGTTTATTTCCCTCAATTTGACCTACGAGATAATCTTGAGTATTCACAATTTTTCTTCCCCAAGAAGAACCGTGAACAATTTGCCAAATCCCTTGATCTTCAAGGACGGTTACATCGTGAAATTCACCAGCAAAGTAGGCATCTACACCATATTTAACAAGTGTTTTATAAAAAGCACTTTCTCTTCCTTTTTCCAGCATCAATTGACTAGAAGACCGAGCATTAAGTGTTCCCCACAGACCTACATGTCCTTGAACTATTTTAAATTTTGCATCTTGATGTTCTGCAAGAGTTTTTTCTACCCATTCCAGTTGTTTTCCTGCTACTTGTATTCTCATGGAGTCATTCACCACCTCAAAGGTTTCAACGGTAATAAGCAAAAGATCTCCTTCTCTGACAAAATAAGACAGCCCTTTTTTATGTTCAGGTCCATTTAAGGGCATTTTAAGATTGTCTGTATAGGCTTTTTCGAAGTGGGGAATTAGGGTTCTCTTTTCCTTGGGCCAGGGGTCGTCTCCTAATTCATGATCACCGATGGCAGTGTAGTAGGTAAGACCGTATTTGTTCATTCTTCTAGCCCATCCAGAAAAATAAATGGATCCATTAATCTCCACACATTGAGGGCTATCCCACCATCGACCCCCTACCATATCTCCATCCACCATTACGAATTTTGGGTTTTCATTTTGCACCTGTTTTAAAAAATAATCAACAGCCTCTTCATATTCAGGCCAGGGTTCGGGTATGTCGAAATTGAAGAAATCAGGAAAGCTAACAAAGTTTAGAGTTTTTGCTTTTTCAGTTTTTTGGCAGTTTGTAAAAAGGCATAGTGTTAGGGCTGTAAAGAATACTGTTAGAAAGCTATTTTTAAGATTGTAAGTCTGCATGCTCTAATTTAATCATTTTTTGCTTTTAATCTAAAAAGCAAGAGCCCAACTAAAACCAAAGTGATAGTGCTGAGAACTATTGCTAAATAGGAATGAAGTTCAAGCCCGAAAGAATATTCTGGAAAATAATCAGAAAGTGTGATCCACAACAAGGTAACCACCCCAGACGCTGTCGCAATAATAGGTATTGTATTACCTTTTTTGGTGGTAGTAATTCCCAAAATAAAGAGGCCTAGCATTCCTCCACTAAAAATTGAAGCAAATTTCCACCAAGTGTCTAAAACCCCCTTCACATTAATCATAGCCAAGGCTATACTTACTCCTAAAATTCCAATCACAATTGAGACTCCATAGAGTACGTTTAGTGCTTTAGAATCGTTTTTTGATGCAGTGAATTTTTTGTAAAAATCAACGTAAAAAACTGTTGCCATACTGTTAAAGCTAGTTGAAATTGTACTCATACCAGCAGCAAAAATTGCTGCAACTAAAAGTCCAGATAAGCCAACGGGTAGTGCATTTGCAATAAAGAAAGGGAATATTTGATCTCCTTTTAGCTCGGTAGGGATAGCGTGTAACGGATTTTGGTAATAGACGTGCAATGCTGTTCCAATGAATAAGAATACTGCTGAAACAGGAATATAGAGCATCCCTCCCCAAAAAGCAGCTTTTTTTGCTTCTTTTTCAGTGGGTAATACCATGTATCTTTGGATGTAGTTTTGGTCAATTCCAAAGTTTTGGAGATTGATAAATACTCCATAGATCAATACAATCCAAAAAGTGGGTAAGGTCAAATCAGCAGTGTATGGGCCTAAACTGAATTTGTCATCAGACATTCCCTGTGTCACTAACTCTATAAGCCCACCAGAAGTTGAGTTTGAAATAAAAAACACACAGGCCACTGCTCCGATAATTAGAATAATACCTTGAATGGCATCTGCCCACATGACTGCCTCGATACCACCTAAGACAGAATACAGCGCAACAAAAATACCAGTCAAAACAATGACCCAAAAAAGGTCCCATCCTAAAATTGCATTTAAAGCAAGTGCCAATAAAAACAATATAGTCCCTATTCGCATCAATTGCGTTAAAAGATAACAGGCAGCCGTGTAGGTTCTCGCCCAAGGACCAAATCGGTATTCCATATAAGTATAGGCAGAAGGGCTGTTGATTTTTCGGTAAACTGGAATAAAATATTGTACAGCAATCACAGCTGCTATAGGAAGGGAGAGGCTAAAAACAAAAGGGTTCCAATTCCCAATATAGGCACTTCCAGGTAAAGCTAAATAGCTGATACTACTCACAAAAGTGGAGAAAATGGAAAAGGTCACAACCCAAGAAGGGGTCTTGCCAGAGCCCAGAGTAAAACGACTTAGATTTTTGTTTTTTTTAAAAAAAACTCCTCCTAAGAAAAGAAGGCTTATGAGATAAATAAAGATGATTGCAGTATCGATACTTTTCATAATAAGGTATTCAATTCCTGAAGAAGTTTCCCAGTTCTTTTCTCTATTGTTTGATTGAATTTTTCACCTCCAGCTTGTAAGGGAGGTATCAGTATGTTTTTACATAATCCCATAGAAGCTGCTGCTGCTTTTATCCCCTTCAAATAGCTGTACGCTCCTCCTTCTAAAGCATAAATCTCATTGGAAATCCGCATCACCAATTGGTGATAGGTATTTATCTTTTCTAGATCCTTTTGTTTTAAGGCTTCTGAAAAGGCTTTAAACAATTTTGGAAATAAATTTGATCCGCCATTTACTCCACCGTGAAATCCTTTCATTACCCATTCCGATAGCATTTCTTCGGGTCCAATCAAAAAATTAGCTTCATTCTTTTTTGCTATTTCTGTAATTGAACTGAGGTAATTTGAATCAGCTGAACTGTCTTTACATCCAATAATATTCGGGTGTTGAAGTAGGGCTTCAATTACTTTAGGAGGGATATTGAAGTGGGTACTTTTTGGATAATTGTACAAGAAAAGGGGTAGTGAGCATTGGTCTGCCAAATTGAGGAAATAGTCTAAAATTTCTTGCTCATTCAAATCGAAATAATAAGGAGCAAGGGCTACAACGGCATCTGCTTTGTATTGCTTTGCATAGCTACACAGGGCAATACTTTGTTCGAAAGAAGTATCTCCTATGCCAACTAATAAGGGAATCTGAGTATCACCCAGGATTTCAGCACTTAAACGAATTAACTCTTGTTTGCTCTCAAGACTCAGACTGCTAGCTTCTCCTGTAGTTCCTAAAATAAAAACACCATCAATTTCTCCTGCTATAAGATGTTTTAGCAGCCGGGTTGTAGATGAACGATCCAATGAAAACCCCTCCTCAATAGGAGTGATCATAGGACAAACAATACCATCAAAAAATAATCTATTCGTCATTTTATTTAATTGAGAAGCTTAAGTGTTTGATGTTTTTTCTCTGGTAAGTGTAGGTTATATGGACGTTTTCTTGTTTATCTTGAATAATGGCAGGGTAGCTGTATTCCCCTCTATTTTGATCTTCGAGTACATAAATATCTTCCCAAACGATTCCATCATTGGAGTAGGCTATGTTTAATTTTGAACGATCATTTTTACCATTGACTAAAGGGTTGTAGACTAATAAATGTTTTCCATTTATCAAGGTTAGCGCATCAGTACCAGAATTGGGATTTGGTAAATTAGTTTTGCTGATTGGGCTCCAGGTTGTTCCTCCATCATAGGAAAACGATTGCATGATGGCGTCATTACGGCTTCTACATAAAATTTGAAGACTGTCTTGAGAATGAACGAGTATACTTGGCTGTATAACGTCAAAAGGAGTGTCTGGATCTATAGGTATTTTAACCCAAGATTTTCCTTCATCACTACTTTTTTCAACGTGAACTTTCCAAGAAAGGCCTTCCGCTGTTCGAGTTTCTGTACTGGAGGGTGATAAGAGCGTACCATCCTTTAAAGTAATGGGCTTATTTTTTATCGGTCCAAGGATGTCTTTAGCAAGTTTCTGTGGAGGTCCCCATGTATGACCATTGTCTATAGAAACTTTATACATACCCCACCACTCTCTTGGTGAGGGACCTGTTTTATAAAATAAATAAAGTTTCTCAGCGGTTATTTTGTATAAAACTGGATTCCAATTTGGATACACTTTACCGTCTGATGAAGCTCCAGTAGCCACTTTAACTGGCTCAAGCCATTTGTTGTTTTCGTATCTAGAAAGCCATATGGCAACATCATTATTGCCCTCTCTAGAACCGCCAAAAGCTGCAGCTAAAAAGCTATTGTCTGAGAGTTCGACCAGGGTTGACGCATGACATTGTTTAAAAGGGGGAATTGAATATAGAAAATTATCACTCAATTTGTCAATTGATACCTGTGCTAAAATTGTAGTGCTCAGGATTAAAAAAAAAAGATAGAGAATGGTTGATTTCATTTTAGTTGAAGTTGATAATATTTTGCTTTAGTAGTACATATATCCTAACAATGTACTAATTTTTCGACTTATTTAAAATGTTGAAAGAGCTGTTATTACTAGAATTATTTTTATTTTTCTGGATGAGTCACTGAGATTTTAAGTAGAAGAAATATTTTTCAATGATAATTATTAAAGATGATTACGGAAGGGACTACGAAGTTCAAGATATAGAAGCCTTTAAAAGCCATATAGAAAAATATCATTCGAAAAACGGAAGGGGAGATGGAAGTTTACATGAAGAAAATGGTTATTGGTTTAAAGTTACTGACAGTTTCTATCAGCAAATTATGTCTCTTTAATCCGGAACAAAGAGTTTTTAAAAAACAGTTTTTTAGCTTTTTCCATCAATTTTTTATCATTTTGAACCAAAAAACACTCTTTTTTAGCCTTTTTTGGTCAATTTTGATATTTTTAATTGAATTATAATTCTATTTTCTAGTGATAAAGAATTGCTTAAAATATAGAATTGAATAAAGCGCAATTATTTATTCTTAACTTAAAGGGAATTTTAATTATTACCACAATGTTTATACCATTTCGTTATCTACTCCTATTGACCTGTCTTTTTTTGGTCTTCTCTTGCAAAAATGAAATGAGTACCATTGATGCTACTCAAAAGCCGAATGTACTTTTTATAATTGCCGATGATTTGAATTGTGATTTAGGCACCTATGGACATCCAATGGTTCAGAGTCCATATATGGATAAATTAGCGGCAGCAGGTTTGGTATTTGAAAATGCTCATTGTCAATATCCACTTTGTGGACCTTCCCGTGCATCTTTGATGACAGGACTCTATGCTGATCAAACCAAAATCAAACAAAACCGTATTTATGTTCGCCAAACCGTACCTGATGTAGTCACCTTGGGGCAAAAATTTAGAGAAGTAGGATACAATGCTGTTCGTATCGGCAAGATTTACCATTATGACAATCCCGGTTCTATAGGTACTTCAAGCTTTGACGATGTTTATACTTGGGATTATGTGTTTAATCCTTACGGTAAAGACAAGGAAGAAGAACACAAAATTGAAGGGATAGTCAAAAACTGGAATGGGGGAGATTTAAGTTGGCATGCAACGGATGCTACTGATTCAGAATTAACGGATGGTATTGGTGCTCAACTTGCTGTAGACGAATTGAAAAAATTCGCCAAAAATGGAGAAAATTTCTTTTTAGCCGTTGGGCTTTACAGACCCCACGTTCCTTTTGTTGCACCTAAAAAGTATTTTGATCTCTACAATAAAGAAGAAGTTACGGTTCCTGATTATGACGATGCTTACTTAAAGACTATCCCGAGAAAAGCAGCGCAAACGCTTCGGGATAAAAAAAATCAGATCAATCTTCCGGACTCTATTGCTCGGATAGTTCTACAAGCTTATTACGCAAGCAATTCATTTGTTGATGCTCAACTTGGAACCATTTTGAATGCCTTAAAAGAAACAGGTTTGGATAAAAACACCTATGTCGTTTTTACTTCGGATCACGGTTATCATATGGGAGAAAGAGGACACTATCAAAAGCGAACATTATTTGATAATGCTACTCGGGTACCCTTAATTATTTCGGGGCCTAATATTCCAAGTAGCACTCGTAACAAGACTCCTGTTGAGTTGATAGATCTTTACCCTACATTAATGGATTTAACCCAAAACAGCACTCCTTCATTTGTGCAGGGTCAAAGTTTAAAATCCCTTTTTGATCCATCAGCAATAAATAGCTATAAAAGTGAGGGAGCACTTACACAACTCTATGATGGTTATACATTGAAAACCCCTGAATTCAGAATTACGCGTTGGCCAGAAGATCAGGCCTATGCCTACGAACTATACAATCTCCAAAATGATCCAGAGGAAATGATAAACCTCGCACAACAGTCAGCTTATAGTTCACTTTTAGATTCACTAAAAAATCATTTGGAATCTAAAATTGCTTTTGCAAATAAAAAACCTCAGGGAATTGGACTACAAGTAGAGGGTATAAAAGCAATGCGAAAACCTAAAATGAAGCGCTTTTTAACCCCTAAAAACGGTCAGGAATAGGAGTGAAGTTTGAACTCTTTATGAAGAGTCAATCATACTCACTTTCTTATAGTAATACAGGGGCTTTCTAGGCCAGCCCTAAAATTTTTAAGAATATTTTTTTTGAGACCAAGAACAGTTGAAATTACAACCTCAACCCTTTTGCTGAAGTTTTTCCCTGCAGATGTCATCCTGAGGATTGTGACTATAAGTTGCAGTGGAAAGAAGCCGGTTCTCCTTTCAGAATTCCCTATGATGTATCTGTTGGTAAATGATATATTCCTATTGTCTATGAGTGGCTTAAAACTAAGCACTGCAAGTTTGAAGGTGTTAGAGTTTAATATTTATCAAACTATTTAGTGTTGAGAAGAGGCTCTGTGTATTTAACGTAAAGATCAAACAAGTATTCTATCCTGTTTGCTTCATTAATAAATGCCTGAGGTCTGTAGCATAAGTCTACTGCTTTATCTAGCTCCTGATGAGCTTTCACTAGTTTTGGGGGCATTGTTATTGGATCGTATAGATCTGATAAGCTACTGTCCTTAAATTCTTCCCTGACATCAAGGACTCTTTGTACTTTAGTTACTACTGCTTTTTTGTTTTTTTCGCTTGGATCTAATGGCCACGGATAGTTATTGTAAACAATTTCATTACTATACCTGAAATCACTTTTTATACGACCACATGTGTATTTAACCCAGGCCATGTGTATTTTAGATTGGAGAACATTGGTTGGTTTTCACGAAAATCCAAATAAAGCCGTTCCTACAGAAACTTTATTGAATTTACTAGAGGATTTAAGCAAGAAGGAAGGGATAGATGTGGTGATAATTAGTGGTCGTACTCACGAGTTTTTGGAGCAACATTTTGCTCATCTCAATATTACTTTGGTAGCAGAACACGGACTGTTTTTAAAGAATCCCTCTACTGAATGGAATGAGAAAAAAGGCATGAGTGGTGAGTGGAAATAGCATTTGCTGCCTGTATTAGATACTTTTACAGATAATACCCCTGGAACTTTTATTGAACACAAAACAAATTCTTTGGTATGGCATTATCGCAAAGCGGATCCTGAGTTGGGTATCGCTCGATCAGTTGAACTTAAAACTGTTCTTTCAAGTCTTTTGCCCAACGATCTGACCCTCTTAGATGGCAATAAAGTTTTGGAACTTGTCCCTGCTAATATCAATAAAGGAGTTGTAGCCTTGGATATTTTCAATTCTAAAGATTATGATTTTGTACTGGTTGCCGGAGATGACGTAACGGATGAAAATATGTTTACGAACCTTCCTTCGGAGGTTTTTAAAATTAAAGTTGGTAAGAAAAAAACGGTGGCAGATTATTTCATTAGAAATTACACCAACTTTATTTCGCTTTTGAGTAAGCTGAGTTAGAAAAATAAACAACAGTTTATTTCACTTTTGAGAAATATTCATCCTGCAATTTTAAAGTCTGCTTATCCTCTTTTACAGCCTTGATAGCATTGGCTAAAGATTCAATGATGGAATCGGTCAATAACTTACCTAATTCTATAGATGAAACTTCTGCTTTGCCAGCATAGTGGTTTGGGTAAGCAGCATACCACCAAATTGCGGTATAAAGGTCATTAGAAAGTTGTAAGCGATTTTGATTTTCACCAGATTCTGAAGTACTCTTGTCCAATTTGACCAAATCAGGACGGAGGTAGAGTAAAGAGGAGGTTTCATTTTCACCGCCGTGCATATCAAACTTAGCTTCTGACTTTCTGAGTTGAGAAGCCTTTTCAGCCACGTCCTTGGGAGTTTTAGGATCAAAAAAGTATACTGCATAATCTCTCTTTTTTTCAAGCTGATTTTGAATAAAATAGCTGATCATTTGTGGATTACCTCCATGACCATTGACGATTATAATTTTCTTAAAACCGTTTCGACCAATTTCTTTACAAGTGGCTTCTAGAAGCTCCATAACCAAGCTGCTTGGTAATGAAAAGGTTCCATATTGCTGTTTGGCTTCGTTGATTTGCCCATAAAAATAATCTGGAAAAACGACGGCATACTCCTTTTTAGTTGCCCGTGCTGACCATTGCCTAACTTTTATGAGGTCTGACCCTATAGGTCCGTGAGGCCCGTGTTTTTCTAAAATACCTATAGGAAGAATGCAGGTGGAATCTGATTTTTGTAAAGCCATTTCCCAATCACTAGCAGTCAATTCGTCCCAACGACTTGGCAAGGTTTGAGACCAAGTGATAAGGGGAAATAAAAGAAGGAAAGAGATGATTTTCATTTGAATGATTTTTATTTAATTTAAATTTAAAAAAGTATTTGCATAAAAAAGTAAAGTGAGCTCTTAAAAGGCTGTTTTTAATTATTCAGTTGAATAGCATATACAGTTTAATGGTATTTTGTAATTTAACACACCAGCTTGAATTAAAACTAATTTTTCATGAAACTTAAACATTACTTTTTACTATCGTTATTTTCATTTCTTTTGACATTTTTTTCGACCCAAGCACAATCCGATACGTCAGCAGCTTATACTGCTGTAATCACTGGATTTGACTGGGGTCCAGCGGTCAACAAAGTCGTATTGAATTCTTCAATCCATTCTGAATCTTTACTAGCAGAAGATTTTCAAGTTCTGGTGAGTAGGAGTTCTGATACTGCTCCGATACCACCTCAATTTCAATCGGGCGAGAGAAGTGTTCTCAGAGCATTTACATCTGATGAAAAGGGTACTTATAAAGAAGAAGGAGAGTATATTACACTTTTACTTGCAGTTGCTCCAACCAATCCTTTGGGATCACCTATTCAATATTATAGAGGGGAGACCAGTGGTGGGAATATATGGATAGATTATAAGATGACCATTGTACATGTGCCAACCCAATCGATCTGGAATACTGAAAATAGCAGAATAATCCCTGTAATTGATGAGTTTGATACTTCTGGAACTTACGAACACACCGACGGAATAATCTTAACTTATGCTTCGTATTTGCCCCAGACCAATCAAGGTAAAACCCCGTTGATTATTTGGCTTCATGGAGGTGGAGAAGGAGGTACAGATCCTACCATTCCTCTGATTGCTAATAAGGCCTATAATTATGCTTCTCCAGAAATTCAAAGGTACTTTAACGGAGCTGCCGTGCTCGTACCTCAAACTCCTACCCGATGGATGCATGGAGTGACCTCAAGCTATACTAGAGGTCAAGAAGATGATATTTATCACAAAGCATTAATGGGATTAATTCAGCGTTTTGTGGAAGAAAATCCCAATATAGATCAGAATAGAATATACGTAGGGGGTTGTTCCAATGGGGGCTATATGTCTTTAAAACTATTAATCGAAAATCCAAAATACTTTGCTGCTGGATACATTAGTGCTTTGGCTTATCACAACGAATTTGTGTCTGAGGAGCAGCTTTTAAAGCTTAAAAACATCCCAATTTGGTTTGTCCATTCTCAAGAGGGGTTTCCTTACCGGGGCCTTATCGCTCTGTAGCCATTTGCCAAGGCGTTCAAGGTCTGCATAACTGCGCCCGGTATGCTCGTTGATGGTGACCCAATCCATCTGCCTAAGGAGGCTTAGGATGTACATGTGCTTGGAGTTTCCGCCATCAAAGCGGCCCCAATAGAGGGGGGTCTTTTTGAACTCGTTGAATTTCTTGTAATCGAAGGGTTTTGTAGTCGTTGTTGGTGCCATTGTAATAGTATTTAGTAGTTAGTAGTTAGTAGTTAGTTCCCTAGCGGGTTGTAATCCGTTTTGGGCCTGAACAGCTCGTCCCGGTATAGGTGCATGGTCTTATCGCTATTTGGGCGATTAACTATTTCAGTCGCCTCCTCCTTGGAGAAGCGTTTGGCGAACTTGATTTCTTTGGTGTAGCCCCGGTCATCTAGGTACCAGTACCCGAAATTCCGTTTCTTGATGACGTAGTCCTTTTGCTCTTGGTTTTTCATATTGATAGCTATTAGCTGTTAGCTTTTGGCCAATGGCCGTTAAAAAAAAAGCCGGTCTTTCCCGGCTGTCAGGCCTCTTTTCCACACCTGACCCCCATTGGGCCAATGGTGCCGCTGCTTTCCCAGTGCGA
>ENA-OUOG01002504-OUOG01002504.1-marine-metagenome-genome-assembly--contig:-NODE-2504-length-18924-cov-6.004032_pt1 | contig 18924 bp, 16 predicted proteins | sample MGYA00248635_ERZ508505 | MGnify/ENA primary metagenome ERZ508505 (study PRJEB26176, sample SAMN06267871) | marine metagenome | isolation source: Saanich Inlet, British Columbia, Canada | place: Pacific...
AGATCAGCTTGTGGACTACGACTTGCCCAAAAGCGCCAAGGCTTGATCGCGGTAGATATAGAGAACGGCCGCACAGATCAGCCCGAGGATAACGGCAGGCAATGCCGATGGTCCCAAGATGAAGAGATGCGCAAGAACCGCACCAACCATTGTTGCCCCCAAGAGAGCCGCCGCAATGGCTTGGCGTCCTGCAACCCAAAGAAGGGCCGCGCCACCTACTTCGATGATCCCTGTGAGGTAGCGGAACCATTGCCCCACACCCACGGCGTCAAAAGTTTGCACCATCATCTCAACGCCCATGAGTTTCGCAGCACCTGCAGAAACAAAGGCGAGGGTCAAAAGCGCGCGAAGGCCGATTGATACATATTTCATACTGTCCATCCGATTTTGTTTATGTCCTTATCTCTAACGTCGCACGAGGAATACTCGCACTCAATTCGCGTAGGTCCGCAGGCACTGTGCAATTCTGCACAGAGCGCGCCCTACTCTGATAATCGCATCACACAAGGGTCGGCCCGTAACCTTCGCGGGACAAAATGCTAAAGACGGCGATAAATTTCCGCTTGCAGGTTCGGGTTTATTCCTTTATTTCATTATTTCGTGAAATATAGGAATAGCGTTATGGATCTGCCCAATATCGACAAAGCCTCTCTTCTGCCAATCAACCCTGCCGATTACGTTGCACAGGGTGATGACGGGCATGCGCCTCGGATATTGATGCTCTATGGCTCGCTGCGGGAGCGCTCATTTTCGCGGCTCGCCGCCGAAGAGGCCGCGCGCATTCTGGAAGCTTTTGGCTGCGAGGTCCGTTTCTTTAACCCCGAAGGCCTGCCCCAGCCAGATGCCGCCCCCGACACCCATCCCAAAGTCACCCAATTGCGCGACCTCGCCATGTGGGCCGAGGGCATGGTTTGGTCCAGCCCCGAGCGCCATGGGTCCATGACGGGCATTCTCAAATCGCAGATCGACTGGTTGCCGCTCTCCATTGGCAGCATCCGTCCGACCCAAGGCAAGACATTGGCCGTCATGCAGGTCAGTGGCGGCTCGCAGAGCTTCAACGCCGTCAACCAGATGCGCATTCTGGGCCGCTGGATGCGGATGATCACGATCCCCAACCAATCCTCGGTGGCCAAGGCCTTCCTCGAATTCGACGAAGCAGGTCGCATGAACCCATCCCCCTATTACAACCGCATCGTTGATGTGATGGAGGAATTGGTCAAATTCACCTATATGACCCGCGGCCACACCGCATTGACCGACCGCTATTCCGAGCGTGTTGAAACCGCCCAAGAGCTGTCCAAACGGGTCAATCAGAAATCCTGAGCCGCGCCACAGCATTGCGCACCATTTTGGCAACGCGACACCTCAGGCTCGCTTGAGGTCATCAAAAGTAGTGGACGCCGCTCACCGCTTTGCATAGACCGCGCGTGTCATGTCAGATTTGCCCGAGTTTTATTTTCGAATCCGTGAAAACGGCGCCGTGATGTTCCGCGTCGACACCGAGAACCGTCAGCGGCGGATCGAGATGTCCGAGGTTGCGGTCATCAATGTGCGCAATGGCAATATCAAACCCCATGGCGACCATGTCCTGACCGAGGATGAGATGGAGGTCATCACCGAATGGCTGGAGGCGCGGCGCGCTGTTCTGGCCGAGCGTGATCTCGATGACATCCACCGCGCGATTGATCACCTCAATCTGACCACCCAATGGGTGCAGAGCCGCGCCTCGGAAGAAGACCTCGACAATATCACCGACCGTCTTCTTCTGGCGATGCATGATCTGCGCAGCGTGTTGGTGCGCAAAAAGGCCGATCGTGTGATCAAGGCCCAAAAAGCCGCGCGCCCCGATTGAACGTCTACTCTGCCGCGGGTTTGAAGCGGCTGGTGATCACGGCATCCTTGCGCGGACCTTTGACCCGCCATTCGCTTTGCCATTCGGGCCAGCGGCTGAAGTCATAGGCCACGTGATACATGTCGGGGTCGCACCAATGCCCGTCTTGGACCTGCTCTGCGCTGAGACTGTGAAAGGGGCGGCCATCGTCAAAGAAGACGGCCAGCCGCACGCCCTCTTGTTGCCAGAAATAGCGCCGCGTGGCCCGCATCGGCGGAGCCGCACCATAATGCAGCATTCCGTCTTCTTCCTGCCATGCGCCCTCGCCCTCGGCCCGCCATAGGCATCTGCCTGTGAAACGCCCCGCCATGCCCGCGCGCTGATCCTCGATCACACGCTCCAAATGCCAATGACCGATCAGATCGGCCAAAGTGATGCGTCTATCTGGGGCGGATTGGCCCATATTCCCCAGCCTCCCTTGTTCCTCGGCGTCCTGCCCCTTATGAGAACCCGCAACACGCAAAAGAACAAGGTCCGACCTCCCATGATCCCTCGTTATTCCCGCCCCGAAATGGTTGCCATCTGGTCGCCCGAGACAAAATTCCGCATCTGGTATGAAATCGAAGCCCATGCCTGCGATGCGCAAGCCGCCATTGGCGTGATCCCCAAGGCCAATGCGGAGGCCGTCTGGAAGGCCAAGGATGTCGAGTTCGACGTGGCGCGCATCGACGAGATCGAGGCCGTGACCAAGCATGACGTCATCGCCTTCCTCACCCATCTGGCCGAGCATATCGGATCGGAGGATGCGCGTTTTGTGCATCAGGGCATGACCTCATCGGATGTCCTGGACACCACGCTGAACGTGCAATTGGTGCGTGCAGCAGACATCTTGCTGGCCGATATGGACAAGCTTCTGGCAGCCCTCAAGGCCCGCGCGCTTGAGCATAGAGACACTGTTCGCATTGGCCGCAGCCATGGCATCCACGCCGAGCCCACCACCATGGGCCTGACCTTCGCGCGCTTTTACGCGGAAATGGATCGTGGCCGCAGCCGTCTGCGCAATGCCCGTGAAGAAATCGCCACGGGCGCGATCTCGGGCGCGGTTGGCACTTTCGCCAATATCGACCCATCGGTGGAAGAACATGTCTGCGAGCAACTCGGCCTCACCCCTGAGCCGATCTCCACCCAAGTCATCCCGCGCGACCGTCACGCGATGTTCTTTGCAACCCTTGGCGTGATCGCCAGCAGCATCGAAAACATCGCCATCGAGATCCGCCACATGCAGCGCACCGAGGTTCTCGAAGCCGAGGAATTCTTCTCCAAGGGCCAGAAGGGGTCCTCGGCGATGCCACATAAGCGCAACCCTGTTCTGACCGAAAACCTCACGGGTCTGGCCCGTCTTGTGCGCATGTCTGTCATCCCCGCGATGGAAAATGTCGCCCTCTGGCACGAGCGCGATATCTCGCACTCCTCGGTCGAGCGCGGCATTGCACCTGATGCGACCATCACCTTGGATTTCGCCTTGAACCGCCTGTCTGGCGTGATCGAAAAGCTGGTGATCTATCCCGAAAACATGATGCGCAACATGAACCAGTTCAAAGGTTTGGTGATGTCGCAGCGCGTGCTTTTGGCGCTGACCCAAGCGGGCACCTCGCGTGAGGATGCCTACCGCCTCGTGCAGCGCAATGCGATGCGCGTCTGGGAACAGGGCGCCGACTTCAAAGAGGAACTCCTCAAGGACGAAGAAGTCACCGCCGCCCTCTCCCCCGCCGAAATCGAAGAGAAATTCGACCTTGGATATCACACCAAACATGTCGACACGATCTTCAAGCGGGTCTTTGGCGACTAGGCAAAACACAATAATTCACGACCAAGGGCGGCCATCACATGTGATGCGCCGCCCTTTGTTTTTCCTCTGGCGATGCAATGCCCTGCAGACCCGCTCAATTCCGCTAAAATCCACTATATCCAGCCCCGCTGCGGAAACCTCTGATTAACCCCTGAGCGCCATGGTGGCTTTGGGTGAAATAATCGCGTCAGGGGTGGCACGGTGAATGATATGACAATGGCAGCGGCACCGACCGCACAGCCACCAAAATCCGACAAACTGCAGGCTTTGCAGCCTGTCCAGAAGGCGGCTGTGATCGTGCGGCTGTTGCTGTCGCAAGGCATGTCGCCCGCGATTGACCGGCTCAGCCCCGCACATCAGGAACGCCTGACCCACGCTATGGCGACATTGGGCTATATCAACCGCGAAACGCTCGCCTCGGTTGTGCGCGAGTTTGCGGATTCCTTGGACAATATGGCGCTGACCTTCCCAAGCGCGCTATCGGATGCCGTCGCTTTGCTGGAGCCGCATCTCTCGGCCCAAGCCCATGAGGCGCTCAATGAGAAAGCAGCCCTGCATGATGGCACCGACCCATGGGTGCAGCTGGCCGCGATGGAGGCTGAAACCCTGCGCCCGATCCTTGCCCGCGAAAGCGCCGAGGTTTGTGCGATCCTTTTGTCCAAGATCGGCGTGGCCAAGGCCGCGCAATTGCTCTCGGCCCTGCCCGAGGACCGCGCCCCCGCCGTGGCCCATGCGGTCTCGCTGACCGCGACGATCTCTCCTGGCACCATCGACACCATCGGTGAGACCTTGCTGACCCAAATCCGCGCAACCCCGCGCTCGGCCTTCAAATCCTCGGCCGTGGAACGCGTGGGCGCGATCCTCAATTCCGCCAATGGCGCGACGCGTGACACCGTTCTGGATGGCATCATCGCGCGTGACGCCCTCTTTGGCGAGGAAGTGCGCCGCGCGATCTTTACCTTTGATCATATCCCACGGCGGATCGACCCCAAGGATGTGCCAAAGATCATCCGCGAAACAGACAGCGACACGATGGTCACCGCCTTGGCATCAGGCATGGAGACCGCGCCGCTCTCGGTCGAGTTCCTGCTGGAAAACATGTCCAAACGCATGGCCGAGCAATTGCGCGACGAGGCCGAAAGCCGCCCCAGCCCACGTATCGAGGAAGGCGAGGCCGCCCAAGCCCGCATCGTCGCCTCCATCCGCGATCTCGAAACGGCTGGCGAATTGCTCTTGGTGCCTGCTGAGGATTGAACGCCCCACAGCTAACCCTAGCCCTACCCCATGCCGCGCCCTAGGTTACCCCGACAGGAGGCGGCATGGTTCTGCAATTCACTCAAAAGGGCATCTATTGCCCCGCAGGCGATTTCTATATCGACCCGTGGCGCCCCGTGGAGCGTGCGCTGATCACCCATGGGCATGCCGATCACGCCCGTGCAGGCCACGCCCATTACCTCGCCACCCCCACGGCCGCCCCCGTGATGCGGCACCGCTTGGGCGCGATAAACCTGCAAACCATCCCCTATGGCGAGACCCTGACCATCGGGGATGCGCGCGTCAGCTATCACCCCGCAGGCCATGTGCCTGGCTCGGCGCAAATCAGGGTCGAGTTGGGGGGCGAGGTCTGGGTGGCCTCGGGCGATTACAAAACGCTTGATGACGGGCTGTCCGAGCCGTTCGAGCCTGTGCCCTGCCATGCCTTCATCACCGAAAGCACCTTCGGCCTGCCGATCTATCATTGGCCCGATCAGGCCAGCCTTGCGCGCGAGATCAACGCTTGGTGGGCCAAGAATAGGGCCGAGGGGCGGTTCTCGGTTCTGGGGTGTTATTCGCTTGGCAAGGCGCAACGCGTCCTGCGCCTGCTCGACCCGCAGATTGCACCGATCCTGACCCATGGCGCGATCGAGGCCACCAATCAGGTGATCCGTGCACAAGGGTTCTCCCTGCCCGAAACACGGCAAGTCACCCCTGATCTTGACGTCAAATCCCATGCAGGCGCTTTGGTCATGGCCCCGCCCTCCGCACTTGGGTCTTCATGGATGAACCGCTTTGGCAAAGCCTCGACAGCCTTTGCCTCAGGCTGGATGCAATTGCGCGGTCTGCGCCGCAGGCGGGCAGCGGATCGGGGCTTTGTGATCTCGGATCATGCCGATTGGGCGGGTTTGAATATGGCCGTACAAGCCACTGGTGCGGAACGGGTTTTCGTGACCCACGGCTATGTGGAGCAATTCTCGAAATATCTGCGCGAGATCGGATATGACGCGGGCATCGTGGAGACGGAATTCTCGGGCGAGAGCTTGGAGCCCACGCAATCGGATGACGCAGCCGAGATCGGGGAGCAGCCATGAAGCGCTTTGCGGCCCTTTTCACGGCCCTTGATCAGACGACCAAAACAAGCGTCAAAACAGATGCTCTCGCGCAGTATTTCCGCGAGGCCCCTGACCAAGACAAGCTATGGACCATCGCGCTGCTGTCGGGCCGCCGTCCACGCCGCGCGATCACCACGACCAAGCTGCGCGAATGGGCGGCCGAGCGCGCGGGAATTGCGCTCTGGCTGTTCGAGGAATGCTACCCCGTTGTCGGCGATCTGTCGGAAACCATCGCATTGGTTCTGCCCCCCAATACCCAAGACAGCGATGACAGCCTGACCGATTGGATCATGCATTTGCGCAGCTTGGACAAACTGGACGAGCCCCTGCGCAAATCCGCAATTCTGGCGGCTTGGGACAGGCTTGGCACGACCGAACGCTTTATCTTCAACAAATTGATCACGGGCGGCTGGCGCATGGGGGTCAGCCAAAAGCTGATGACCCGCGCTCTGGCACAGGCCAGCGGAATTGACGAGGCCGAGCTGACCCATCGTTTGATGGGCGATTGGCACCCTGACAAGATCACCTTCCATGCGCTTGTCGAGGCCCCCGATCCCAATGCCGCCCTCTCGCGGCCCTATCCCTTTTATCTGGCCTATCAATTGGAAACGCCCCCGCATGAGCTGGGGCCGATCACCGATTGGCTGGCCGAACGGAAATGGGATGGCATTCGCGGCCAATTCATCCACCGCAGTGGTGAACATTTCTTGTGGTCCCGCGGTGAGGAGTTGATCACCGAGCGCTTCCCCGAATTGGCCCAACTCAAAGACCTTCTGCCTGATGGCACAGTGATTGATGGTGAGGTTCTGGCCTTTGCCGATGGCGCGCCTTTGCCGTTTTCGCGCCTTCAGCCGCGGATCGGACGCAAGAGCGTCTCAAAGAAACTGCTGGCCGCCTCCCCTGTGATCTTGATGGCCTATGACTTGCTGGAATGGCAGGGCAAGGATTTGCGCCAAGCACCTTTGCACCAGCGCCGTGCGGAATTGAGCGCGGCCTTGGCCCAATTGCCCTCCAGCGCGCCTTTGCGCCTTTCGGCAGATATCGCAGCCCCCGATTGGGAGGCCTTGAAGGCCGAGCGCGCCCGCTCGCGCGAGATCGGGGCCGAAGGGGTGATGCTCAAACGGCTGGATGCCCCTTATCTGGCGGGGCGCAAAAAGGGCGATTGGTGGAAATGGAAAATCGACCCGCTGACGATTGATGCTGTGATGATCTATGCCCAAGCGGGTTCGGGCAGGCGCGCCTCGCTATATACAGATTTCACCTTTGCCGTCTGGAGGGGGAATGAGCTTGTTCCCTTTGCCAAGGCCTATTCGGGCCTGACCGATGCCGAGTTTCGCGAGATCACCGCTTGGGTGCGCAAAAACACCACCGAGCGCTTTGGCCCCGTGCGCGCCGTCACCCCGCATCATGTCTTCGAGATCGCCTTTGAGGGCATCCAGAACAGCCCCCGCCATAAGTCAGGCGTCGCCCTGCGCTTTCCGCGTATGTTGCGCTGGCGCAAGGATAAACCCGCCGCCCAAGCCAATACATTCGAAGACCTGCAAGAGATGCTCCGCCTATACGGATAGGAAAATCGGAAATGCTGCCCGATATGTGTTATGCTGGACATCCCACATCACCAACCAAGGGAGGCGATCATGGGACCATCATCCATTACGACATATGCAAAGGCCCTCTATAGCGCGCATGGCGATAAGGCCGAATTCATGGCCGCACAGAGATCGCGTGTCGCACGGGAAAAGGGCGATCTAAAAACTGCCGAGACATGGCATAAGCTGCGCGCTCAAATCCGCCAGATGCGCGGCCCTCTGGCTACCTGAGGGCTGTGATAGGCTGGAGGTGGAAGCCTCAGGCGACCTCGGCCACATTGACGGGTTTTTGTCCTGCCGCCCAAGCCTTGGCCGCAAGCCCGAAGGCGGCAAACAAGGGGCGCGAGACAGGGTCTTGACCCGCACGGTATTCAGGATGCCATTGCACCGACAGCGTAAAGCCGGGCGCATCTTTGATATAGATCGCCTCGGGCGTGCCATCAGGGGCCAGCCCGTCGATCACCACGCCCGCACCTGCCTGTTTGATGCCCTGACCATGTAGCGTATTGGTCATAACCTCGGTCGCGCCAAAGAGGCGGTGGAAGGGGCCATTTTCGGTAAAGCTTACGCGGTGGCGCAGGGCGAATTTTTCCTCAACCGTGCCATCGGGTGGCATGCGGTGGTTCATCCGCCCCGGCAAATCGCGGATCTCGGGGTAAAGGCTGCCGCCCATGGCGACATTGACCTCCTGAAAGCCACGGCAGACACCGAAAAACGGCTGGCCCCGCTCGACACAAGCACGGATCAGCGGCAAAGCCACCGCATCGCGCGCGGGGTCAAAGGCTCCATGCGCCTCGGTTTCTGGCTCGCCGTATTTTTCGGGATGCACATTGGCGCGCCCCCCTGTGAACAAAAACCCATCGCAAGCATCAAGCAATTCTTCGGTTTTCACAAACCGCGGGTCGGAGGGGATGATCAAGGGAAGGCAATCCGAGACGCTGGCGATGGCCTCGGAGTTCATCAAAGCGCCGCCGTGAATCTCATACTGATCATTGATCAGGTGATGATTACCGATGATACCAATAATGGGCCGTGCCATCTCTATCCCCATAGTGAGTTGGCTTGGGTATAGCGCGCGCGCAGCACGAGGGGAAGACACCCAGAAATCGCAACGCCCCCGCCCCTTCAAAATGACGGAGCGGGGCATATGGTTCTGCCGTTCAAACAGGCATCACGCCTTTTGTTTGAGCGCTGTGATTTCGATCTCGATCTTCATACGGGGGTCTTGCAGGCCCGCCACGAACATGGTGGCGGCAGGGCGCACAGCGCCCAACCATTTTCCCGTGACAGGCCAGCAGGCTTCCCACAGACCCGCATCGGGAAGGATGTAATGCACCCGCACCACATCCTCCATGCCTGAGCCCGCCCGAACAAGCGCTGCTTGGATATTGGCAAAGCATTGCTCGGCCTGTTCTGCCACGTCATCGGAGATTTCCATCGTGGCATAATCAAAGCCGGTGGTGCCCGAGACGAAGACCCAATCGCCCTGCACAACCGCGCGGGAATATCCGATCTGCGCCTCGAAAGGCGAGCCTGAGGAAATCAGCTCACGGCTCATGCCACGGCTTCAAAGCCTGCGGCTTCGACACCTGCAACCGCTGCCAGCGCATCATTGTCGGATGTATCGCCCGTGACACCGATTGCGCCAATAACCGCGCCGTCCTGCTTGATCAGGACACCGCCTGGAACGGGGACAACACGGCCTTCGAAGGCACCGTTCACCGCGGCCATGAAATAGGCCTGCTGTTCGGCGCGCGCCATTTGTGCCGATCCGGGCATGCCAAGCATAACCGCGCCATAGGCCTTGCCACGCGCGATCTCGAAACGACCTGGGCTGGAGCCATCTTCACGCTCGAAAGCAAGCAGATGGCCGCCCGCATCGAGCACCACAACCGACAAGGGTTTGAGGCCCAGTTCCTGCCCTTTTTCACGCGCTTTCGCGATCATCTGGCGTGCTGCATCCAATGAAATCATATCGCCTGCTCCCAAAGCATTTACATTGGCCGAAGAGATAGCAGCCAATGCATGCAGCGGGAAGGTTTTATTGGTGTTTTTTGCCTTTATGCAAAGACAAAATCACCCTCATCCACCTGATCGAGCTCTGTCTCATGCAGGTAGATCGACCCTGCGCCGTATTTGATGATCACGGCGCTGTCTTCGGCGCTAAGGAAAAGGTCTTCAAACCCTTCGACGCCCGTAAAGCCAAGCTGGATTTTATCTTCGCCTTGAGTGAAGTCGAATATCTGTTCGCGCCATGCTTCGTCGCCTTCTTGGAAGGCAAAGACATCTGCACCCTGACCGCCCGTGAACCTGTCATATTGCGCGCCACCGCGCAGAATATCATCGCCATCACCGCCGTTCAGATTGTCATACCCCGCCTCGCCATTTAGCAGGTCTGCGCCCTCGCCACCGACCAGACGGTCATTCTGGAAGCCGCCCATCAAGACATCGTCGCCCGCGCCTCCTTCAAGAAGATCAGCGCCGAAACCGCCATAGAGGCTGTCTGCGCCTTCGCCCCCGAAAAGGAAATCTCCGCCCGCATCGCCGAAAAGACGGTCATTGCCCAATCCACCGTCTAGCTTGTCGCGCCCCCAACCGCCGCGACCCGTATCATCGCCAGCGCCCAAGAAAATCTCATCCGCGCCACCTTTGCCATGCGCATAGTCATTTCCAAGGCCCATTTCGATCCGCTCGGCCGCCTCTCCTGCAACCAGCCAGTCATCCCCATCGCTGCCAAACAAAGAGGTGGGCCCGTCCGTCAGTTCAGACACGACAGGTCCAGATTCAATCGAAAGCAGGACGATCTCATGAGGGTTTAGCGAAAGCGAGATATCCGAGCCATTCACTGTCGATTGCATGTCCACATCGCGGATCACCGTGACCGCATCGGGGTCGCGCGGGTCTTCGCCCTCGGCAACACCCATAATCTGCACTTGCGCCAGATGGCCCTCACCGATCAAGGCCTCCAGATCAACATCAAGCGACATGTCCTCATTCACACGTGAATTGATCACGAGATATTTGCTATCGTTATCGCCAAAGGCGTGCATATCCACCCGCGCGTCGGGACGACCCAAAACAATCGGGGTCATACCAAGTGTATTCTCGGCCAAAAGAGCCATCATCTCACCGCCGGCCTTCAAGCCTGTTTCGGTGCCCTCTCTGGCGGAAAACGAGGTTTTGGCCTGCTGCTGCAAGGCCCAAGAGGTCGCGATATCGACACCATTGGCCACCATCTCATGGAAATACGCCGCCAAAGCACCTGCCTGCTTGAGGCCTGTATCAATCGCGTCGCGCGCATCGTCGCTGGCGGTGTCCCAATTCGACACCCCTTCCTGACGGGCGCTGATGTTCCACTCCGACAGAATAATTTCGAGGTCTTTGCCCATGAGATCGGAATAGCTGTTCCAATGGGCCCATGGCGCATCGAAACGGTCAATCGTCTCGTAGCTGCCCGAAATATAGCGATGCCCCGTGATTGCATCGATCGCATCAATGGCATCAGCCGAGAGGTTGGAAATCAGGATTTGCGACAACTCCTGTTCGGAAGACACGCCATCCCCGTCGAAATCACCTTTGTCACCAAAATGGCTGGCCTGCAGCGAGATAACGGGGCGCTCATAACCCTCAGGCAAAATTCCCTCGGCTTCATAGGCGTCGATCTCCTCGCGGGTGATCACAGCAAGTTCCGAGGCGACGCGGCCATATTCCTCGGCGCTCATGTCGGGATAGATCCAGAACTCATTGCCAAGCTCAAAGCCCGTTACATCAACACCGCTGTCCAAGACCTGACGGATGTAGCCACGAATTCCATCGGCATCCGCTTCGCTCAAAAGCGCCTCACCTGCGGGTGGCAAGATGCCATCCTCGGGCAGGTAGCGCATGGTTGGCAGAACAAAGAGACCCGAGAAATTATTTTGTGAGAGATAGGTCAGGAAGTCATCCAAAGGCTCAACGCTCTTGGAGACCACCGTTCCATCGGCATCTGTGCGGTAGCCGATCTCGGCGTTCGGGTTTGCGGGGTCAAAATACTGCTCGGTGACAGTGCCACCTGGATATCTGATCAGCGTTGTGCCGACATCATCAGCCCGATCATCAAAGGTGCCGTCAACACGATCCCATGCATATACAAAATTTGTGCCAAAATGGTCTGCTGAAATGGTTTCCCCCGAAACCGCTCCATCTAATACCGTAACAGATACGTTCTGCATCATACCAATCCCAAAAACTAAAACATTTTCCGAGATTGATTTCAGAGCATTCTGAGCGCCGTTCCATGACGCCTAGGTTTTATATCCACCCTCGATGGAGGGGCAGGCACCCGTTGGGATAACAAAAATATTATGCATAGTTTTGCAGTTCGCTTTTGGACGGATTCCGAACGACAAAAGAGCGCCTCGGGGGCGCTCTTTTCTAAACATTTATATCTTTCGATGCGAATCTATCGAAGTGTTAAAAAACTTCGACAGTTGCACCGATTTTTTGACTAAAACGGAAAGTCACGCATCCGTTACTTTATGATTTTTTGTGTGGAGATCATGCAGCCTTCCATTCCAAGCGACGCGCATGGAGCACTGGCTCGGTATATCCCGAGGGCTGCTCACGTCCTTTCAGGACGAGGTCACAAGCAGCTGCAAAAGCTATGCCATTGTAGCCCGGAGCCATATTTGTGTAGGCGGGATCGCCCGCATTCTGGCCATCAACAACTTCGGCCATGCGGCGCATTGCGGCGACCACCTGCTCTTCGCTGACCACGCCATGATGCAGCCAATTCGCGATATGCTGTGCAGAGATGCGGCAGGTTGCACGGTCTTCCATCAATCCCACATGGTTGAGGTCAGGCACTTTGGAACAGCCCACCCCCTGATCGACCCAACGCACGACATATCCAAGAATGCCTTGGGCGTTATTCTCCACCTCGCGGATGATCTGCTCAGGCTCCCAATTGCGCTGACTGGCGAGAGGGATATCCAAAATGGCGCTCACATCCGAGCGACGCCCGCCATTGGCAAGCTCTTCCTGCACGGCTGCCACATCGACCTGATGGTAATGCATCGCATGCAAGGTGGCCGCAGTCGGGCTTGGCACCCATGCGCAATTGGCACCTGCGCGGGGGTGGTCGATCTTGGCCTCCAACATGGCAGCCATGGCATCAGGCATGGCCCACATGCCCTTGCCGATCTGCGCGCGCCCGCGCAGGCCACATTCCAGACCGATATCCACATTCTGGTTCTCATAGGCCGCAATCCAGCCTTTGCGCTTGATGAAATCCTTGCGGCTGAAGGGGCCTGCCTCCATCGAGGTGTGAATCTCATCGCCCGTGCGATCCAGAAAGCCCGTGTTGATAAAGCACAGGCGCTTCTTCGCGGCGCGGATACATTCCTTGAGGTTCACCGTGGTGCGGCGCTCTTCATCCATAACGCCCAGTTTGACCGTATTGGCGCCAAGCCCGAGGACCTCCTCGACATGGCTAAATATCTCATCGGCAAAGGCGACCTCTTCTGGTCCGTGCATCTTGGGCTTGACCACATAGACCGAGCCCGCGACCGAATTGCGCGCGCCTTCGGATTTGTTCAGGTCATGCTTGGCGATCAGGGCTGTGATCATCGCATCCATCATGCCCTCATAGGCCTCGGAGCCGTCACGCAGCAGGATAGCGGGGTTGGTCATCAGGTGACCCACATTGCGCACCAGCATCAAGGCACGGCCCTTGACCGAGGCCTCACTGCCATCGGGCGCTGTATAGGTTTTGTCACCTGCAAGGCGGCGGGTCATGGTCTTGCCGCCTTTTTCAAAGCTCTCCTCCAGATCACCGCGCATCAGGCCAAGCCAATTGCCATAGGCCAGCACTTTGTCTTCGGCATCCACACAAGCCACCGAGTCCTCGCAATCCATGATCGCCGACACCGCGCTTTCCATGCGGACATCGGCCAGATGCGCCTGATCAAGGCTGCCAATGGGATGGGTGCTGTCAAAGACCAGTTCCACATGCATCCCGTTGTTGCGCAGCAAGACCGTATCAGGGGCATCGGCATTTCCTGTGAAGCCCGTGAATGCCGACGGATCAACCAGCGCCTTATCATCCATCAGCAACTGGCCGTTTTTGACACTATAGCTTTGCACATCGGCATGGCTGGCCCCCTCAATCGGGAAGGTCTCATCCAAGAAGACACGCGCGCGCGCCACAACCTGCGCACCGCGCTCTTGATCATAACCGCCAGCCTTGGGCAGGCTGCCCATGGCATCGGTGCCGTAAAAGGCATCATAAAGGCTGCCCCAACGCGCATTGGCGGCATTCAGGGCAAAGCGGGCATTGGTGATGGGCACCACAAGCTGGGGCCCAGCGACCGTGGCGATCTCGGGATCGACCTTGGAGGTCTCGATTTCAAAGGCATCGCACTCGGGCAGCAGATATCCGATCTCGCGCAGGAAGGCCTGATAGGCATCCGCGTCATGGGGCTGGCCGCGATGCGCGATATGCCAGTCATCGATTTGCTTTTGCAGGCTCTCGCGCTTGTCCAGCAGGGCCGCATTCTTGCCCGCCTTGTCATGCAGCAAAGAGGAAAAGCCCTTCCAGAACGCAGCGACGTCGACGCCAGTATCTGGCAGAGCGCGTGTTTCGATGAATTCCGCCAATTCGGCTGCAACTTGCAACCCGTCGCGATCAACCCTTGAAGTCATGTCCGTCCCTCTCGAATGCACGGCCAAATCGGCCCTTGATTGGCAGTGTAACTACCCAAAAAGTTTCCGATAGGCAACAGGGTGGTAAAAAAACCTAACCAATTTTAGGAATTCTGCCCGCTGGTGGCTTTGCGGCCCCGTGAATTTCGGCATCTGACCGAGCAATAGCGCAGCTCATCCCAGACCTTCTCCCATTTCTTGCGCCATGCAAACGGTCGCCCACAGGTTGCGCATATTTTGGTTGGGAGGTCGGATTTTCGGATCATCTTGGGCATGACGGGCCATCTAGCCCAAGGCCACGGCCCGTCCACCGCATTTCCTCCAAGGCCACACCAAGACGAAGCGCGCGCGCGCGGGAAATACGGGGTGCTTTGAGGTTGCACTTTCACATGGCAGGCCTAAGCTGCCGCCAGTATTCCGACATCATTTCAAGATCATCATAGGGGGATGTTTCGTGAAGGATTCCGCGCCAATGTCTATCGAACTTGCTGACTACAGGGCGCCAAGCCATTTGATCAATCAGGTGCATCTGACCTTCAAGCTGTCGCCCAAAGCCACCCGCGTCTTGGCGCGGATCGAATTTCGAAAAAACCCTGACGGTTTGGAAGACGGAAACCTTCATCTTGATGGCGAGCAACTCAAGCTGATTTCGGCCAGTATTGATGGCACCCCTTTGAATGAAGGTGACTACACGCTGACATCGCGCGGTCTGACCGTATCCAACACCCGCCTGCCAAACCCCGTTTTCACTTGGGAGGCCGAGGTCGAGATCGCGCCCGAGGACAATACCGCCCTTGAGGGGCTTTATATGTCCAATGGCATGTTCTGCACCCAATGCGAGGCCGAAGGCTTTCGCAAGATCACCTATTACCCCGACCGCCCCGATGTGATGGCCCCCTTTACCGTGCGCATCGAAAGCGCGCTGCCCGTCTTGCTGTCGAACGGCAACCCCGTGACATCGGGCGAGGGGTTCGCCGAATGGCATGACCCTTGGCCCAAGCCCGCCTATCTCTTCGCGCTGGTCGCAGGTGATCTGCGCGCGCATAACGACACGATCACCACCCTGTCGGGCCACAAGGTCGATCTCAATATCTGGGTTCGCCCCGGAGATGAGGATCGCTGCGACTATGCGATGGATGCGCTCAAACGCTCGATGATCTGGGATGAGCAGGTCTATAAGCGCGAATATGACCTCGAGGTATTCAACATCGTGGCGGTCGATGACTTCAATATGGGCGCGATGGAGAACAAGGGGCTGAATATCTTCAACTCCAAATTCGTCCTCGCCTCGCCCCAGACCGCGACTGATACCGACTACGATTTCATCGAAGGCATCATCGCGCATGAATATTTCCACAATTGGACAGGCAACCGCATCACCTGCCGCGACTGGTTCCAGCTGTGCCTCAAAGAGGGGCTGACGGTTTTCCGCGACCAGCAATTCAGTGCCGATATGCGCAGCGCGCCAGTCAAGCGGATCGAAGAGGTGCTGCAATTGCGCGCGCGCCAATTCCGCGAGGACGCAGGCCCCCTCGCCCATCCCGTGCGCCCCGAAAGCTATGTGGAGATCAATAATTTCTACACCGCGACCGTCTATGACAAAGGGGCAGAAGTGATCCGAATGCTGCGCCTTTTGGTGGGTGAGGAAACCTATGACGCGGCCCTGCAACTGTATTTCCACCGCCATGACGGGCAGGCCTGCACAATCGAGGACTGGCTACAGGTTTTCCAAGATGTGGCCGAGCGCGACTTGTCGCAATTCAAACGCTGGTATACCCAAGCAGGCACCCCGCGCATCAGCGTCGAGGAAAGCTATAAAGACGGCCTTTATACACTCAAGCTCGGCCAAAGCACCGCCGCCACCCCCGAGCAAACCCTAAAGGAGCCTCTGGTCATCCCGATCGCCTTTGGCCTCTTGGATCAGTCAGGCCGCGAAACCCATCCGACACGTCTGGCAGAACTGACCGACACGGAGACAACGCTTGTGGTGGGCGGGCTGTCCGAGAAGCCCGTTTTGTCGATCCTGCGCGGGTTCTCGGCCCCTGTGATCCTCGATCATACGCCCAGCTTTGAGGATCGCGCCCTATTGCTGGCCCATGACACCGACCCCTTCACCCGTTGGGAGGCAGGCCGATCCCTGTCGCGCGAGGTGTTGATCTCGATGATCACAGATGGCCAGCCAGCAGCCCCCGCCTATCTTGAGGGGTTGGAACGGCTGGCCAGCGACGACAGCCTTGATCCCGATTTCCGCGCCTTGGTTTTGGCCCTGCCCTCCGAGGACAGTCTTGCCCAAGCCCTGCATGACAATGGCCTCGTGCCCGACCCCGCCGCAATCCACATGGCGGTGCGGCAGCTTGAACAGGCCATCGGCCATCATATGCGCAGCCTGCTTGAGGGGCTTTATGAGCAGATGGATACAGGCAGCAGCTTCAGCCCTGATGCAGCCTCGGCGGGAAAGCGCGCGCTTCGCAACAAGGCGCTGCATTACCTGACGGCGGCCTTTGGGTCTGAGCCTGCATCTACCCAATTTGCCACGGCCAGCAATATGACCGACCAGCTTGCCGCCCTGTCGTGTCTGATTGCTTCGGGCCAAACCCAGCAGCTGCAAAGCTTCTATGACCAATGGCACGAGAACCGCTTGGTCATGGATAAATGGTTCATGCTGCAAGTGGCCCAAGCCGCCCCCGACCAAGCCGTGGCCACCGCCACAGCGCTCAGCCAGCATGATGATTTCGACTGGCAAAACCCCAATCGGTTCCGCTCGCTTCTGGCGGGGCTGACGGCGGGCAATACGGCGGGCTTTCATGACCCCTCGGGCGCGGGCTACCGCTTTGTGGCAGATTGGCTGATCCAGATGGATGCCAAAAACCCCCAGACCGCCGCGCGCATGTCCACAGCCTTTGAGACATGGCGCCGCTATGATGTGGACCGCCAAGAGATGATACTGGAGCAATTGGCCCGCATCGCAGCCACACCTGATCTGAGCCGCGATATGGGCGAGATGGTCGCCCGCATCCGCGCCGCCTAAGCCAGCAGCACAGACGCCCCCCACACCAGCCCGAGCAAAACGGGCTGGTGGATCATATAGACCGCCAGAGAATGCCGCCCGGGCCAGCCCAAGGCCTTGGCCCATTTGCCCTGAGCGATCTGCGCCACTCGCGCCAAAACCCCCGCGCCCGCCGCCCATTTGGCCGCTGCCATTCCAAATAGAAACGGGGCGAACCAAGGGAAAAACGGAACAAAGTCATTCGAGACAGGATTGCGGGTTTGCAGCCCCAGCCACAGCAATGCAGGCTGATCGAAAAGGGGCGCGCGAAATACATTTGGCAGGATCAGCACAAAGAGGCCCATCCCAAGCAAAACCACCACGGGCAGGCGACGCAGCGCCAGACCGATGACGCTGGCCAGAGCGATGGAATGCAAAATCCCGAAGAAAATGAAAGCGGCGGGGAAGACAACCAAGGTCGCGATCGTAATCACCAGCGCACAGCCCATAATGATCGCCAAACGGCGCAGGAATGGCCGCATCCGCGCAATCGGATCATGGGCCAAAACCAGACTGACACCTGCCAGAAACAGAAAACTCGCGGCAATCCCCATCGCGAAGCCGCGCCATGGTTGGGAAAAAACCGTGCCGCTTTCGACAAAGCCAAACAGCTCAAGATCAAAGGTGAAATGGTAGATCGCCATACAGAGCAAAGCGAGGCTCCGAGCGATATCCAAAGCAGGGATGCGCAGCCTTGGCGTTTGCGTTGTTTGACCGTTCATCCCTCTGATCATAATGATTTATTCACTCTTCATGCATAAAAAATATGTTGTTGCGGCCGTAAAAACATCTGTGTGCGGTCTAAATTTGGCCCAATTCAGCCAGCAAGAAATGTCCTGCAGACCTTTATTTCGGTACAACTTTATTTTGGTGCAACATGAGCGTCCATAACCCAAAGCATTCCTATTCCCGCCGTTCGGGCCATGCCACAGCAAGCTTGATCGCCTTTGGTGGTCTTTTGGCACTTATTGCCCTTTGCTGGAACATCTCCCCCATGCTCGGGGTGGTCATTGGCATTACGGCACTTCTGGTTTGCACTTGGCAATTGACCCTTACTCCGAATTATGGGGTCAGCTTTGGCAAGGATCTCATAAAAATCACGACGAACAAGGGAGCTGAATGTGTCCCCGTCGACAAGGTCGCCTATTTGCGGCTTGTCAGCGTCACCACCCAGCAACCTGCAGCTTTTGTTATGCGCGATGGCAAGGAAATCACTTTGCCCGATCTCGCACGTCCCGATGGTCTGGCCCAGATCAGGTCCATGGCGGCCGAGCATGGGGTTGCGATCCGCGCGGCGTAACGCGTTTAGGCATCCTGTGGGGTCGGCTGCTGTGCAGGCGCGGCCTCAAACCCCAAACCCTCAGGGCGCATCATGGGGCGCAAAGGTGCCGCGCAATATTCCTGCCCGCTGACCCAGCGCCGCATGTCTTCGCGTTTGCGCGCGGAATGAAACGGCCCCCAATCTGCCGCAACGCCGCGCATCCCAGATGAAACCACACCATCGCGCGGCACTGTGATCGCCATGATCCGTATCGCGCAACTCAGATTGGCAGGGCCAT
>ENA-OUOG01002505-OUOG01002505.1-marine-metagenome-genome-assembly--contig:-NODE-2505-length-18920-cov-5.678024_pt1 | contig 18920 bp, 20 predicted proteins | sample MGYA00248635_ERZ508505 | MGnify/ENA primary metagenome ERZ508505 (study PRJEB26176, sample SAMN06267871) | marine metagenome | isolation source: Saanich Inlet, British Columbia, Canada | place: Pacific...
TATCGGATCCGAGGAAGAGAGAACTTCTCTCTATTAAGGTCAACACCTTCAACTCCAATCAATAATTTAGAGGGAAATTCTTGTATCACCGAATGAGTGCTCAAGTAACTCGAGTTAGAGCCATTGATACTCCTCTATAAACTTGGAATTATTTCTTTGCCGCCTTTGAACGGGTAAAGGGCTTCGGTTTCAATTAACCGTTGGTTCATAAGTTCAAATAGCTCTTTGAATTTTTCAGGGTTTTCTAAATCTCGCCAATCATGTTTTAAGTCGTGGTTAATAGGATTTTTCCACAAAACCTCTGCAGGCAATAACGGGTCTGCAGAACAAAACTTATCAAAAAACGCCCAATCATAAAGTTCTTGAAAATAGTCTGAAGAATATAGCTCTTCTGCCCATTTATAGCCTAACCAAGAGACGTCTTCTTTAATGGCATCAACATACTCCTGCTCTTCTTTTGCAGGATTTGTATCATCGAAACGTAAATTTACTGGTGCATTATATTTTTCACCTAAACCAAAACTAATACCAATGGCTTTAGTGTGGCCAATATGTAAATATCCATTAGGCTCTGGTGGAAAACGAAAACGTAATTTATCTTTAGATAATCCGTTTGCTAAATCTTCTTCTATAATATGCTCTAAAAAATTGAGCGCTTTTGTTTCTGTAGACATAAATAATACTATTAATTCCTTAACATAATCGTTTGTAAAATTAGTTAATTTTATTCTTAAAGAATTCTCAAGTGATTATAAATTAATTTAAAACGCTTTTTTAGGTACATTTGCCAACATAAATACTAAAAATGGGAATAATTAAAGTTGAAAATATCCGCGTTTACGCTTATCATGGTTGTTTAAAAGAAGAAACAGCTATAGGAAGTGATTATCGAGTGGATTTGAAAGTAAAAGCCGATTTACAAAAAAGCGCTAATTCTGATGCGCTTAGCCATACTGTAGATTATGTGCTATTAAATGCAATTGTTGTTGAAGAAATGGCAAGACCAAGTGCGCTTTTAGAGCATGTTGCAAAACGTATTTTAGACCGCATTTTCACTGAAGATAAACTAGTTACCATCGCAACAGTTGCTGTTAGTAAAATAAATCCACCAATAAGTGGAGATGTAGAAATGGTGACTATTGAATTAACAGAAAAAAGGAAAAACTAAGCGTTTTTAAATTTATTACCAATCTAACAGAAGTTTATTTGGTATAAGTAGCGTAAAAAGGGATTTATTTTTATATTTGCCTAACTAATTAGGTGTCGTGGCCGAGTGGCTAGGCAGTGGTCTGCAACACCATCTACAGCGGTTCGAATCCGCTCGACACCTCGATAAAACCTTCAACTTATGTTGAGGGTTTTTTTATGTTTTAAATTTTATGAAAATTTAGAGTAATGGTTTACAGCAGCTCGAATACGCCTAAATGCTCAAGAAATCTTTAGTGAAAACAGAAGGTTTTTTTATTTCTAATTTTTAGGAAAAATACTTAATTCAAAGAATTAATGATTGGTTTGCTCTTCGATTTGATCTATAATTTGTTGCGGATTCAATTTATCTTTAGGAAGAAAGCCTTTAATAATAAGTACTGTACCACAAACCACTAAAATAAGACCTAAAAAACGTTTAACCTTAATAATAGCTTGAGGTGTTAACTTGTTTTTTAATTGTTTTGCTAGTAATATTTTTATAATATCTGTAACAAAGTAAGCTGTTATCATGGTTCCAAAAAAAACAATAAACCTATTGGTATTATTATCTAAACTAGGACCAACAACAATAATGATTCCCAACCAAAAAACAAGAACGCCAATATTTATAAAGTTTAAAAAAAAGCCTTTAATAAATAATGTAAAATAGTTTGTTTTTGGTGCTGATAGTTGTTTGGTATCTATGGCTTCTTTTTTGGGTTTTTTAAAATATATAATGAATCCATAAACTGCTAAAATTGTGCCGCCAAACACATATAAACCTGGTTGGTTACTGAGGTTTTCTAATAACTGAAAACTAGAGAAATAGGCAATTGCAATAAATAAAATATCTGCTAGAATAACGCCTAAATCGAAAGCTAAAGCTGCTCTAAAACCTTTAATTACACTTGTTTCTAGAAGTACAAAAAAAACAGGACCAATCATAAAAGCTAAAAAAAAGCCTAATGGTATTGCTGCCTGAATATCTTCAATCATAAAAAAGGAAAGTCTATTTACTACAAAGTAAAGAAATTATGTGATTAAAGTAAAGAATTAATAGTTTTTAGTAAGCTATTGTTATTTAAACACAAAAAGCTTCATATTTTCTGAAGCTTTTTTATATTCTTTTAATGAGATTCTTTGTAAGCCTATTTTAAGCAAAGACTAAAAACTTAAAATAACAGGATTTAATTTTTAATCTCTATTCTACCTCCAAAAGTTTGTTTTTTCTTAACGTTTTTTGGGTTTCCATAAATATAAATATCTCCACCTACTGTTATTCTTGCATCTACGCTTTCGCTAGCATTAATATCTGCTTCACCTGCTGCTCTAATTTTAACTTTAGTGTCCTTAGAGATGAGTTCTTTTCCTTGATAAATACCACCTGTGTTTATGGTTACATCTTGAGATTTTGATTTTCCTTTAGTTTCTATAATTCCACCAGATACAGATCTTACTTCCAGGTTTTTAACATCTACTCCTATTTTTAAAATAGCACCTTCTTGTGCTCTAAGTTCTATTTTATCTTGTTCTATAAGCTCATTACCAACAATTTTTGCACCTTCATTACCATCTATAACCTCTAGTGTTGTGTAGTGTACTGCTACAAATGTTTTTGTGCCATCAAAAGTACGCTCAAATTTCATACGTACTTTTAATATGTTATTTTTTGAAATAATTTCTACATCGTCTGCATCTTGTCCAGAGATAACAACTTTGTTTTGGTCTGATTTTACCAAACTAATATGAATTAAATCGTAGACTTTAACGGTTGTAAAGTCTTGTACAGTCATCTCTTTTGGGTTTTGAGAAAAGAGAGAAATTGAAATAAATAGAGAGATTACAAATGTTACTAGTTTCATAATAAAAATAATTGTTTCTTATAAAGAGTCTATAAAACTAGAAGTGTTACAGTTTTTAAATATTATTTTTCTATTGCAACACTTACAGCTGTTCCTGTTATTGAAATTATTAATGTAGCTGATTGCGATAAAGGTTCTATATCTACTTTAATACCAACTATAGCATTTGCATTTAAAGCTTTAGCGTTACTTTTTAATTTTTGAAATGCTTCCTCTTTAAGATTTTGAAGTCCTTCTTCGTAAGCTTCATAATATTTTTTCATACTAAACATATCTTTAAAAGACATCTTTTTGCCTTTATAAGAATAACTTGAGTTATATGAAATTCCTGTTACAATACCTTTGTATTCTACTATTCTAAAGCCTTCTATAGAGTTTGTTGTTGTAAGTACCATAATTAATTTGTTTTATATTGGTTTACTAATTTAAAAAATAAAACTTCTCGATACAATTCTGAAAGCTTTTAGAATCACTCGAGGTGATAAATATTTAAGCTTCAGGTTTTCCTATTAATTCGAAATCTAAATGACGTTTAATTAAATCGGCTTGTTTTACTTTTACAATAACTTCATCACCTAGTTGGTACATTGTTTTTGTTTTTTGGCCAATTAATGCAAATTGCTCTTGATCGAACGTATAGTAATCTCCTTTAATATCGCGTGTTCTTACCATACCTTCACATTTATTGGATACAATTTCTACGTAAATTCCCCAATCTGTTGCTCCAGAAATAACACCTAAAAACTCTTCGTCTTGATGGTCTTGCATAAAACGAATTTGTATATATTTAATAGAATCTCTTTCGGCTTTTGTTGCTAAATATTCCATATCACTCGAATGTTTACAACGTTCTTGGTATACTTCTGTATTTGCAGATTTTTCGCCATCTAGATAGCGTTGTAATAACCTGTGTGCCATAACATCTGGATAACGACGAATAGGAGAGGTAAAGTGACTGTAATAATCGAAAGCTAAACCGTAATGACCAATGTTTTTGGTAGTATATTCTGCTTTAGACATGGTACGTATTGCTAAAGTATCGACTAAGTTTTGTTCTTTTTTTCCTTGAACATCACTTAATAACTTATTTAAAGATGATGCTATACCTTCTTTATTGTTGAAGTTAAGCTTATGTCCAAATTTAGATACAACGCCTTGTAAAGCCATTAATTTATCTTCGTTTGGTTCGTCATGTACTCTGTAAACAAATGTTTTTTCTGGTTTTTGTTTTCCTATAAACTCTGAAACCTTTCGGTTTGCTAACAACATAAATTCTTCAATTAATTTATTAGCATCTTTACTGGTTTTAAAGAATACACCAACTGGATTAGATTCTTCATCTAAATCGAATTTTACTTCTACTTTATCGAAACTAATCGCACCAGAACGCATACGTTGTGCACGCATAATTTTAGCGAGTTCGTCCATTTTTAAAACAGCATCTGCAATGGCTTGATCTGTTTTGTATACTGCTCCTGTTAGCGATACTTCGGCTGGAATAGTATTATTTTTATTTTCTATAATTGCTTGTGCTTCTTCGTAAGCAAAACGAGCATCAGAGTAGGTTACTGTTCTACCAAACCATTCGTTTTTAATATTAGCTTTAGTATCTAATTCAAATACTGCAGAAAAGGTATATTTTTCTTCATGTGGTCTTAAAGAACAGGCTCCATTACTAAGAATCTCTGGAAGCATTGGTACTACTCTGTCAACTAAATAAACAGATGTTGCACGTTCGTAGGCTTCATCGTCTAGAACAGTGCCTTCTTGAAGGTAGTGAGAAACATCTGCAATATGGATTCCTATTTCGTAATTACCATTTTCTAAAACAGTAAAAGATAAAGCATCATCAAAATCTTTTGCATCTTTTGGATCTATGGTAAAGGTTAAATCTTTACGCATATCGCGTCGCTTTGCAATTTCTTCTGGTTTAATATTTAAATCTATAGTGTTTGCGTAGTCTTCAACTTCTTTTGGAAATTCGTATGGTAAACCATAATCTGCAAGAATAGCGTGAATTTCGGTATTATGTTCTCCAGCTTTACCAAGTACTTTAATCACTTTTCCGTTAGGAGAATCGGCTTTTTTTGGCCATTCTTCCATAGTTACTAGTACTTTGTCACCATCTTCTGCATTCATGGTTTTATTAATTGGTACAAAAATGTCTGTTTTCATTTTGTTACCATCAACCACTACAAATGCAAAATTTTTGCCTTTATAAATTTGAATAATGCCAACATAATCCGTTTTTGCACGTTTAATTATTTTAGTTATTTCGCCTTCAAGTTTACCTTGTTTTCTACGTTTATAGACGTATAATTCTACTTCATCACCATTCAACGCTTTATTAACATTATTGGATGCTATGTAAATATCGTCTTCAAAATCTTCGCAAATAACATAACCGTTACCACGTTGTGCAGCGTCGAAAATTCCTGTGTGATATTCTGTATTGTTTATAACCTGGAACTTACCACGATCTACTTCTTTAATATCTTCTTTAGCTTTAAGTTTCGCTAATTTTTTTATGATCTGATTGCGACTACTAGCATCGTTAACACCTAATTTAGCTGCAATTTGTTTGTAGTTATAAGATTGGTTTCTGTCTTTTTTTAAAATACTTAGAATTGTATTTGTTAGGTTAGAAATCTTGTTATGTGAAGGTTTCCTGTGTTTCTTTTTTGTCATTTAATTTGTAATCATATTGAATTTCTAAAGTTAAGTGAAATTCTGTTATTTTTTAACTTAATATAAGCGAAGAGAGGTTATTAAGTTTATGCAAAGCTACGTTTTTAATATTAAATCGGTATTTCTTTAATATTAAGTTAACTAAAACTCTTATCAACATTTATAATATATATTATTATTATTTATTTAAAATTTAAAAAAAAATGATGATGATTATTGCTTGTGAATAACGGTATAACTTTTTAAGGTTTTAATTGTTTAAGTTACTTTTCTCTATCTACTAACAGTTTATAAACATATTAAAAGACTGGTTTTTATACTATTTTGCTTTTATATTAACAACTGTTTATAACCTAAGTTCACAACTATTTTTTAATAAGTATTTTATTTTTTTGTGTTGGTATCTGTTTTTTTTTTAATGATAAATAACCAAAAGAAAATCGCTAACTTTTTTGGTGGTTAACTTTGTACTTTAGTTTGAAAATTTAACTGGAAAAACCTAATAAAAGTTTTAATAACCTATAATTAGATATTAACAAGTAGTCAATAATAAATAGTACACTTGTTAACAACAACTATAAATACTACTATAGTATTCGTTTTATTAAACTTAAAAAATTTGAATAAGTAAAAGGTAGTATGTTATGGATACTTATAATCAATTATTAACTTTGAATTTATAAATAATTTAAGAATAGATTTCTGTGAAAGCGGAAAATAAAAATTTTTTTCAATGAAAATATCTATAGGTAACGATCATGCTGGTACAGATTATAAATTTGCTATTGTAAAGCATTTAGAAGCTAAAGGTATTACAGTTCTAAATCACGGAACAGATGCCACAGAGAGTGTAGATTATCCAGATTTTGTTCATCCTGTAGCAAAAGATGTAGTCTCTAAAATTTCAGATTTTGGTATTTTAATTTGTGGAAGTGCCAATGGTGTAGCTATGACAGCAAATAAACATCAAGGTATTAGAGCAGGTATTTGTTGGACTAAAGAAATTACAACACTTACTAGACAACATAATAATGCAAATATTATTTGTATTCCAGCGCGTTATACAGCTATACAACAAGCTATTGCTATGGTAGATACTTTTTTAGAAACTGACTTTGAAGGTGGAAGACACCAAAACCGTGTAGATAAAATTCCGTGTTAATATTATTTTAAAATAAAGCTATGCTTAATATAGTTATTAAACCATTTAATGAACTTTCTATACTAGAGTTGTACAATTTATTACAATTAAGAAGTGAAGTGTTTGTTGTAGAACAAGATTGTGTATATCAAGATATTGACGGAAAAGACCAAAATGCATTACACGTAATTGGTTATAAAAATGAGAGAATTGTTGCTTATACTCGTCTTTTTAAACCAGGAGATTATTTTAAAGCATCTAGTATTGGCAGAGTAGTAGTTGTTAAAAACCAAAGGCAATTTAAGTATGGTTACGATATTATGGAAGCCTCAATTAAGGCTATAAAAACACATTTTAATGTTACAGAAATTAAAATATCTGCACAGTGTTATTTAAAAAAGTTTTATAATAATTTGGAGTTTTTTGAAGTAGGAGAGGAGTATCTTGAAGATGGAATTCCACATATTGGTATGTTATATAAAAAGTAAAAAACTATTATTTAATTCTTCTCTGCAACATAAGTAACTAATATCTCGACTCTTCTATCTAATTCTGGTGCACCACCAAGAGGAAACTTTCTACGCATACCAACGTATTTCATTCTTTTTTTATCAACACCCTTTTTAGCTAAATAATCGTAAATAAAACGAGCTCTTGAAACCGATAGATTTCTTTTTCCTGTTTTTTTATCTACTGCATCTCTACTGTTTTGTGTACAACACACATGACCTTGTATTGTAAAATATATATTTTTATTTTCTACCATAATTGTAGCTAGCTCTTCGAGTGTTTTTTTAGAACTTGAAGTTACATAACTATAACTTGTTTTAAAATAAATTTTATCTAAACGAATTTTATCTCCTTTTTTAACAGTCCCTTTTTTTATATCGTCTGTGGTTTTTTCTTTTGTTTTTTCTTTGTCTACAATTTCAACCGCTTCTTTAATATCTTTTTTAGGTGTTTTTTTGGTAACAATTACTTCAACTTTTCTATTTAAACCACGAATTTGGTGCACTTCTTCTTCGTTTAAAACTTTTAAAAGTATTTCTCCTTTTCCGTTAACATTAGTAATTAAATCTGGATCTATACCATAACCAGAAAACATATCTTTAATGGTATTTGCACGATTTTGAGAGAGTTCTAAATTGTATTCGTTTGTACCTCTATCGTCTGTAAAACCGTAAATAGAAACTTTTTCTACTGGAATACTATCTAGAGAAGATATAAACAGAAGTAATCTGTTTTCTTCTGTTAAAGGCACTTCATATTTATCTGTATCAAAATAAACATCATGAGTTAATTCTTGTTGCGAATATCCTGATAATGATACTAATAAAAAAAGAGTAATTAAATATTTCATTTTAATATATTTTATTAAAAATTAGTTTAAATAGCGCTTGTATTTAGTTGGATTTTCTAATATTTCTGTAGCTTTTTTAATTTCGTTATTATAAAGCTTATAATACTCGTATAAACCTTCTCTATAGACATAGCGTTTAATAATCTCATCACTTAATAAACTCATGAGTTGAGATTTATTATCGTCTAAAGCTTTAATTTTTGATTGGTTTAGATTTTGAATTAATGTGTTATAATCACGTTGAATATCATCATCTAAATTTTCTGTTTTAGCTATTTCTAAAGCCTTATTAAGAGACTTTTCTGTTTCTGTCTCGAAAGAGAACTCTGTAGTATTTAAAAATGTTTTAAACTCTTTAAAATCTAAATTTGTTAATTTCCAGTCGTTAATATTAGTAATATTTGTGTTGTTATAGTAGTATTTTGTTGCAAAATCAAAAATAGTTTGGCTACTTAAAACAGCCTTTGTAATAGTAGAATTTTTTGTGTTTTCTAAAGCTTCATCTGGAAAAACACCACCACCATCAAACACTTGTCTTCCGTTTTTTGTTTTAAAAACATTATAATCTTTTTGTTTTACTCTTACAGCATTTCCTTTTTCGTCTTTATTCCAGTAGTCTAAAGCTTGAATACATCTTCCAGAAGGTGTATAATAACGAGAAATAGTAACTTTTAACTGTGTTCCATAAGTCATTGCTTTAGATCGCTGCACTAAGCCTTTTCCAAAACTTCTTGATCCTACTATAACACCTCTATCTAAATCTTGTATGGTTCCAGATACAATTTCACTTGCAGAAGCACTACTACCATTAATTAAGACAACGAGAGGAATCTCTGTATCTATAGGTTCATTTTTTGTATAATATGTTCTATTGTATTTTTTTACTTTAGATTTTGTTGTTACAACTAGTTGTCCTTTTGGAACAAATAAATTAACAACGTTAACAGCTTCACTTAATAATCCGCCTGGATTTCCACGTAAGTCTAAAATTATATTTTTTGCACCTTGAGCCTTTAAATCTTTTAAAGCATATGCTGTTTGTTGTGATGTTTTTTGGTTAAATTTTGTAAGCACTATGTAACCAGTTGTTTCATTAATCATAGAAAAATGAGGTACAGCATCTATTTCTATTTCACTACGTTTAACTGTAGTTTTAGCTGTTTTACCTTGTCTTACGTAGGTTATTTCTGCAGACGAGTTTGGCACGCCTTTAAGTAGGTTTCCAGCATCTTCTTTGTAATTAGCAACTAGCTGACCATCTATTTCTATAATTTCGTCTCCAGCTTTTAAACCTGCTTTGTCTGCTGGATACCCTTTATAAGGCTCTATTATAACTAGTTTTTCTTTTAATATTTTTACATGAGCTCCAACTCCTGTATAATCTCCAGTTCTTTTAATTCTTTCAGCTTCAACATCTTGTTCGTTATAAAACTTAGTATAAGGATCGAGTTCGTTTAACATGTTTTTAATGGCATTATCCATTAAGTCTCCTGGATTAGTTTCGTCTACATAATTCATATTCAACTCTTTAAAAAGAGTGGTGAATATTTCAATTTGCTTAGCAATTTCAAAGAAATCGTTATTAAAGGTTTTAAATGCTGAACCTGTAAGTAGTATTGTAAGTGCTAAAATAGGGATGAGCACTTTTTGTTTTAGTAATTTTTTCATTGTTCTAGCTATTAGAAATAAAGTCTGTAAATTTAGAGATTACCTTTTTTGTTTTAGTATTTACCAATTCAAAATCTGGCATATCTTTACTAATATATAAAATCATTAACGCGTAATCGCTAACTTCATTATTTATTAACATGGATTTATTTAATCTGTAAGCTTCTCTTAACAAGCGTTTTATACGAATTCTATCTACTGCACGCTTGAAATTACGTTTACTTACCGAAACACCTACCTTTAAAGATTCACCATGTTTTAAATACACCAACCGCAAAGGATATGCCGAAACCGATTGTCCTTCAAGAAATAATTGCTCGATGGTTTTTTGGCTCTTTAATTTTTCGTGTTTATTATAGGTTAGTTTCATTTGTGTTGATATAAAACAAATGTAACAAATACATACAAGTTTTAAGCTTCATTTTTAGATATGATATATGTCATATTTTATTTTTTAGATTTCTCTTAACTTAATGTTTTATTATTAAAACCTTTTAAGAATGGGAAATTTAAATGTTACAAAGCTTCAAAATAAAGAAGAACACGCAAACTATATTCATCATTTAATGAACGATTTAGAGGCTTTAGATTTAATGCTTAAAGCAGATTTAATTGAAAAAGAACCCATAAGAATAGGAGCAGAACAAGAGTTTTTTATTGTAGACGATGCTTTTTATCCTAATAATAATGCGCTTGAGATTTTAAAAGAGATTAACGATGAGCATTTTACAACAGAAATAGGTAATTTTAATTTAGAAATAAATTTAGATCCTCTTGAGCTTAAAACCGATTGTTTTTCTAAACTCGAAGACCAATTACTAGCATTTTTAGAGAAAGCAAAGAGAGCAGCAATAAAAAATAATTCTAAAATTCTGTTAACTGGTATCTTGCCAACTTTATCGTTAAAACATATAACATTAGAAAACATGACGCCAATTCAACGGTATCTTGTTTTAAATGAAGCGATAAAAGAATCTAGAAATCAAGAGTTTCATATTCATATAAAAGGCGTAGATGAGCTTAATTTAATGCACGATTCTATAATGTTAGAAGGCTGTAACACGAGTTTTCAAACGCATTTACAAATTAATCCAGATACTTTTATAGATAGTTACAATTGGTCTCAAGCTATTGCAGGACCAGTTTTAAGTATTTGTGCTAATTCTCCTTTACTTTTTGGAAAAGAACTGTGGGCAGAATCTAGAATAGCCTTATTTACACAAAGTGTAGACACAAGAGCGAATTCGTTTTTATTAAATGAAAACCAGTCACGAGTGAGTTTTGCAAATAATTGGGAAACAGTTACAATAACAGATATCTATAGAGATAATGTTTCTAGGTTTAGAAGCTTGGTGACCTCAGATTATATTACAAATAGTGTTGATATGATAGAAAGAGGTAAAATACCAAAACTTAAAGCTCTAGGTTTACATAATGGAACAGTATATAGATGGAATAGAGTCTGTTATGGCGTAGGAAATGGAAAGCCACATTTAAGAATAGAAAATAGATATATACCTTCTGGACCAACAGTTGCAGACGAAATTGCAAACATGATGTTTTGGGTTGGGTTAATGGTTGGCAAACCAGAAACATATAATAATATTCATGAAAAATGGGATTTTAAAGATGTAAAAACTAATTTTTTTAGTGCAGCTCGCTATGGTATGGGAACCCAATTTATTTGGAATGGTAAATACATTTCTAGTCAGCAATTAATTTTAGAAGAGCTTTTACCAATGGCATATAAAGGCTTGTATTGTTACGGAATAAACCCAACAGACGCTGAAAAATACCTAACCATAATAGAAAACCGTGTATCTACTAACAACGGTTCTCAATGGATAATTAAAAACTATCGAGAACTATCTAAAACTAAAAGAAAGTTTGAAGCTGCGCAAATTATTACTTCTCAAATGTATAAAAAACAAGAACATAATTACCCAATAGCTTCTTGGAACCTAATAAGTGAAAACGATATTAATATTAACTCAAGTCACTTCTATGTAAAACATGTAATGAGTACAGATATTTTTTTAGTTAAAAAAGAGGATAGCTTGTAGTTAGTAAAAAATATTATGGCTTGGAAAAAAATAAGACATATGCCTGTTGTAGATGAACAGAATAAAATTGTGGGTTTAATAACCAATACAGATGTTCAAGACCTTTCTAAACACGCTATTGAAAAAGGTATTTCGGTTGAAGATGTTATGATAAAAAATTTAATTACAATTTCTCAATACGAAAGTCTAGAAGCTGCTAAAAACTTAATGCAAAGCAATCAAATAAACTGTTTACCAGTAGTAGAAAATGGAAGTTTAATAGGTTTAATAACATCAAAAGATTTTTTAAATTAATGGTACATGTAAAAAGTAAAGCAATTAATAAAGAGCTACAAGTAGATAGGTTAATAGCCAAAATTACAGGCTCTAAAAATGGACCAACACTTGTTTTTTTTGCAGGAATTCATGGTAACGAAACAGCAGGTGTTTTTGCTTTAACCCAAGTCATAAAAAATATAGAAAGTAAAAATTTTAAAGGCACTATTTATGCTATTACAGGAAATTTAAATGCGCTTTCAAAAAACAAACGCTATATCAACCAAGACTTAAATAGATTATGGACTCAAGATGGTTTAGATGCGTTGGTTAAAAACAACCAAAAAAATTCTGAAGAAAAAGAGCAACTAGATTTATACAACCTTTTAAAAGAGATCACCCAAACACATTCTGGACCTATTTATTTTATAGATTTTCATACTACGTCTAGTAAAACTTTACCGTTTATTACTATTAACGATGCTTTAATAAACAGGAAATTTTCTCAACAATTTCCTGTTCCTATTGTTTTAGGTATAGAAGAGTATTTAAAAGGACCTCTTAATTAGGTTATGTTTCCCTAGGTTTTGAATCTGGACAACATGACGAGAAAGATGCCATTATAAATTGTGAATCCTTTATTTATCTTACCTTATTTTTTACTAAAGCTATGGAAAGAAAAGAGGAATTAGATTTTGAAACGCACTATAATATATTAAAAACACAATCAAAAAGTGTTTTAGATGTTTTTGAAGTTACCTACCTCTATAGAATAAAACCTAATGAAAGGTTTAAAATGCTAGAAGGTTTTAAAAGTTTTAAACTATTTACAAAGGAATGCATCTCGCAAAAAGCAACAAACAAGCAATTTTTTCAACTCATAATGCAAAAATATTTATGCCTTTATACCAAACACAAGGCGTAGAAGGTTTCTTTATTATTAAAAGTATTTCACCATTATTATTAAAAATTTCAGCACTGTTAAGACACTTTAAACTCGATAGTTTATTCGCTCTATTACCAGGAGTTTCATGGCAAAACAAAAATCAAGGTGTTTTATTGGTAAATTTAAAAGTTACAAAACTTTTAGCTAAACAAATCTTTCACCTTTTTGGTTTTAGAGGTCAAAAGTTAGATAACACACATCTTTTGTTTTATAACAGAGAGCGTGTTGCCAGAGTAGATTTATATAAAAACGAAATTTGGTATAAAAATTAATAATGTGGTTTATTAAATACAAAAAAGCCTTATCAGTAACGATAAGGCTTTTATTTTTATGTTGTTATCTTTTTACTTTTTATTATTTGTCTTGTCAATATCTGCCATTAAATTATTAGTATCAATTTTTACGCTTTTTACAGTTTTTTTAGCGTCAAAAGAATACGTTGGGTAAGCCCAAGCCCAATCTTTAATAATAGTTGCAGTTGTTGGTTTTTCTCCACGCATCATTTGTAGTGGTATGTATATACTTTCTTTAGAACCATCGGTATAAGTAACTTCAAGATCTATTGGCATTGGCATTTCGCCAATACGCTCTAAAGTAACTGTGTTACCTTCTATACTTTTTACACCATAATCTATTGTGTTTGTAGTCATAGTCCAATCAGTTAAATACCACTCTAATTCTAAACCAGATACTTTTTCTGCAACGCGAATAAAATCGTTTGGTGTTGGGTGTTTAAAAGACCAATCTGTAAAGTATTGTTTTAATGTTTTCTTTAAGTTGTCTTCACCAATAACATAACCTAATTGAGATAAGAAAACCGAACCTTTGTTATATGCTGTAATACTATAAGCCATATTCGTTTCGTAACGGTCTGAATGTGTTGTTTGTGGTTTTTCTTTTCCAGATTTTGCTAAGTAAGTATAACCTCTATAAGCTCCTGCTGCAGGATTATCACTGTTCTTATTGTTAATTTCATCCATTGCATGATCACTAATATAACTAGTAAAACCTTCGTCCATCCATTCATGCTTTCCTTCGTTTGTTGCTAATAAGAATTGAAACCATGTATGTGCCATTTCGTGCGCTGTAACACCCATTAAACTTCCTAATTTACGTTTTCCAGTAATTAAAGTACACATAGCATATTCCATTCCTCCATCTCCACCTTGTATAACAGAGTATTGATCGTAAGGATATTTACCAACATTTTCGCTAAAATATTGCATCATTTCAACTGTTTTGGGCTGAAGGTCTTTCCAGAACTGAAGATTTTCTGCTGGCAAATCGTTTTTGTAATAGAAATGAAGCATTGGGCCATTAGGTACTTGCATAGTATCGTGAATATAATCTGGATCTGCAGCCCAAGTAAAATCATGAACATTTGGTGCCTTAAAATGAAGCGTTTTTTTATCACCTTTAACTACTGGGTTAGGTTGAAGATATCCTGTACCACCAACAACATAGTTCTTATCAATAGTTAATTTTAAATCAAAATCTCCCCAAACACCATGAAATTCTCTAGCAATATATGGGTAAGCGTGCCAGCCCTCAAAATCATATTCAGATAATTTAGGATACCACTGAGTCATTGATAAAGCAACACCTTCTGCATTATTTCTTCCAGAACGGCGAATTTGAACAGGTACTTGAGCATCAAAAACCATATCGAAAGTTACACTTTCTCCAGGTTGAATAGCCTTGTTTAAAGTCACCTCTAAAATTGTTCCAACGGTTTCGTGCTTTACACTACTTCCGTTTTGTTTAAGAGAGGTTACGTTTATATAACCTATTTCATTAGGCTTTAGTTTGCTTATTCGGCTTTCTTTTTCACCATTAACCTCGTTTACCATTCTTCCATCTGGATCTATAATAGATTGTAGTCTTGCATCCATTTCACTTCCTGGTTGAAATGCATTAAAGAATAAATGATAAAACACTTCATTTAATACATCTGGAGAGTTGTTAGTATAAACCAATGTCTGTTTTCCTTGATATTGATAGTTATTAACGTCCATATCTATCTCCATTTTATAGTCTACATGTTGTTGCCAATATGTTGATTTTGCAGAATAAGAATTTGTTGTAGAACCTGTTTTAGTTGATGTTGAAACACTTTTTGATGAGCCACAATTCATTAAAAATAAAGAAGCCGAAAGGCTAAAAATAAGCACTTTTTTCATTTTAATTTATTTAAACAAAAAAGCCTCAGTAATTATTACTGAGGCTTTTTTAAGATTATTAATTATTTAGATAATTGCGATGCCATAATTAAGGCATTATAAGCATTAACCATTTTACCAGACTTTATTAAATCACTAAATGGTCTAATATCTTCTGCATTACCACCTACAACAACTTTAGTGTTAATAGCTAAACCAGAGTCCATAATAACTTGCTTAACTTGAGCAGCAGTTAATTTAGGGTATTGAGACCAAACTAAAGCAGCAACACCAGCAACAGCAGGAGCAGCCATAGAAGTTCCGCCTTTAGTATCATATTCGTTTTCTGGTGTTGTAGAATATATTTCAGCTCCAGGTGCAAAAACGTCTACGTTTTGTTTTCCGTAGTTAGAAAAACTAGCAACCATATTTGTACCATATTTTGGGCCTAATGCGCCAACACGAATATACGTATTACTAACTTCTACATAATTTACATTATCATCTGGAAAATTAGGTTCGGTATCTACATCTTCACTAGAGTTTCCTGCTGCGTGAACAAAAACAACACCTTTATCACTTGCATATTTTATTGCGTCTCTAACCCAATCAGCATGTGGAGAAAAACTTTTACCAAAACTTCCGTTAATTACTTTTGCACCATTATCTACTGCATATCTAATGGCTTTAGCAACGTCTTTATCATATTCATCTCCATTTGGTACAGCTCTAATAGCCATAATTTCTACATTGTTACCCACACCATTTGCTCCTAAACCATTGTTACGTTCTGCAGCAATAATTCCAGCAACGTGAGTACCATGACTTTCAGATTTTTTAACAGGCATCACGTTTCCGTTTCCGTAACCAGGTTTATCGTTAAAATCGTTAGGATTATCTCCTGTTTTTCTACCATTAAAGTCTTTGTTTAGGTTATAAGCTACTTGATCTCCATAATACTCAACACCTCCTTTTATTTGGTCTAAAACAGCAGGTAAAGAAGGTGCTCCTCTAGAAAACATATTAGTTGCTGCTTGAACTGCTCCTTTTAATGTTTCATCTTCTGTTTCTATGGCTGCAACTTCTTTAGCAGTATAATCTTCTTTATTAAAATGAGCTGTTAATGTTTTGTGCGCACCACCAACCATTTTGGTAAGCCCATCCATTTGTTGTTTTCCAGCAAGCGCTTGATTGTAATCCGTATCTAATTTAGCTTTAGCCTCTGCAAATCTTGGAGCACTTGTGTCTCCACTTGCTACTAAGCGAACGTATTCTAATTGCTCATCGTAGCCATCTCCTAAAAAGTTCCAGCCATGAATATCATCTACATAACCGTTTTTATCGTCATCTATACCATTGCCAGCAATTTCTTTTTTGTTAGTCCAAAGTACCCCATCTAAATCTTCGTGAGAGATATCGATTCCAGAATCAATAACTGCAACTATTATTTTCTGTCCTTTTTTTCCTTTTATAATTTCAGCGTAAGCTTTATCTACACTCATTCCAGGAATAGTGTCTTTTGCAAGGTCTAGGTGTCCCCAATTATGAGCTTCTGCTTCTGTAAGCGCAGCTTCTTTAAGAGGTGAAGTGTCTATGTTTTCTAATGGAGTTGTTAAAATTGGTGCTCCACCACCACAGCTAGATAAAATAGCTGCTGAAAATACCGAAAACAAAAGTGTTTTATTTATTAATTTCATGTTATAAATGTTTAGTTGTTTTTATTAAAGATTAAAAATATCGTTACTTGAAAAAGCCTCCTTTAGTCTCACTCCTTTTTCTGTGTGTTTCACAGTAATTAACTCATTATGTGCATCGTGTTCCAAAAATAAGTAATAATTATTATCTGCGGCTAAATTTAAGAATTTTTCTTTTTCGTCTAGAGTTAATAAAGGTCTTGTATCGTAACCCATTACAAAAGGTAAAGGAAGATGGCCAACAGTAGGTAATAAGTCTGCCATAAAACAAATGGTTTTACCGTTGTAATTAATCATAGGAATCATTTGTTTTTCGGTATGACCATTAGCAAAGAAAATATCAAATCCTAAAGCTGAATTTTTTAAGATATCATCTTCTGGAAGTTTAGTAAATTTTAAATGACCACTGTCTCCCATAGGCATAATATTTTCTTTTAAAAACGAAGCCACTTCTCGACGATTGGGTTGTGTTGCCCATTCCCAATGTTTCTGGTTGCTCCAGAAATGAGCATTTTTAAAAGCTGGCTCTAAAAGTGTTCTATCTTTATTGTATTGAATAGAGCCTCCACAATGATCGAAGTGTAGATGCGTCATAAAAACATCTGTGATATCATCGCGATGAAAACCATATTTTGCTAGTGATTTATCTATAGTATCGTTTCCCCAAAGATGATAATAGCTATAGAATTTTTCGCTTTGCTTGTTTCCCATTCCTGTATCTATTAAAAAAAGACGTTTTCCATCTTCAATTAGCAAACAACGAGCAGCAATATCAATCATGTTATTGCTATCTGCTGGATTGGTTCTAGTCCAGAGTGATTTTGGAACTACTCCAAACATAGCACCTCCATCTAGCTTAAAATTTCCTGCGTTTATTGGGTACAAATTCATAATCGCAAATTATGAAAAACTATAGAATTGTGAGTAAGTGTTAAGTTTTTATTAAGAAACAACTTGTTGCAAACGCTTACCAAAATCGTAAAGTGCTTTTATTTCTTTAATACTTGCTAATCTTTCTCTTCCAAAAATAAGTAAATCTCGACCATTAGACTCTACGTGGTAGTATGGGTTGCTTTCAAAGAAATGAGTGATATCATCTGTAAAAAAAGCTTGAATAGCTTGAGTGTCTTCACCTAATAAATAAAATCTATTAGAGAAATCAGTATGATTTTCTATTGGAATATCTTTAAAGCCAGCAAAAGCATAGACTTTTTCTAGAAAACCTTCTTGGTCAAGTGTAAATTCTGGGATGTTTTTATTTAATTTTATGTGAAGCATGGTCGAGCGTATAACTTCTTTAGCAATAAACTCACCTTCTGAAAATTCTATATCGAAAGTGTTTAGTGTTTCATTTTTGTCTATTAATTGATTATAGACATAATTAATTTTTTTTGTTCTAAAAAATAGAAAGTTATCTAAAAAATGGGTTTCTCTTACTTTTTTAGAGGTATAATTTAATTGATAATCTTCTGCCAATTCCTCTATTGTTTTTTGTCTTCTTGTTAGGCTGTTTTTTATAAGTTTTGGCACTGGTAACAAGCGACGCAAAGCAAAAGGATGTTTAGAATCTGTATCATGTAAATCTAGACCAAGAACCTCGAAATGTCCACCTCTTTTAATAAATAATTCTTGATAGCTATTTAGATTTTCCATAACCGTATGATCGACAAATTTACAAAGCGAGAAATCTACTATTACATCTCCTGTTTCTGGAATAGCTTCAATTTTTGATTTTAACTTATAGAAATTTAAAAAACTACAAAAATGTTTAATGCTTACATAATAATTACGATCCTCTTGATACATTAAAACATTTGGTTTTAATAAGTTTCGCCCAAAAAGACCAAAGCTCTTATTAATGATTATATGGATAATAAAAGTAACAAAAACACCTGA
>ENA-OUOG01002506-OUOG01002506.1-marine-metagenome-genome-assembly--contig:-NODE-2506-length-18920-cov-3.976649_pt1 | contig 18920 bp, 20 predicted proteins | sample MGYA00248635_ERZ508505 | MGnify/ENA primary metagenome ERZ508505 (study PRJEB26176, sample SAMN06267871) | marine metagenome | isolation source: Saanich Inlet, British Columbia, Canada | place: Pacific...
GAACCCGTATTACCTGTTGAACCCGTATTACCCGTTGGACCTGTATCACCTTGTTGTCCAATTGGACCGATTGCACCGGTCATTCCAGTAGGACCCGTATTACCCGTGAATCCAGTATCACCTTGTTGTCCGATTGGACCGATTGCGCCAGTGTTGCCTGTATTACCTGTTGGTCCGGTGTTTCCGGTGGGTCCGGTATTACCAGTTGGACCCGTATTGCCTGTTGGTCCCGTATTACCAGTGGGACCAGTATTGCCTGTTGGACCCGTATTACCTGTGGGTCCTGTATTACCCGTTGGACCTGTATTACCTGTTGGACCTGTATTACCCGTTGGACCCGTATTACCCGTTGGACCTGTATTACCCGTTGGACCCGTATTACCTGTTACACCTGTGTGTCCTTGTGTACCCACAATACCCTGGGTTAAGAACCACAAAGAAGCATTCACGATGCCCCCTCCTGAACCATCTGTACATTTGATGTTTACAAAATCACCTTGTACAAAACTATAACTTAAATCTGATAGAGACCCACTTAAATCTAATCCAGATAGTTGAATTCCCGTATAGACGTTGTTTTTCCAAATTTGGAGTTCTCCATTGATTGTTGTTGCCTCACTTGTTTTTACACCAATGTAATTCAAACTACAATCAATACCCAGCGTTACACCATAGTCTCCCGCATTGTCTTGACCTGATCCAAATGAAAAAATGAACCCATCATTGCTGCTTGCATCAAACCCATTTGCTTCACCAAAAATGGCGAATACACCTCCTTGGGTTGGACCCGGAGGACCAGTATTACCCGTTGGACCAGTGGGACCTGTCCAACCTGTCCAACCGGTTGGTCCAGTAGGTCCTGTTCCTAATACTACTGTACAATCACAGTTGTCGTTTATTGGAACATTGTACCAACTGGGTGACAAGGGGTCTCCTAACTCATCTGTACTACAATTTCCTTTGAGCTCTTTGAATTTCTTTAAAGCAATGTAATCACTTGAAGACATTTATTTGTTCCTTATATACTGTTCATATATATATCTTCCTGTGTTTCTCGTTGTATCTTTTGAGTAAATTCACATTCTAAATTGCTTCTTGTTTTGTTATTTATACTCTTTTTACATAAAAGATGTAAAACATAGTCTCTTTACATTATAAAGGACGGAACATGGAATTTGATTTAACCATTGAAAATTATAGCTTACCTGATTTGATACAATTTTTCAACTTGACACCAGAAAGCAGAAAATATACAAGAAGTGATATCGAGTTGACTGAATATGAACTGCGAACCAAAATTTTATCAAGTGGACAGTTGAATAAACAGTTTCAACGGGATTTAATTGAATTTTTAGATGATGCCAAACATATTCTCATTGAAAATCTTTGTTCCAAACCAAAGAAGCAAACATCCATTCCATCTGACTATGTTTTAGATGGTTCCGATGGACAACGATTAAAGGAAGAACCCCCATCGCGACAAGACGAGTTGGTTTCGAAACAACCCACTCCATTTGTATATAGTCAACCCAGCGAGTTCTTCCCTGGGAAGTTGAACCCTTTGGATACCCGTGTTGTCACCAAGTGCTTGAATATTGACAGTAAATACCGAAAGAATTTGTATTCCACCGACAGTTCTGATTTTACTATCCAATTGCCAATCAAGTTCAACAAAGTCGTTTCCATGCAACTGGCTTCCTTGGAATTTCCATTGAGCTTTTATTCCATTTCCAGCGCATTTGGGAATAACTTTTTTTATGTCAAAGTACAACATTACCCGATTGATAGCGATGGTGTTGATTTATCTGGAACAATTATTTCAACTGAAAAAATCATTACGGTTGCCGAAGGGAATTATACAGCAAGTGACTTTATTACAACAATTAATAACTCCTTCTCAGCACAAAACAGTGATGGTTCGCTGGTGGACAGCACTGATCCGCTTGGGTATATTGCCTTTACCTTAGACATTAATGACAATGGTTCTGGAACAGGTAGAGCGACCTTAGCACCTGCTGGCATTTATTCAAGTGCTATTAGCAGTATTCATTTGGATTTCCGAAAGAATGCAGATATGATTCGAGATGAAACTGCTGTTTCAAGCCGTATTGGATGGAACCTTGGATTTATTCGACCTTATTATGATGCTTCATTGAACCTTGTTGGTGAAACTGTTGTCGAACCTGCCCAAGCACGGTATATCTATTTAGCCGTAGAAGACTTCCAAAACAGTTCTCATAACCATTTTGTCAATGTGTTTCAAGAATCCATTTTGAGTCCACATATTTTAGCTCGCATTTCATTGAAAGCATCCTATTTTAGTTTACTTATGGAAAATGATTTACCCATTGTTAGCGAACCTCGGAAATATTTTGGACCCGTTGATATACAGCGTCTTCGCATTCGACTCTATGATGAACGCGGAAATGTCTTGAACATGAACTCCTCCAATTGGTCATTTTGTTTGAACTTCAAAATGTTGTATGACTTGTAGGGTTGTCTTTTGCATTGATTTTTATAGTCTTATTATAGTTATTGAACTATAATATGGATGGCATATCAGATGAAATCGGAGATACCACATTAGATGACGTGAATGATGTTTCTCTTAATACACCCGTAAGTATAATTGACTCCAATGGGGTTCATATTGGTTCCCATTATGCCATTCTGGCAAGCGGTGGGTTCTCTACTTCTATGACATTGACAGATATTTCTTTCATTGGTGGTGACATCGGGCAGGTTATTACATTTGACTTGACAGAAACAGTACAAATCGATTACGATGTTCGACTCTTTAATGAAAAAATTGGTCTCAACAAAGACGCCAGCAACAGTACGATCCTTAGCACTGCTTTTGATGCCAGCACAAATCGTTTCCCAACAGATAGTTTTGACATTAGTTTCCAAGAATTTCGGGACTATGTCGATGTCAGTCATGTGGCATCAGTGGGTGCCTTTGTCCGCTCCTTTAATGCCTTTGAACTTTATTTGAACCAATACTTTTATTTTGCTGATGGATTTAACAGTTTGTTGAAACCCGATAGTTATGACGATTTAAGTAATAATACTTTTGATGCCGGTGCTTTTGTATCCCTCTTGAATGATACCCGTGAAGATACATCTGGAAACAGCGTGGACGCATTTAACGGTATTATCCAACTCAGCGGTGTTAATAACTTATTAGAACTTCTTTCAACCAGCAATCCATTTTCAAACCGTACTGATGCATCAGGAAGGTATTTGGGCTTCCTTGAAGGCGACCTTATTTTAGTAGACCCCGGAATGAGCCTTACTTTACAATTGGTCATTAAAAATGAAAGCTATATTCCTTCTACGGATAACACAAGTGTTTTTACACTTGACCAAAGTTATAACGCACCATTGTTGCTACGGCTACAAAATTTATCTTAACATAGTATAACTTTACTATATTATGTCTACTTATGCAGGGAGTTGCTATTGTATCGATGCATCTGGTAGTTACAGCATTACACAAACTAATCCTTCAATTAGTATGAATACTTCCAGTCCACTTGCCTATTACGATGTCAGCAATGCGATCCAGATTCGTATAGGTGTCCGTGCATTCAATGAATTGATTGGTATCACCAAAGACGAAGACAATGTAGAAGTCATTGAAGCCTTATATGACATCAGCAACGATGAACTCGAAACGGATACCCTTGTATTGTCTACCAATGATTTCAAAAACAATTTATTGAGTTCAAATATCATTTCCATGGGTGATATGAGCACCTTGTATAGTGATTTTAATTTCACCGTCACACAGTACTTTGGGGCACCCGGTGGGTTCTCTACATTGTTTGCAGAAGAATCCGCACGTAGTTTGAATAATGGTGTTTTTGATATTTCTGGTCTCTATAATATTATTCACGGTGAAAACTACGATGTTTCCGGTGCAGTAGTTAGCGATTTATCTGGTAGTTTAACCATTCATAACATTAATGAAATATTGCGATACATGATTGACAGTAATATTTTTGATAATCGACCGGTGGCATCCAATTACGGGGTTGAACACGGTTTTATTGACGGCGATTTGATTTTCCTACGAGATGGATTGAGTATTACCCTTACAGTTGACATTGAAGCAGAAACTCTTACTCCTATTAACAACGTTGGACCCACGAATTTAAGTACAATTGACAGTCTTATTAATTACAGTGATAGCACCACCTACGTACAGAAAACGACTACATCTACCACCACCAACATTACTCAAACGTATCAAGTTCCCGTTTTATTGATCTTACAAAACGCAGATACATTTAGCTACTCCGATTACGGAATGGAATGGATTGATGTTACCGGAGACATTATTGGAGACCGTTTTTGGTTGGCTTGTTCGCTTTCTACTTCTGGACAATACCAAAGTGTCATTGATTTGTCCGGTGATATTTATACCTCTTCTGACTACGGAAGTGCTTGGACATATCGTTATAACATTGGAAACTCTGTTGCTAACCAAATTGCCTTATCCACTTCCGGACAATATCAAACTGCTTGTAGCGGTACATCGATTTTCATTTCCAGCGACTACGGTCTCAATTGGACGGAGACCCTTAGTGTGGGTCAAACACAAATCTTTGTTAGTATTTCCATGAACGGGGAATACCAAACATTGATTTCTGTGGGTGATTCCATGTATCAATCTACTGATTATGGGGCTACATGGACACGATATGACGATGATACCACTGACTTATATAACTCCATCCAAACCTTTCCTACTGGCGGCGTTGCTATGTCTTATAATGGACAATACCAAACCATTGTATCCGAGGCGATTTATTTGTCTTCGGATTATGGTTCTACATGGACGACCACTTCTGTCGATGCTTCCAATGTTTCGTTTGATGACCACAATTGGATGGATGTTGATGTTTCTTCCACAGGGGAATACCAAGCAGCAGTAGAGGTCACTGGCGAGATTTATATTTCATCTGATTATGGTATTACTTGGAGTGCCCGAAACGATTCCCATATTACTGACCGACAATGGCAAGGTATTAGTATGAGTTCTTCTGGTGCATTTATGACAGCATTAGCCAAGGGCGGTAATGTATTTGTTTCTACAGATTATGGCGTGACATGGACGAAATCCACTGATACACAACTGGAAAATAAACAATGGCAAGATATTGAAGTCTCTTCGAATGGTGTTTATCAGAATGCAGTTGTATATGGAGGTTCTGTATATATTTCTACTTTGTTGTAGTTTTTTCTAATGAATGTTTATATGCCTTATTCGTGTCGTAAAGTACGCAACAAGAACTGTTTTAAAGTATTTAATAAAAAAACAAAGAAGGTATATTCCAAGTGCACCACACGGGATAAAGCCCAAAAACAGATCCGATTATTACAAGCAATTGAGAATAATAGTGCTTTTGCTAAAAAAATTCGCAATGCACGCAAAAAAAACAATGTAACGCTTAAAAATAAATAACTACTCACAAAAACAGTAATTGTGTATAACTACTGTTTTTCTATTTTCAATTCTTTAACGGGGAGGATTCAGGGGAGGATTCAGGGGAGGATTCAGGGAGGCTAACCAATAAGTAATATTGCTTCATAGAATTCTTGCCATTCTTTTTCTATTTTGTTGTGTTTCGTTATATGAATTGTTGTTTTTTTATGTTTTTCATATTCATCTAATGTAAGCGTTTCATATTTACACATTTTACATACGTAGTTTTTTGGTTGAGGTTGTATGGGGTTTACATTTTTCCATGAACATAATACATCTAAGAACATCTTAGTTTGTTTTTCAAACATATATAGTAGTTAGAAATCAATTATGTTTATATTGTTGATTTTACAATGCTTCTGGATTTCCATGTGGCTACGTGAAAAAAAGAGATCTTTGCTCTTTTTTTTATGTTTTTTGATGTTTTTTGGATTTTTGGGGATTTACATTTTATACAACTGCACTGATGGTTCGGGGACTTCCTGGCGGTGTGTCATCTGGGGTTCTTGGCAAAGGGATGAACGTATCCGTCTCTACCAAATTAATCACATTGTTGGTAGCCTCTCTTCTTGCGTGCAATTCCAGATGTTGAGACTGGATCGACGACCATAGCTGTTGAGCTACCGACATAATCTCTGTTTGCGTCATCGATGACACTGGTCTACTCGATGACACTGGTCTACTCGAAGACCGAGGACATAGAATGGTCTTGTTGTGCTCTCCCAGATTGGTTCGACAAATGGCACATTTCCCGTTTGCTTTGTAGCATCCTTGCGCACAGCTCATACAATATACGTGGCAACAATCACTTACATACAAGTTTTCCGACGTGATGGTTTCGTAGCAAACGGGGCAATCTTCTTCACGGTTTGTCTCTGCATACAACTTGCGAATAAACGCTTGCTGCTTTTTTACTGTTTCTGCTCTATTTCTTGCTATCATTCTCGCATCGTTTTGTAGGTCTGTTACGGCTTTTCGTAAAATGGTCTCGTGTAAGTCCAAGTGAATAATCTTGTTCTGTCTGTCATTAACTTCCTTTCTGAGAAATTCTTTCTCCGCGAACTGCCTTTGTTCTTGCAAGCGTAACTCTTCTTGTAAAGCACTTACCTTCACTTTCTCTGCCGACAACTCTGTTTTTAGGTGGTCGATTACCCTGTCTTGGTCATACGGAAGCTCTTCGATAGTAGCATTTACCTTTAACATTGATACTATTCTGTCTGGGTTCACTACTGGGAAAGGGTAATCGTATCCGTGGTTTACAGAATCGGGTATGTATTTAGCGTTCGTATAGCGCACTTCTATGTGAAGCAAATACTCTGACTCTAACGAGATGATACTCTCGACTTCCCGTTCTGGGTTGAACCGGTAAGTCGTATCGGGGTGCTCTGCCAGTTTCACCCACATGTATCCTGGAATAATATAGGGGTCGAAGTAGCTCTTGAACTCATGTTCGATTTCATGAACGCTTGTTTGTTTGATCTGAGACTTAGGAACGTGTAATGCGAAGAGGAAGTTGTTTCCACGGAAACAGTGCGGTACTACATCTACAAATGTTACTTTCTCTCCACTGATGACGGTTTCTTCCAGTCGTAGCATTTCGATAGTATGATCTATTGACGTTGCGTTCAAGTTGTCCACTAAGAACTTGCTGAGTGCATTCGTGAATAAGGTGTATCGGGTGTTTGACATTTTGCTTTGTTGGTTTGTTGGTTTGTTTGGTTTGTTGGGTTGTTGCCTGACTTCTTACCAGAAAAACCTTTCAATTTTTATTGCCTGGAACCGATTTGTTTGTTATAAAATTGAAAGGTTTTTCTCGATGTATTCCCTTCAATACCTTAACCAAACCAAACCATGACCGATTATCCTCAATCCTTCTACGAATATTCTAACGAAATGGCTATTGCCATCCAATCGAATTTTCATAGCTCCATTGATATGAGTAATTCTCGTCGCAATAGTTTCTTAGATCGCGACTTGCTTTATCCTGCCATTGAAGATACAACCATCTTGGACGAACTTGAACGGTTTGTTCCTCTTTTATTGAAAAAAAGGGGTCGGGATAGAATTATTACTGACTTTCAAAAACTAAAAGGACAAACAGTGTTGTTGCAATATCCTGATTCTTCTTCGTGGGCTACGAAGAGGCATTTGGAGTTTTACGAAATTTCAGAAGTCGACCTTGACAACAGCCGGGTCATCTTCAAAATTCCATTTGGAGACAAAAGATGTACTTATGAAAAATATGGCGAGAATTTATTATCTTATACTCCCGTGTCTGAATTAGTATATCATGATGGTTATCAAGTATGGATACCTCCCAGTATGTATTTAAAAGCTTTTGATTTGTATCCTGGACCCAAAATAAACAATGATGAAATCTTCCTACAATATAAACTCAGTGAAGAAGTCATTACCGATTGTTGTTTGGCAGATAGCCTATTTACTTGTGAACTGTATGATAGCACAAGGGACTTTGTAAAAACACCTTGTTGATAGTTGATAATGAAAAATAAAAAATAACTTAACATAGTTTGTGTTAAGTTATTTTTTTTTGTTTTTTGTTTTTTTGTTCGCTCGGTATAGGGTTCGAACCTACGACCTCAAGATTAACAGTCTCGCGCTCTAACCAACTGAGCTAACCAAGCAACATAGCTCCTACCCGAATTCGAATCGGGGTTTTTAGATTCAAAGTCTAAAGTGATAACCACTACACTATAGGAGCCATTTTTTCTTATAAGCCCCCTTCCTCGCTTTATAAGTGTGAAACCCCTTTTTTGTTTGTTTTTGTTTTTTGTTTGGTGATTTGATTATGGTTTTGATTTTATTTTCACCATTTTTGTTTGGTTTCTCCAAGACTCCTGTTTGGGTTCTTTATGGCATCCCCGTTTCCATATTGTATTAGCGAGGTTTCTTTATATTTTTTGTGCTTTATATTATGTTTTCCGTTTGTATGTTGTTTTTCTATTTACAAACTCAATTGATTTCTAACCAATACCAAAAAGTTATCGTAGTGGAAGGTGACGTTACCACGGATTTATCGCAGCTGGTTGTCCGCAAAGCTTTCCCCAAACGCAGCGTATTCCAAGGCGATTATACACATAGCTGCACGCAAGTATTACAACACCCCGATGAAGGACATTTTTTAGGAACGAACGACATTGCTTATTTATATGGTCTCTTGCGACAATACAATTATACTTTAGATACGGAACTTACAAAGACTACTTTACAAACAAAAGTCATTGACCCTTCCAAATGTTTGTTTATGATTGCCTATTGAGAACTTCTACTGTATTTATAACTATGCCCGCTACCAGTAAATCGCTATTTACCAGCAAAGTGAATCATTGTAAAGACTCACGGTCTCTTATTGACCCCATTGAATATGCAGTGACAGGTACTACGCAAACTTCTTCTGATATTATCAGTTCTACATTTGCCAATGTTCTTAGTTTGATTGAAACCTTATACAGTTCCAATGCCGCCAATAAAGCATACGAAAACATTTCGAATAGTTATACCCAATACACCACTCTATTGACTGCCGTCCAAGATGAAATTGCCAATAACACCAATGAAGAAATTGCTGTATTATTACGCATTGCCGAAGATACATTGCAAGCGTCTATTAACTTATATACGCTCTATGGTGAAAATGTCTTGCTACAAGTTGATAAATCTACCTTGGAATCCCAAGTACAAGACTTGATTAATGCCGTTAATGTTGACGAGGTTTCCACCACTACCAATACCAGTTCTCTTGCCTTGACGCAAACCTTTAAATTGGCGAACGTGTTTAATTATTATATTATGATTTACGGTATGCCTGTTGCGGGTGAAGGATTTAATCCTGTTAAGGTTGCTTATTTAGTAGACATTTTGACTGCCAATGGTATTGACCCTTACGCATAAGTCTTTTGCTGGCTCTTTTTTATTTCGTTATTATATAGCTATGGAAGAATTCATTTCCTTTAAAGATATTTACCATCATATTGCACTTGCGATTGCCATTGTATTGGGTGCTACATGGAGTGAGACGATTAAAGATAAATTAGCTACGTTTACCCTCTTTAAAGGCATCAAAGGGAGTTTCTTACAAAGTATTGCCGTTACATTCGTATTACTTACTGTTCTAATGGGTTGCTATGTTGTCCTTTTTTCATTACAACGTCAAGAAGACGCGTATTTGAAAAAACAAGATGAAGATGAACAACCCGATGCGTTTGTCCGATAAAAAATATAATTCAAGTGTGTTGAATCATATTTTTTTTTCTATTTTCTATTTTCTATTGGTATTCACTTACGACTACATCCATGTTGCTATTTTCTACAACTACAACTACATCCATATTGCTATTTTCTACAACTACAACTACATCCATATTGCTATTTTCTACAACTACATCCATATTGCTATTTTCTACAACTACTACACGCGTAGTGTTCGACCTTGGAGGAATTACAGTATTTTGCTCTTGAACAACGTCCATTTTATTGAATTAATTATGCTTCCGAATCAACAAAGAAAGTATTTCAATTTTTATAAACTATTCAATATTTTCCTATTTAATGTTTTTTATATCTTCTTTTTTGTGTTACCTTTTTTACATACTTTTTTGGTCTTTTTGTTTTATTTTTTTTTCTTCCACCAACCAATTTATTATTCTTAAAAATACAACAACGCAATTCTATTGATTTTCTCTGAATTGGTTCATCAGTTATTCGAAAAGAACCATGAATTACACCTTTTTTTGATGAATCTTTTGTTGCTGATCTAAATAGATATACTTCTGACGGTTGCATGCTATCTTTATATATTACTTTTAATCCTTCTTTATATCTTAATGAACTTGATTTTGAACCAACCACTAGTTCTATAGGTACATAATCTTTTATTTCCACACTATCTATATCAATAAATCCTAATGGCCAATCTTGCACTTCGAAAGTTGGAAACCAAATATTAACTACATCTATCATATCTTCGAACCCAGGACACTCTGTCGGATATGTATATTGTTCTTGTTCCAGACACTGTCTATCATATGTTGCTTTAAAACTTATATAGTCTAGATGCATTAACGGATTACCTGGTATTTGACAAGAACTTTCATCGCAACCTGCTATTCTCATAATTAAATGCCTACTACACACAGCTATTATATCTGTTTCACCAGTTAACTCTGTATATTTACTTTTTATCCATTCTTGTAATATATTTATATATTCTTGTATTTGAGGGTCCTCCTCCATATCGATCCTTTCGGTAGGAGTTAAATTTTCCGATATTTCATACAATCCTTTTAGTTTATTCATCATTTCTTCATCAAATGTAACTGTTTGAAACCCGTTTTCTTCAAAAGTATATTTTGTTATATCTTCATATTTTTCGCAATCAATATTTTTAGTATCTATTATTTTCTTATCCAACAAATGTACACCTAAGTCTACTACATTACCCGCTAAAAAATTTTCACCTAAAAAAGATACCACAACTTTATTTTCTTCTGTTGGAGGATTTCCTGCAACTAATTCTTCTGACATATATATATTTTTGATATAATATATTTATTACGCCTACTTCTAATTTGTGAGGGTATAATTTGTGGTGATTGCTGGATTAATGAAATATTCAATATTTTCCTATTTAATGTTTTTTTAATGATATAGGCATTTCCTCATTCATATATAGTAGATATTATACATGTCCAGCAATACATCTACTACTGCTACGCCCAGAAAAAAAACTGTTAAAAAGACTACCCCAAAAGAGTCTGCCAAACAACCCACATTCACTCCTTCATGTATGAGTCTTTTCTCTGGTCTTGGCGGCGATTCCTTAGGAATGCAAAATGCCGGAGGGAAAATGGTTGCTTACAATGAACTTAATCCACTGTTTTGTCAATCCCATGACCTTAACTTTCCCGAATGCCAACGTATTGATGAAAATGGAATAACGGATATTACCAAAATACCTGATGCCACCTTTTTACAATACGCGAATACAGTGGATATTCTCTTTGCCGGTTTCCCGTGCTTTGTTGCTGGAACACCCGTTCTTACAAGGAGAGGCTATGTCCCCATTGAATGCGTTTCTCTTGAAGATACGTTGCTTACTCATAACCACGCATTTCAAAAAATCATTAATATACAAACGAAAAAATACAACGGCACTTCTTTTCATATTCGCATTAAACACCACGCCAATAACATTACATGTACTTCTGAACACCCGTTCTTTGTCCGCAATAAGACCAGCGTCTGGGACGCGTCTGTCAAACGTAATGTCAACTCTTTTTCTACCCCTACGTGGAAACCCGCGTCTCAACTTTCCTTGAATGACTACTTTGGTATGGTTATTAATCAAGAATGCTCGATTCCTCAATTCGTATTTCATCAAAAAACAAATGCGTATGCGGCGGTTGATAAAAACATCATTCTGAATAACAATGATCAATGGTTCTTACTTGGCTACTTTGTTGGTAATGGATGGATTGAAGATACCAAAAAACCCAATGGACGACCCATGCATAAAATACGATTTGCCATTACGCGTAAAGATGAAGAATACATTTGTTCCCGCATTTCCAGTATTCTTCCCATTACAGATAAAAAATCAAGCGATGGTACGTGTAAAAAATACGGTTGCTCGAACTTTGTATGGTATCACGTTTTTCAAATGTTCGGCAAATATGCACACGGCAAATTCATTCCTGAATGGGTTCAAGACGCTCCTATTCACTTCATTGAATCCTTCTTGGAAGGCTATTTGGCTGCGGACGGCTGTATTCAAAATAATGATGTTGTTTCTTATACCACTGTTTCCTATTCACTTGCCCTTGGTATTCAACGTCTATACCTTAAATTAGGGCACATTTTCAGTATTCATAAAACCGTTCGTCCTCGCGAAACCATCATTCAAGGACAAGTGGTATGTCATCACAATACCTATTGTGTTTCTGGTATCTTGGACAAGAAACGCCCTTGCTCTTCTTTTATTGAAGACGGATACGTATGGTATGCCCCATCTACTATTCTACAAGATGTTTTGGAAGATACTTGCGTTTATAACTTTGAAGTAGAACATGATAACAGTTATATTGTCGAGAATTGCGTTGTACATAATTGCCAAGGATTCAGCAATGCCGGCAAGAAAATGGACGATGACCCTCGTAATACATTGTTTCGCGAATTCTTACGTGTCACACGCTTGGTTAAACCTTCCCTTATTATTGGCGAAAACGTTAAAGGATTGCTTTCCCGCAAAACTACTTCGGGAGAACCTTATATTGATGTTATTGTTAGCGAATTCCAACAATTAGGCTACTCCATTCAATACAAAGTGTTACGCGCCGACGATTATGGCGTTCCACAAAAACGCGAACGATTGATTATCGTGGGAACCTTGCCCAATGAAGAAAAACAAATTCATTGGAAACCTTCTTTCCCTGAACCTACCTTGGATAATCCAAATTTGCGGAACATTGTTCGTTATGATATGTCCAGCACCTTGAAGGTTGATGATGCCCTCTTTGAAGGTATTCCCGAAGACTGTATCTTGACGAACATGGATGACCACGAAACCTATCAAGACAACAATGGCGCGCATCCGTATTTGGTTAGCAAGGTCTTTGCCAGTGGAGACGGATTGTCTTACGGTGGCAAAACACACGACCATTTGTTTTCTTTTGGCAAACGTATTAGCCCCATTCATTGCGAGATTGTGGATATTCGCCAATGCTGTAAAACGGTCATTTGTAGCTATGACCATCAACCCCGTTTCTTTGTCCCTATTCGCAACCCGTCTGGTTCCTTCTTACGCGTGTTGTTGCCTGATGAATTAAAACAAATACAAGGATTCCCTGCTGACTATCAAATTGTTGGCAACTGGAAACAACAAGTCACCCAAATTGGAAACGCGGTACCGTCTCCATTGATTCAGCACGTCGTTCAACACATTTTGAATGGTGGTGCGGATACGGATGCGGATGACAATACCAAGGAGACATAGCTTATGTATGTATGTATTGGATGAACCACAGAATATATAAAAATTGAAATCGCTTATATTTTCTATTCTACGATAAAACCTTGATTCATCTATTGAGTTATCCATACAACACTTACGCATATGTCCCAAAACAACGCACCCAACCGAAAACACGGAGGAGGAGGAGGTAAGTCTGGCAATCGCGGAGGCGGAGCCGGAGCCAAAGGGGGCAATTACGGGAAAAATGACAGGCGAAAACGCGAACCTCATTGTGGTGTGTGTTTTAAAGCCGGAAAAGAAAAATCTGTATATAATAGCCACTGGACGCGTGAAAATGCGAACCCAGATAGCCCTATTGTTTGTCCATTAATCTTGTCCACCGTTTGTGGCTATTGTAAAGAAACCGGACATTCCATTAAATATTGTGAAAAAAGAATTCGAAAAAATAATCGCTTGCAAGAAAATGCTTCTGTATCCAGCACGGGTGCCGATAGTGGAATCCTTTCGAAAACTTCCTCTCGTGCCAGTCTCGCTTCTATTGATAGCTTTGGTGCCACGGATAACTATAACCGTAAATCTCGCAGACAACAACGAAAACGCGGTGGGCCCAGCAGCCAAGACAACCCTCCACAGCAAACCGTTTCTGTTGTAGAAGAAAAACCTTCTATTCCACCACCGCCCAGTAAATGGATTTCCGCAGTTGAAGATGGTGATGCTATGAAATCTGCTCTACCACTCGATTTGAGTATGGTTACGAAATCCAAAGGCACTTTTGATAGTAATGGTCGTAGAATATTAGATGAATGGATTCCTCGCAATGACAACGATTCCCTTGCACCTATTATGCCCCTTCCACCCAGAGCTCAAGATATAGATATTGACATTCAACACACGTTTTATCATAAACGTATTCATAACTGGGCTGATTGCGACACGGATAGTTCCAATTATCGACGCCAACATACTCCTATTAGTATGCGCGACTTGAATGATGTTTCCCCTTATCATATTCCTTCCAGTAGTTCCGAAAGCTCGTATAATGATGATGAAATTGACCCCGAGTATGAAGGCTATTTGATTGAAGTCTAAGTTTCACTTATTATGTATATACTTGCCAACAAAACAAAAACAAAAACAAAAACAAAAACAAAAACAAAAACAAAAACAAAAACAAAAACAAAAGGGTTATACCTTTTTTTACTCTTTTTGGTAATAAAGATTTTATAACGAGTTAAAAACAATTTACTATTCATAATAGAATGCCAACCAAGAGCCAACTTGGACAGTTCTATACTACCAATTATGAATACATCCTTTCAAATATGCACATCCCTACGGATGTTAACACCATTATAGAACCTTTTGTCGGCAACGGCGATTTACTCCACTTTATTAAAAATAAGAACGACTATACCATTGAAATATATGATATTGACCCACAATTTACCAACACAATTAAACGAGACACACTTACAAACCCACCCGACTACACTGACAAATTTGTATTAACCAATCCACCTTACTTGGCGAGAAATAAAAGTAATGACAAAGCATTATACGAAAAATATAATTGCAACGACCTTTACAAATGCTTTCTCCTTACCATTATTACAAATGTATGCAAAGGAGGAATTATCATTATTCCACTCAACTTCTTGTCTTCTATCCGAAAAGCAGATATTGAATTAAGAAAACTATTTTTGGATAAATACTCCATTCTTACTATCAATGTTTTTGAAGAACCCGTATTTGACGACACCAGTTATGCCGTTTGTAGTATCTCTTTTGTTAAAAAAACAACCACCCTCGATGACGATATACAAATGTACATTTATCCTTCCAAAAAGGAAATGACATTTCGTTTGACCCCCGAGAATAACTACACTATCGGCGGCGAGGTTTATAATCTCCCACAGAACCCTGACTACATTGTTCAACGAGCTACCAAAGATACTACACTCCCCATTACCAATATTCTACTCAAATGTATTGATGATAACATTGATAGCCAGTTAGGGTTTAAAATAGTTAGTGATGAACACCGATACATTGATACTACTGAAAATTTATCCGCACGTAGCTATGCTACACTTGCTATTAATACCCCTCTTTCCTTACTACAACAACAAACACTTGTTAATAAAATGAACGATTTTATTCAAAAAAAAAGAGAACAATATAACTCTTTATTTCTTACTAATTACCGGGAAAGTAATACCATTGCCCGTAAACGCATCTCATTCGATTTGGCTTTCAAAATATGTAATTATGCGATGTCATCCTTGTGATGTGTATTCACTCCATAGTCATTGCTATCAAAATTGATATTATTGTCATCCTTTACATTACTATACTATCAACTAATATGAACGCACTTGAATACAACCTACCATTAACCACCAGCGACATCCTCCTTACTGACATAATGGAATTCACTGACGACGATGAAACCAATGGACATGACGACCAACTAATGGATATTGTCCACGCTAACCAACCATGGAAACCATTACAACCACACATTATGCCTCTCCTCTTGAACCACATTATTCACATTAAAAGACTTGCGAATCAAACAATTGTTTCTGGACCCTTACTTAAATTTGACTACGACCGAAATGGATATGGCTACATTATCGTAATGGACAATGCACCGAATGCGAATCATAGACACACCATTTGCACCGCCCTTATTGAATCTGTCTATGTTGACTATACGCCTACTACTCAACAAAGCCTACAAGTTGTTTCCGATGAACTCCTTCTCGCACGATTGAATGGTGATGTTGTCGGTGAAATTTCTTCTTATTTACAAAGCGATTTCCTTTATCTTTAATTACGCCTATAATGGACTCGTTGTATAGTATGTATAGTATGTATTTTTTTTGGACGCTTACTTATTTTCTTTTCAAACACACAATATAAAACTTTGTTTAGATAATATAAGAACTTGGATTCTCTATGCGTATTCTCCCCTTTGTTCTTTCAGGAGCATTGCTTCTTCCTGGACGAAACTCTTTCACGATGCTACGCACTACCGGTCATGTCTACACTGGAAACATTTTACATAGAACATACCATCGACAGACCATCCTTATGCGTTCCAAAAAGTCGAATGCCAATGATATTTGGAATGAACAAGGCGGCAACATTTCCAATAAAAAATTAGGTAATAAAGTCGTTAATCAAAAAACATTGGCGCCTCTTTATAAACCCAAATCTACCAAACAACGTCGCTATGTTGACGCACTTTCTTCCCAAGATACTTCCATTGTATTTGGCACCGGTCCCGCTGGATGTGGCAAAACCTTATTTGCTTGCTTACAAGGTATCCAAATGTTGAAAAGCGGGGCTGTTAAAAAACTTGTTCTTACCCGCCCTATTGTTCCTGTTGAAGAAGAAGAAATCGGATTCTTACCCGGCACACTCGCCAAGAAAATGGATCCTTGGACTCGCCCCATTCTCGATACGTTGCTTGAATTTTACCACCAAAAAGACTTGGATGAAATGTTTTATAATGGCGTCATTGAGATTTGCCCTTTGGCTTTCATGCGCGGACGAACCTTTAAACACGCCTTTATTATTGCCGATGAAATGCAAAATAGCACACCTAACCAAATGCTTATGCTGACTACGCGCATTGGAGACCATTGTAAAATGGTCATTACCGGCGACTTGAAGCAAACCGACCGTGTTGCCAATAATGGATTGTTGGACTTTATTCGCAAACATAACGCCTTTATGCGGTCATCGGATGATGATGATGATGATGTGCCTGAACGAAAATTAATTTCATTGATTGAAATGGATGCTTCCGACGTTCAACGCAGTCGGGTTGTTTCACACATCTTGAATATTTATAGTGGCGATGAAAACCACAAAGCTCTCTTGCGTTCCAGTCAATTTCGGTCTGATTACTTTTTTACTTGCGATGATGCTGATGCTGACGCCGACGCCGATAACAATCAAGAAGGTTCCGAAGAATCGGATGGGTTGCATGACGCTGCCCTTATTCCCAAAAAAGACGTTTCTGACCGTTATCCATTGGAGTAAGGTGTAAAATTGAAACTTTCTTTATTCAGTATTTCTATGTATAATCAATTACAAATGAGTTCTCCACGTGCTACATACATTGTCAAGAATAAAATGGATACCCTTATGACTGCTATGCCATCTACTTCTGAATCTAAGAAAAAAGACGCCATCCAAACCATTACAAAAAATATGGATTCCCATAATGCAAAGGCGATGAATATTATGTCTTCCCAAGGCATTGAAGCAGGAGTAAAACATATGCTCAGTAGTACTGTCAAAGATGCGGATGGTAAAGAACGCCCTATGACTTATTCCGAAATGCGTTATCGATATGGTTAGTATTGGTTTGGTTTTGGTTTCCTCATTTTACACATTAGAAAAATAGAAAAATAGAAAAATAGAAAAAATATGTAAAAAGATGTAAAAATAGACTGTATATTTTTTTATTGTATTACGCTACAATATGAAACAAGTTGACCCATCTTCTCTTATTCCCGGAAAAGTATATTTGATTGACTGCTTCAAACCATTTGAAACCGTCCCCTTTTCTAAGAAATACGCTACCTTTTACCGTAAAGATAGTAGTGGCACCAATCACTTTACCAATATATATGTTCTTGAATATGGGAAGTGGTCTCCCAGTACATCTTTTCTACTTTCCATACGGAACACGAATGGGATTAATTATTGGCGATATACTTATTATGAAAAGGTTGCTGATTCTATTAAGCTACGTGTACAAAATTTTATGTTTGAAAAGTCAGTAGTAAGATTATATAAAACAAATTATGCGATTGCTATATTTTTAGTGCTATTTACAGCATTTCATATGTGGAAACCCGGTTTTGCTTATGGCAGAGATGGCGAATTTCGTCAATTCGGTGTTGGGTTCAAAAACAAAACAGTTGTTCCAATATGGGCAGTGGCAATCACTTTGGCAATCTTTTCTTATTTAGTAGTTTTAGCAATACTTATTTATGCGTAATTTTTATTTTTTACGTGTAGATCTAGTTTTACGTTTTTTGGTTTTGTGTTTTTTGGTTTTCGTTTTTAATGATCTTTTATGTTTTTTGGTTTTCGTTTTTAATGGTCTTTTATGTTTTTTTTTGCCACCGTAAGACCAATCACCTGTTCTCATATTTGGTGGTACTAAATTTTTTTTACATAGTGGACAGGGAATATTAGACGGGTCTTTTGCTTTGTCAATTAAATTATCAACGCAATCCGAATGAAATATATGAGGACACCCACTATCTCTTCCTGGATTTTCAGTTTCTTTACCATTATTTAATGGTTCTAAACAAATTGCACAATCATCTGATGCTTGCATATTATCTGTTATTATATAATAAGATTATATAATAACTTCACTATAAAATTAAAGTTGATCAAAACTATTTATTT
>ENA-OUOG01002507-OUOG01002507.1-marine-metagenome-genome-assembly--contig:-NODE-2507-length-18919-cov-3.167976_pt1 | contig 18919 bp, 19 predicted proteins | sample MGYA00248635_ERZ508505 | MGnify/ENA primary metagenome ERZ508505 (study PRJEB26176, sample SAMN06267871) | marine metagenome | isolation source: Saanich Inlet, British Columbia, Canada | place: Pacific...
GGGTAGCGGAAATCCAGGTTTGGTGTTGGATGACAAACTAACCATTGCTTGCGGCGAGGGGGCTGTGCGCCTGGTCCGTGTACAACGCGCCGGAAAACAGGCGCAGGACGCTGGCGAGTTTCTCCACGGCAACACCATTGATGCGGTTGTCTGATGCCCCGTTATAAAATCAAAATAGAATATGATGGCACGCCTTACTATGGTTGGCAGCGGCAGGATAATTTCCCGTCAGTCCAGCAGTCTATCGAGGAAGCCATGCAAAAGTTTGCCCAGCATGAGGTAACAGTTTTTGCTGCGGGCAGAACAGATACGGGCGTGCATGCTTTGGGGCAAGTCATACACGTGGACCTTGAACGTGACTGGAAGCCAGAGAAAGTGCAGGAAGCAACCAATGGTTTGTTGAAACTCGCAGGCCACCCCGTCTCAGCCATTGATGTTACAAAGGTCGACAGCGAATTCGATGCGCGATTTTCTGCGGTACAGAGGTATTATCGATATCGGATCATCAATCGCATTGCTCCGTTAACGGTTGATTTGAAGCGGGCCTGGTGGATTCGCTTTCCGCTGGATGTGGATGCCATGAATGACGCTGCCCAGGAGTTGGTTGGTCATCATGATTTCACGACATTCCGCTCAACGGATTGCCAAGCCAAGTCTCCTATGCGGACAGTAGACGTATTGCGTGTTAGCCGTGTCGATGAAGCCGAGATTGAAATCATAGCCGAAGCCCGGTCCTTCCTGCATAACCAGATTCGGTCCTTTGCGGGTTCCTTGAAACTTGTAGGAGATGGAAAATGGACTAGGCAAGACTTGGTCGCCGCGCGAGATTCCCTCGACAGGAAACGGTGTGGACCTGTTGCGCCGGCATGCGGGCTGTATCTGACTCGGGTAGACTATCCCGTTTGAGCCATAAGGTTTAACTTCGTCGGTGCAACACCGTAGGTTTGGGTGAAGGCTCTTGTGAATGCATCGCCACTTCCATATCCAAACTTTCGAGCTGTTTCTTTCACCCGTGCACCGTTTATCAGCGCGTTTCGTGCAAGTGTCATGCGCCACTGTTTCAAATAGGCCATCGGCGATTGGCCGAGCGTCGATTGAAACACATCCATAAACTGTGATCTGGATTGACCTGACAGGGAAACAAAATCATCAAGTTTCCAGGCTTTGCCGGGTTGGTCGTGAATGGCAACGAGAACCGGATAAATATGGGGATCGCCAAGGCCTGCCAATAATCCGGTTTCTGAGGGGCGTGCTTCAATTTGTTTCCGCAACATGCTCACCAGTAGGAATTCACAAAGCCTGTCTAGAGCAATCTGTCCGCCACACCGCGGTATGTTGATTTCGGATGCAAGCAGCTGAGAAAGTGCAGCCAACTCAGTTTCCGCACGAAGGTTAATCGTAATCTCCTTTGGAAGCGCGTCCAATACCGGATTGGCGCTCCCACCATAGTCAATTTGTGCCATGGCCAATACGGTTAGGTTACAGTCAGGAATATGGGATCGAGCAAACGAAAGCCAAACGCTTTCGGGCCCATCGTCATTGCCAAGCACAATAAGATTGGCTTTAGAGACTTCGCTGACTGGTTTTGCGGAGATTTCGAAGTGTGAAACCAGGCTGGAGAGGCGGTCTAGTTGGTTCATTTGGACGATCAATCAGAATTATTGGAATTATTACGACATTAATTCCGGTATAGCCCGTTGCAAGACCAATCTCAAGACAGGAGTTACTCCCCATGTTGTTGCCAAGAAAGAAAGTGCCAGACCTGAAACTTCCACTCGTAGGAGGTGGGGAATTTGATCTATCAAGCGAAACCAGTGAGCGCGGCACAGTCGTTTGCTTCTACCGCGGTTTACATTGTCCGATTTGTGCAAATTACCTTGTCGAATTTGAAAAGCAGGTTCCTGAGTTTGCCAAGCGCGGCGTGGGAGCAATTGCAATCAGTTCAGATGTTGAAGAGCGTGCAGAAGCAATGGCGGACAAAATAGAGGCAAAAAACCTTCGCTTTGCCTATGATCTTGATCTGAAAAACGCAAAGGAGTGGGGCCTTTACATCTCCACGTCACGGGGAACCACTTCTATTGGAATTGAAGAGCCAGCCTTGTTCTCGGAACCCGGCTTATTCATGGTCACACCGGAACAAACCTTGTACTATGGCTCGACTCAGACAATGCCATTTGTTCGGCCTCATTTTTCAGAGCTTGTTGCTGGGTTGGACTTTGCCATTCCAAACAATTACCCGGCTCGGGGCGAATATACTGGTGAAGTGTAAACACATAAAAACCACCAGGCATGACAACCCGTCCGGATTACCGGGCGGGTTTAGTTTTGTTATTTGCAACAAACCCAAAATCGCAAACGCTTCGCTGGGATGTCATCATATGACCGCGCACTTTCGCGTAAAGCCTGCTCGCGGGTTACGCCGATATCCCGCAGAATATCGTCTTCGAGTTCGATCAATTGTTGACGTTCGCGTTTAATCTGATCGCGAAGTTCATCAAGTTGTCTCTATTCCTTCAGTTTCTCCGCGAACCAGTTGAACACGGAAAAATCGCGAAGTTGCGGTATTGAGAATGTCAATTCTTGTCTCCAGTCTTGGAAGGATGAAGTTCATACTGGAAATGTAGATGCGCTCATTGTATAAGGAAAACGAATGTTTTTTATAATATACATAAGGAATCATTATGAGTGTGATTACCCGGGACATCGATATAGCCCTGTTGAGAACCTTTGCATCTGTTGTTGATGCAGGAAGCATGACCGGAGCAGCGAATGCGCAAAACCTTACTCAGGCAGCGGTTAGCCAGCAAGTGAAGCGTCTGGAAGAACTATTCAAAGGACAATTGTTCGATAGAAGTCAGCGGCAAGTTAAACTGACATCGATGGGACAGCGATTGTTATCCCATGCAAAGAGAATGGTCAGCATAAACGACGAGATTTGGGCAACAATGATGGCGCCGGAATTTGATGGTGAGGTCAATTTGGGGGTGCCGCATGATATCTTCAAGCCGTTCATGCCGGCTGTCTTGCGATCGTTCAACAAGGCTTGTCCTAATGTAAATCTGGTTCTTCACAGCAGTGCAACCTCATCCCTTTTGGAAGAGCTGCATCAGGGCAAACTTGATATTGTTCTCACCACGGAGCCGACACCAGGAAAAGAGATGTTGCTTGCTGATGCACTTGTTTGGGCTGGAATGAAGGGCGGGCAGGCATATGCGCAAAATCCGCTGCCGGTCGCACTTGGCCATGATGAATGTGCATTCAAGAGTTATGCGCTTGAAGCCTTGTCATCGGAGGGAATTGACTGGAAGCTCTCCTGTCATGTGGGCAGCAATGATCCTATCATTGCGTTACTCGAAGCTGACTTGGGCGTTGCTCCCTTTATCGCGCATACAGTGCCGGATGGTTTGGAGATTGTGCCCCTTGATAAGCTTCCAAGCTTGCCCCCATTTTACATCAATTTGTACCAGAAGCCGGGCTTGAATGATCCTGCTGCTTTAGAACTTGCAAATCACATTCGTTCTGAATTCACGTCGCGGTATTCAAGAGCCGCCTAATCAGGCCAGGGAAAGGAGTTGCGATCCTACCAAAGCGTTTCTTTCGCGCGGCCTTCCCATTTGTCGTCATACTCCTTACCGCCTACCGCACCGTTGGATAATTCGGCAAGAACGTCACCCGGGGTAGGCAAAGTTGCCGGATCAATCTGCGCATCTGGTGACCAGAGATTGGATCGAACAATTGCCCTGCCACATTGGAAATAGACAGCCATTGTTCTGATCACGATTACAGAGCGTGGTTCCTTGCCTTTTTCCTCAAAGGACTTTTTCAGGGCGGGATCCACCGAAACCTGCGCCTCACCGTTAACACGCAACGCATTGCGTGAACCCGGAATCATGAAGCATAAGGCAACACGTGGATCGCGAATGATATTCTTAAGCGAATCTGCCCGGTTGTTGCCGCGGCGATCAGGCATCATCAATGTACGTTCATCATGAATACGAACAAATCCTGGAACATCACCTCTCGGGGAGCAATCGAGACCTTCAGGTCCTACGGTTGCCAAATTGCAGAAAGGGGATGCTTCAATGAAGGCGCGATATTGAGGAATGACCTCTGGCACCTCTTTTACAAGGGAAGTCTCTCCCGGATAACCGTAAATTGCTTCCAGCTCCTCAACTGTTTTGAGAATGGTCATGACTTTCCTCTTCAATGACTTGTCTGCTGTTTACTACACTCCGCCTTTGGCGATAAAAGCGCCGTTTCGATAGTCGCTTTTGCCATATTCAAACAAGGTCCCATTCGGATGGATAACGGTACCCCCTGCTGCTCTTAGAATGGCATCTCCGGCTGCCGTATCCCATTCCATCGTGGGTCCAAAACGCGGGTAAACGTCAGCTTCTCCTGAAGCGAGGAGGCAAAACTTTAGCGACGAGCCGATTGAGACAGTATGATTGATTGAGTGATCAGAAAGCCACTGATCAGTATCCGCGTCTCTGTGCGAGGCACTTGCCACAGCAACAGCGCCTGTATTCGGCATATCACGCACACAAATTGCATTCCCGTTTTCGCGAGCGCCTGTCTTTTGGCTACCAGTGAACATTCGATGCAATGCAGGTGCGTATACGATCCCCATGGTTGGGATGCCATTTTCAATAAGTGCAATATTGACTGTGAAAGCCCCTTTACCGTCCTGCTTCAAAAACTCTTTGGTTCCATCTAGCGGATCTACCAAAAAGAAGCGCCGTGGCGCGTCGATTGAATGACTTTCTGTATTCTCTTCAGAAATGACAGCTATGTCGGGATATTTCTCATTGAGAGCAGAGAGTATAATTGCTTCCGCTCTCTGATCTGCTTCTGTAACGGGGCTACCGTCTTGTTTCATTTTGGCAGCGATACCAGAACGATAAATATCCATAATCGCATGACCCGCATTTTGCGTGATGGGCGTCAGATCAGCGATCATCTTTGGAAAATCGATCATGCCAAATCCCGTTTTGAAAAAGAGAACACGCGAAGCGATTGGATTTGACACGTCAATAAGCCAAGTTCCAGATTAGGTAAAGCTGGCACTTGCCCAAAAGTTGATTTACGGTTCGAGGGGGAGGATGTGGTTTGCCTGAAAAACGCCTGGACATCGGAACGCATCGAGTTTGTGCGGCTGAGGAAACACTTGCCAAGTGGCTTCCGAAACTGGGCGACTTTGGCATAACACGTATTGCAGATGTAACGGGCCTTGATCGTATTGGCATTCCGGTAACGCTTGCCATTCGTCCAAATTCCAGATCAGTTGCGGTGTCTCAGGGAAAAGGCATGACCCTGGCTGATGCGAAGGCGTCGGCGATGATGGAGGCAATCGAAATCTGGCATGCAGAGCATTTCAACAAACCTATATTATATGGAAGCGAAGCAAATCTTGGAAAACAGCACAAAATTGTAGAAACCGGCAGATTGCCATCGGTCAAAAACGTCGAGTATCAGGAAACTGAACCCTTGCTTTGGGTTGAGGGTATCGAATTTTTCTCACAGGAAAAAGCGCTTGTGCCTTACGAAATGGTACATGCAGATTATACAAGACCAGCCCCGCCGTTTCGCAGCATATTCCATGCAAGCACCAATGGATTGGCGTCGGGCAATCACCGTTTGGAAGCAATATGCCATGCACTAACTGAGTTGATTGAACGCGACGCCCTGACTTTATGGCATGACTTGCAAACCTCAGCACGCGCGGCCACCAGAATTGATGTGAGCACGTTAGAAAATCCGCAATGTATTGATCTATTGCATCGGTATTCCGAAGCCGGACTGGAATGTGGGCTGTGGGATGTAACGTCTGACATTGCTGTACCATGTGTCATGGCTGTCATACGCGAAAGAGACGGAACGATTGGCCATATGGGTCTGGGGTCTGGATGCCACCTCGATAGTGGTGTTGCAACCCGCCGGGCTTTAACCGAAGCCGCCCAGACACGGCTGAATTATGTGTCGGGCGCACGTGACGACCTGGATCTGTCGGAGTATGATGCAGAAGGCATGGCAGACAAAAATGCCTTTGCAAATGAATTGTTTTCCTGTTCTGAAAACCGTCGTCAGTTCGATGATCTTCCCAGCAACATATTCACATCACTTGAAGAGGATTTGAACTATTTGTTGGCCTGTTTCAAAGATGTTGGAATCAGTGAGGTTATTGCAGTGGAATTAACTCAGCCTCAGCATGGGGTTGAGGTTTATCGAATGGTTGTTCCCGGCCTGGAAGCACCGCATGATGATTCTACTTACCAACCAGGAGAACGGTTAAGAAAGAGGCAGCATGAGCAATAAGGTTATTGTTTTTTCTGGCCCGTCCTTGGCCGGGTTTGACTTGGATGAATTTGCCGAATTCGAATTCAGACCGCCTTGCAAGCAGGGCGATATATTTCTCGCTTGCAGTGACGCACCTGGTGCTATTGCTGTTATTGATGGATACTTTGAAGGGCAACCATCCGTTTGGCACAAGGAAGTACTTTATGCCTTGAGTGAAGGCGTTCATGTTTTTGGTTCATCAAGCATGGGCGCCCTCAGAGCTGCAGAAACTCACATGTTCGGAATGCGTGGCGTGGGCGCAGTGTTCGAGGCTTACAGAGATGGTCATATCAATGATGACGACGAGGTTGGTCTTGTTCATGGTCCTGAGGAACTGGGGTATGTCCCATTGAGCGAACCCATGGTGAATATCCGCGCAACATGCGCTCTGGCAGTTGAAAGCGGGGTTATTTCAACCCATCAGTCCGATGAAATATGCAAGATTGCCAAGGCAGACTTTTACAAAGTGCGGACTTGGGACAGGGTTATCAATAGGCTGGCATCTGCTGATATCCCCGGTCTTGATGTACCTATTTTTGAGAAATGGATTACTGGCAACGCCCTGGACCAAAAGAAACTTGATGCAGTGGCATTGCTGCACACATTAAAAGACGAAGATTTATCAAATCCCTTTGCAGCAGAGTTTGAGTTTGTGGTCACTGAATTTTGGCACAGATGCACGTCAACATGGGTTTCGCGCAAAAACCATAAACAAACGCAGCGCGCAGCGCGAAGCTCTGAAGAGTTCAAATTATTTGACTGAGTTCGTGAATTCAATTGTTGTAATGTCCTGATTATTAGATAAGAATTACAAAAGGGGCAGAAGCTGGACGGGCTATTGCAAGGTACACGATTCAAATTATTTCCTCAGCCGCGCTTTCTGGAAGAATATTCGGAGCCCGAAACTGTAGTGGTATCTTCACCTGCAGGTAGCCTTGACCCTGGGCCGGCTGACCACCGGATGTATACAATCTTTCCGATAGGAAAACCAAAACCCTATGGGATCTCACCAGATGGTAAAGATGCGCTCGCACCGCCATGGACAGGAGAAATCCATCCATTGGCAATGCCGGATGAAGACGGCCATTTTGACTACCTTGAACCTGGGACAGAACAGTTCGAAGCGGCTCACCTCTTTGGAACTGTACGATTTGTACTAGACATCTGGGAAGGCTACTTTGGACGGACCATCCCTTGGCATGGTCAAACGCATTATGAGCGTCAGGAACTCACCATTCTCCCGACGTTGGACAATGCCTATTCAGGTTTTGGTTTCCTTGAGATGGGCGGGGACTTCAAGAACGGCGGGTACAAGCCATTCAGTCTGAATTTTGACGTAATCGCACATGAGGTTGGACATGCGATTATCTATTCAGAGGTGGGTGTTCCTGACCCGGAGGGTGCCACAGGTGAATATTACGCATTCCATGAAAGCGCAGCAGATCTCGTCGCACTCGTTTCGTCGCTACACTTTAATACCTTGCTGGATCATTTGCTCGAAAACACGCGCGGCAACTTGTATATGTTGAACGCGGTCAACCGTATGGCAGAACTTTCCGGCAATAAACAGATCAGGATTGCTGCCAACGATCGGCGATTGTCGGAATATTCAAAAGGCTGGGTCAAGGAGCACAAGCTGTCCCAACCATTGACCGGTGCATTTTTTGATATTCTGGTTGATATATTCCATGAATGTCTTGTTGAGCGGGGTTGTATTTCGCCGGAAATGGAAGACCTGTCGGATAAACTGCTCGCTACGCCGGATTATGCACCCGTTATGCAAGCACTGTTTGACGAAGCATACGCGGCAAAGCCTGAACAATTCAAAGAAGCGCTTATTGAAGCCCGAGACATTATGGGCACCTACCTTGCAGATACTTGGGAGGTGATTGACCGAAACGATCTCAACTTCTCTGATGTCGCCCAGATTTTTGAAGATATTGAACATAAGCATACAGGTGGACGGTTTAAAAAAATCATTCGAGGCAATTTTGATATCCGGGATATTGGTTGGGTAGAAGTTGGTCCGCAACTTGCGCCACTGCAAGAAGACAGTCACGCGAATTCTGTCAGAACGCTTATGCCTCTGGACTAAAAGAAAAATTTTGGTTACGCTCACCCTAGGGGCTTAACATTTTTTAATATGGGGGACACATGTCCGAAACCCTTCAAAGTCAATCCGAAGTCACTTTGTTCGGAAAGATCGTGACTGACTTGAAAATTGAGTCGTCAGACAAGTCATCGAAAACAAAACCGGCATTCGCTCGTATTTATGGGTTCAGTTTCGGCGGTGAATACGTGGAAATGGCTGGATCAACATTTTTCGTTGTGAACGGCCCGGGAAAGCCGGCACTTTCCACTGACGTGAATGTGCCTGGAATGGATGATGATCTCGAATTTTACAAGACGCTAAAAACCTGGAGCTATCCAAAGTCAGAACAAGCCATGAGAATGGATATGGATGCCGGCACATTTGAGCAGATTCTGCTTGGTGACGGGCCAGATGGCGGTTCCGGAGTGTCCGGTGCCCGCGTTTCCGGTGCTCGCGTTTCCGGTGCTCGTGTGTCAGGTGCTCGCGTTTCCGGTGCCCGTGTATCTGGCGCTCGCTTGTCTGGTGCGCGTTTGAGCGGCGCGCGGGGCGATGCAGGCGACTAGGCTGCCAAACTAGTTGGTTTGATCAGAGTATCTTGAAAAGCAGGGTTTACAGCCCTGCTTTTTTCAGGCCTTCAACAAAGTGGTCCACATCGGCTTCAAACTTGTCTGGTTGCACCGAAGCCCAATGCTCCACATTGAAATTCGGATGCGCAATCAGAATCTGCTTTACCTGCGCCTCAGCCTCACGAATTTTACCCAAATGCCCGTAACTTGCAGCAAGAATACGCCTGCCCTCAGTAGGGTTCTGCATCGATTTGATTGTCTGGATAGCCAGATCATAATCATTCAAATTGAAATAGGCTCCGCCCAGATGCCACAAGTACTGATCTGGATAAAACGGGTTCAGTCTCATTGCCTTTTTCAACAGTTCGACCGCTTCATCAGAGCGCCCGCAGTGTGCCAGAGCATCGGCCATGTCTGACATTAGGTCAGCATCATTCGGATTCCGGCTTAATGCGCGCTCATAAGCACTAATGGCTTCGTCGTGCTCTTTGCGGTAGAGGTGCGCAAATCCAAGCTCTCCAAACCCTCTGGCGTCCGAACTGTCAAATTGAATTGCATGGATCGCCAAATCGAGCGCGGAGTTAAGTGCTTCCTCGCGGTTATCGGTCCAATCATAGCGCCAATCGAGGTTCAACGTCCTAGACTTGGCAGCATGTGCGCGAGCGTAGCTCGGGTCACTACCCAAAGCAAAATCATACAAGTTACGCGCTTGGCTTATGCCATTCTTGGTGTAACTGAAAATGTATTTCTGTCCCTGTAGCACGAAACCGTAGGCTGCCATATTAGCAGGGGGCAGTTGCTTCAAGCGTTCAATTTCCGCATGCTCAATTTTGGCAGCTGAGGCCGAGACGATGGTTTGAGTAATCTCGTCTTGTAGGTCAAACAGATCATCAACATTGCGATTGTATTGTTCACCCCAAATTGTTCTGTCTCGAATGATGTCTACGAGCTGAATGGTAATACGAATTCTGGTTCCCGCCATTCGCACAGAACCATTCACCACATACCGAACACCAAGTTCTTTCGCCGCTTCCTTGGGCGTAATTTGACGGTCTGCGTAGACGTAAGCCGATCCTCTTGAGATCACAAAAAACTGCTGAAAACGCGAAAGGCTTGTAGTGATGTCCTCAGTAAGGCCGTCAGCAAACCAACTGTTGTCTTGATCGCTTCCCTGAAATGAAAACGGAAGAACAACAATGGATTGATCTATGATAGGATCGCCCTTGAAGCTTGCCACTTCGTTTCGGTCCCTGCGACCGCCAGCGGTCATTGCGGCACTTGCCGGATCTTCGTGGAGCTGAAAGACCTCGATCTCATCTTTTATATTTTTGAACTTTTGCGCACCAAGATACTCGTAACCAATGGTCATCTTGTTTGCGATGCTGTCATAAACAGGACCTGATATACAGATACGCCCAGGTGAAGCGAAGGATTCAATACGAGCTGCAATGTTGATACTCTCACCGGTCAGCTCGTTCTCGCCGAAAAGTACATCACCGAGATTAATTCCAAATCTAAAAACGACCTGCTTGTCTTCATGGACATTCTCATTAAGGGCAAAAATGGTCTTTTGAATTTCCAAAGCAAAGCTGACGGCATCGACAGCACTTTCAAAAAGCATGAACACACCATCGCCAGCAGTACTGATGATTTCGCCAGAATGTTCAACAATGGTTTTCGAGAATGCGTCTACACGTTGCTTTACTGCAAGTGTGGTACCGACTTCATCCTCCCCCATCATACGACTGTAGTTCACTACATCCGCAAAAATAATTGCAGAAAGGCGTCGTTTTAGCCCATTATTTGCCAGCGTCGTCATACTCTACCTAAATTGCAATCAATTGGTTCCTTGTATGAATTCAAAATGGGAAGCTTCAAGCCGTTTGGATACAGTTGGCCTGATTTTTTGCCACTCATCCTTAAGCAATCCTACAAGCACGGTGTCTTTGTGCTCGCCATTGGCATACCACCCCTGTCGAATCCGTCCCTCTTCCACAAAACCGTGTCGCTTGATGATAGCAGCGGTTGCATGATTATTCTCTCGAAATTTTGTCGAGACGCGATTCAACCGTAAGGTATCAAACGCCATATCGAGCAGCATTATCATCATAGCAGACGACAGACCCTTACCACGAAATTCATTGTTTACAAACAATGGTATGATCGCATCGCCGTGAACATAGTTGATTTTCTGAAGCCCGCACATGCCTATGGCTTCACCACTTTTGGTCTGCGCCATGTACCAAATGGCTGAAGGTGGATCTGAATATTCAAACACACTCTTCCAGCTTTCCTTCACGAAGTCCTTCCCAACAGCAACCGGCAACCCGTGATCAAACATTGCAATATCGTCAAAATCGGCGAACCATTCTGCAATTTGAGGGATGTCGTCTTCAACTAAAGGCCTGAAATCAATCAATATTTTGCTCATAAGTTTATCTTTTTATTATTCCACATAGTATCAGAATACGGCTTTGAACGATAAAAGAAAAGGTGCGGGGAAAGTCACAGCACCTGTCCCGACGCTCAAATCACGTTCGGATCACCCCAGTATTGATAATCGTCAATTCACATTCTGTGTCAGAATACACAGAATTGCCGTAAATGAGTTTTTATATTGAAGTTGTAGCTGATCAGCAAAGAAATCGGCACAACGAACAGGCGTCAAGCAGGAGAAGAGCCATGGCCAAGTGTTATGACTATCAGGTATTCAGCTCGAACAAGCGTGTTGCTTCACGCGTAATTGTGCTCATGGATGCCTCTGGCACCTATGCATCGCCCGAGCAGTCAAACAGAACCTTTGTTCCTTTTACTGGTTTTGATGGTCAGAAACTTGCTGGCACGGGCGCCTTGGTCTGGGAGGGCGAACTCCTTAGAGAGCGCCTCCACTAACGGGTTCAAACAACTTTAAGAACATTTTCCAGAAAGAGATCCAGATCGTCAGTTTGGTGATCAATATAAGGTTCGTTGGCCTCAACATGTTCCCATGTTTCAACTGTATAGTTTGCTGATTTCTGAGGTGTGATGAGAACTGTTGTCATGCCATTTGCCTTTGCCGGCTCCAGATTGCGTGGCAGGTCCTCAAACATTGCCGCATTCGCAGCATTGACGTCATGATCTTGCAAAAACTTGTCGAAGGGTTCCGGGTGTGGCTTTGGTGCGAAATCAGACGCAACAATATCGAATATGCTTTCAAAAATGCCATGATCAACATCCATGGCATCAAGCGTATCTTGCGCATGTTTGACAGAGCCGTTGGTATATATGAGCTTGCGTCCTGGGAGCGAGGTGAGCATTTCCCCAAGCCTTGGGTTCTTGGGCAGCGGTGAATAATCAATATTGTGAACCACGCTCAGGAAATCATGTGGGTCTATTCCATGGGTTTCCATGAGCCCACGCAATGTGGTGCCGTAGTCGCGATACAAGTCTTTCTGTAATTTTCGTGCTTCCGGTCGCTCCAGCCCTGTAAGCTGTGAAACATACCCTGTCATGAGCACATCGATCTGAGAAAACAAATCACAGTGACGGGGATAGAGTGTGTTATCCAGGTCAAAGACCCAGGTGTCGATGTTCTTGAAATTTTCCATGAAATGCCTTTGCCACGATTCTTGACGTTTTGCGAGTGTTGATGCAATGCAGGTATATGGAGCTCTGGATCATCATCACAATCGTAGCGGCATTTTTTCAGAACATCCGCTCCACACTCCAAAAATATCTAAAGGGAAGAATGAGCACGACGGGCGCAACCTTTATAAGGTTTGGCTTTGGAATTCCGTTTGCATTGATGTATTTCGTCGTGTTCTTGAAATGGACCGGAGGTGAAGTTCCTTCTGTAAAAAACGGGTTTTGGATTTGGGCTGCAATTGCAGGTATGGCGCAAATACTTGCAACATTTCTTCTCTTGCAAACCTTCTCTTATCGAAACTTTACAGTGGGCACAGCTTACTCTCGCACTGAACCTGCACAAACAGCAGTTTTCGCGCTTGTTCTTATTGGTGAGAAAATTTCGGCAGGAGGCATCATCGCGATCGCTGTGAGCATTGTGGGGGTTATGCTGATATCTGTTGCGCGAACAGAGATCACACTCAAAACACTTGTCAAATCTCTTGCGAGCCCTCCGGCGTTGCTTGGACTTGGTTCAGGAACTCTTTTTGGTCTGGCAGCTGTCGGATATCGAGAAGCAGCACTTTCTGTAGAACACGATCTATCCTTCATGCGTGGTGCGATGACTTTATCCTATGCAATCATATTGCAAACCCTGGTCATGCTTTTTTGGATTATTGTGAAGGAGCGCGAGCAACTAAAACGTATACTGGATGCTTGGCGACCCGCCTTGCTGGTAGGTTTTTTTGGAGCAACTGCGTCCTTTGGTTGGTTCACGGCATTCACACTCCAACATGCGGCGCTGGTAAAAGTCGTGGCCCAAGTGGAGATGCTATTCACATTCGCGTCGTCTGTTTTCTTCTTTAAGGAGAAGATCAACGTGCCGGAAGTCATTGGGTGTATGCTGATAACAGCAGGAATTTGTCTGTTGTTTGTTGTGGGATAGGCCTGCGGTCAGAGTGTAATCAGTGTGCCCGCGCCATGCTCGGTGAAAAGTTCAAGCAATACAGCGTGAGGTTTTTTGCCATTCACAATGACGACACCCTCAACGCCCTCGATATCATCGCCAAGAGCTTCGATACATGTTTCCACTTTCGGTATCATCCCGCCATTGATCGTTCCATCCTTGATCAATCCGCGTGCTTCGGATTCTGAAAGCTCTTTGATCAGTTTCATATCCTTGTCGAGAACACCCTCCACATCTGTTAGAAACAACAAGCGTTTTGCATCAAGAGCCCGGGCCAGGGCACCTGCAAATGTATCAGCATTGACGTTGTAGGTTTTTCCGTCTTTTCCAAAGCAAACGGGCGCGACAACAGGAATGAGCCCTGCTTCGATAACAAGATCAAGCACCGTAGAATCAACCTCTTTTGGCTCCCCAACAAAGCCCAGGTCGATAATGCGTTCTATGTTTGAGTTTTCATCTATTTTGGTTTTGCGTGCTTTTTCAACCAGAACCATGCTGCCATCTTTTCCGCAAAGACCAATTGCGCGTGCGCCTTCAGAATTGATCGAGGCAACAATTTGCTTGTTTATGGACCCGGCTAAAACCATCTCCACTACCTCTACAGTCTGGGCATCCGTAACACGCAAACCGTCCTTGAACTCGGATTCGATGTTAAGCCGTTTGAGCATGTCACCAATCTGCGGGCCTCCGCCGTGAACAATTACAGGGTGCACGCCAGATTGTTTCAAGAGAGCTACATCGCGGCAAAAGGCCTTGCCAAGCATTTCATCGCCCATGGCATGACCACCATATTTGATTACAACTGTGCGTCCCGCATATCGCTGCATGTAGGGCAGGGCTTGAGAGAGGATTTCTGCCTCCGCGAGGCCTTTTGATGAATCTGTTTTGGTCATGACAAGTCCGTTAGAATGTTGGAAATTACATAGACGACTAGGCTATGCGCGGCAATCTCAAATCAGTGTTGCAATTTCCGCGCGTAACTCGGCCATTCCTTCATTCTTTTCAGATGATGTGGTGAGCAGGGTCGGAAAAGCTGCCGCCCGCTTTGAAATCTTTGTCAGCGTTTCGCCCTGTAGTTTTTCGAGCGCGGCTGTTTTGATTTTGTCCGACTTGGTTAGTACAATCTGGTAAGAGACTGCAGCCTTGTCCAAAAGGTCCAGCACTTCCTCATCGTTTTTCTTAATACCATGACGGCTATCAATCAGAACAAAGACCCGGCGCAGGGTAGACCGTCCTCTCAGATAACTGAAGACCAGGCGTGTCCACGATTCCACCTGAGATTTGGGAGCCTTCGCATACCCGTAACCCGGCATGTCCACAATCGCCAGAACCGGAATGTCTCCAGTGCCTTCCGGAATAAAATAGTTCAATTCCTGAGTACGGCCGGGTGTGTTTGAAGTGCGCGCCAACCCCTTTTGGTTGACCAATGCATTAATCAATGAAGATTTCCCAACATTAGATCGACCAGCAAACGAGATTTCCACCGGGCCCTCCGGAGGAAGAAATTTCATCGAGGGAACACCTTTTATGAACTCCCATTTCCGCGCAAACAAAAGCCGCCCTTGTTCTAGCGCGGCTCCGTATTTTTCAGACGCATCGGTCATCAGGTTGTGCCCTAGCCCTCTTTCGGTTTTCGGGAGAACATGGATTTCAGATTATCCAGAAGCTCAATTTTAGTGCCGTGGCGTTTCATGATGAAACCTTGTTGCAGGATCGACAGGAAGTTGTTCCATGCCCAGTAAATTACCAATCCTGCCGGGAATGTTGCCAGCATGAAAGTAAAGAGCAACGGCATCCATTTGAAAATCATAGCTTGCGTCGGGTCTGGCGGTGCGGGGTTCATTTGCATTTGTACGAACATGGTGATGCCCATGATAATTGGCCAGATGCCAACGAGAAGGAACCCGCCAACCTCAAACGGAAGCAGTCCGAACAGATTGAAAATCGAGGTTGGGTCTGGCGCGGCCAAGTCCTGAACCCATCCAAAGAAAGGTGCTTGACGCATCTCGATGGTTACATAAAGCACCTTGTAGAGCGCAAAGAATACCGGGATTTGGATAAGGATTGGCCAACAACCTGCAGCCGGGTTGATCTTGTCACGCTTATAAAGTGCCATGATCTCTTGCTGTTGTTTCATCCGATCATCGCCAAAGCGCTCGCGAATCTGTAGCATCTCCGGCTGTAATTTCTTCATCTTTGCCATGGATGCGTAGGACATGTTTGCCAGTGGCAAGAAGATCGCCTTGATGATCACCGTTGCGATCAAGATGGCAACGCCAAAGTTCCCGAAGATTGCAAACAGTTGGTTTAGAAGCCAGAACAGCGGTTTTGTTATGAAGTGGAACCAGCCCCAGTCGATCATTAACTCAAATTTGAGGATACCCAGATCAGCCTCATACTGGTCGATGATGTCGGATTTCTTTGCTCCGGCAAAAAGGCGTTGCTCAATGTTAACGGACGATCCCGCAGCAACGGTTTTCTGCTCGCCTATAAAGTCAGCCTGATAAAGGGGAATGCCATTATCAAAGTAAGCGAAACGGGGTTTAAAAGAACTTTGCGGAACCAATGCGGTTGCCCAGTATTTATCCGTGATGCCAATCCAGCCCCCATTCGCGCGGCTATGACTGATTTGTGCGGCTTCTTCAACGTCGGAATAATCGACTTCCTGCAGGCCCTCTTCACCAAAGAACCCGATAAGCCCTTCGTGGAGCACGAAAATATTCTCCGTGTCAGGTTTTGTAAAACGGGCAATCCTGCCGTATGGAGTGATTTGAATTTCTGAACCAGTATTGTTGAGCACCGTATCTGTGATCGTGAACATGTATTGTTCGTCAAGCGCGATCGAGCGCTCAAACTTGATGCCTTGCGGGTTGGTCCAGTCAAGCTTTACGCTGCCACCGCCGGAAAGCGTAGTACTTGAGGTGTTCCAGACTGTTTTGGGGCCAGGCAAATCTCCCAGCTCTTTGTTGGGCGTAAAACCAAACTCAGCAAAATAAGCATTTCTTGTACCGCTTGGATGAAGCAATTCGATCAGTGGGCTCTCATCGTCAATGGTTTCGCGATACTTGTTCAGCTTCAACTCATCAAAACGCGCACCTTTTAGATTGATTGAACCGGAGAGCAATTCAGAACTGATCGTAACGCGAGGCGTTGCAGAAAGAGCCTCTTCGCGTGAGGTTAAATCGCCATTGTCAACAGACTGAGGAGCACTCGCATTGTCTTCTGATTGCGGAACCGCCGCATCATCACTGTCCTGTTGGGAGGTGGTAGAGCCGGATTGGGCAGCTTCGCGCTGTTGTGCGATCTCAGCGGCTCTGCGTTCCTCTTCAATTTTCGGGGATATATAAAAAATATTCCACCCGATCAGCACCAATATCGACAGAACGACTGCCAGAATTGTGTTGCGATTATTGTTCTCCATGGAGGAACCCTTGTCCTAGTCGATTTGGCCGGAATGTGAACCCGGATTAGTTTCTGTCAGCCTTTTGACCCGTTCTTGTGAATATGGTCAAGGGCAGTTGAGAATTCATTGATGAGGTCAGCATATTCCGCGCGAAGTGCTGCTCTTCGGGCGATAACAACATAGTCGAAACCACGCAACCCTTTTTCAGGGAGAACAGATTCGGTGACTGCCCTTAATCTGCGCTTGATCCGGTTTCTTACAACTGCATTTCCCAGTTTGGATGTGACTGTATATCCGATGCGAGTATCAGACTGGGGCGTGTGATCTTGCCCGCCTGACACCGAAAAGAGTTTGCCCTTATAGGTTCTTGCTCTGCGCAAACGCAAAAAGTCACGACGCTTTTTCAACGAAGTGACTTTGTTAACCGGGTTGCTGCTGGCGTGTTTCAGTGACGTCAAGAAGCGGTCCGTCAAACGCTGGCCTTATGCAGACAGGCGCTTGCGACCTTTAGCGCGGCGAGCGGTCAAAACACGGCGTCCACCTTTGGTTGCCATGCGTGAACGAAAACCATGTCTGCGTTTGCGAACCAGGTTACTTGGCTGGAATGTACGCTTCATCGTATCATCACCCGGTAATTATGACCGGGGCCTTTTAATTCAGTTGTCATCGGATCAGGCGGTGTCACGTTTCCAAATGGTAAAATCAGCAGTTTGCCGGATAATATTCCATAGGTTACGTCATCTGCTGCACAGCAAACTTCGCCCAAGTTGCACGGCTTATAAGTTTTGTCGGGTTCCAAGTCAAGGAAACATCTCTCTCAAAAGGCAAACTGGCATAAGATTAGTAAACTTTGAAACACGGAATTGTCATGTCGCGCGATGGTATTGAGAATGATATTGGTTTAGGTCTTTCTTGAAATTCCAGATTCCGACGCTCAAATTGCAGAAATGACCTTAGAAACCACCAGCGTACCTGAAAAAAAATCAGCAATTAAACAATGGCTTCCCCTTGTTTTGGTGTTGCTTGTTCTTGTTGCCGGATACTTTTCTGGTTTGAAAGATTACATCTCACTGTCCAACCTTATTGAGCAAAGAGAGAACATAAACATCTTTGTATCCGATAATTATGTGAGCGCCATCGTGATTTATGTATCGGTGTATACGCTTCTTGTCGCTATTTCCTTCCCAGGCGCTTCGGCATTGAGTGTGACTTCAGGCCTGGTGTTTGGCTGGTTTGTTGCCGGCGTGGCAACGGTAACCGCTGCGACTTTGGGTGCGGTTATCATTTTTCTGATCGCGCGAAGCTCGCTTGGCAATATTCTCAAAAACCGAGCGGGTGGGTTTATGTCAAAAATGGTGGAAGGGTTTCAAAAAGATGCCTTTCAGTACCTGCTGACTTTAAGACTGATACCGGCTTTTCCTTTTTGGGCTGTTAATATTGTACCAGCGTTGTTGAATATGAAGCTGGCTCCTTATGCGATCGCTACTTTTATTGGAATTATACCGGGCACATTTGCATTCACTTATCTGGGGAGCGGTTTGGATAGTGTGATTGCCGAGCAAGAGCGCGCAAATCCCGGATGCGCCGAAGCGGGCACGTGTGAAATTGAAATCGGTGCACTTGTCACTACTGAGTTACTGCTGGCTCTTGCGTTTCTCGCCCTGTTGTCGTTTTTGCCCTTCATAATAAAAAAGCTTCGTGGATCTTCACCAGAGTGATCATGTTAAAGAGATTTTTATGTCCAAGATTTTAACTCCCGATATTTGCGTGATTGGTGCTGGCTCCGGTGGACTCAGCGTTGCCGCTGCAGCCGCTGCGTTTGGTGTTGAAGTTGTCCTTATAGAAAAGGGCAAAATGGGTGGCGATTGCTTGAATTATGGATGTGTACCTTCAAAGGCGATTTTGGCTGCAGGCAAGACAGCTGAAACGTTCAGACAATCAGCAAAATTTGG
>ENA-OUOG01002516-OUOG01002516.1-marine-metagenome-genome-assembly--contig:-NODE-2516-length-18827-cov-9.411307_pt1 | contig 18827 bp, 23 predicted proteins | sample MGYA00248635_ERZ508505 | MGnify/ENA primary metagenome ERZ508505 (study PRJEB26176, sample SAMN06267871) | marine metagenome | isolation source: Saanich Inlet, British Columbia, Canada | place: Pacific...
ATTGAGCCGTAGCCTCTTTCATCACTTGCCATTCTTTTTCTTTTTGAGGTAAACGATCAGCTTATTGACGTTTACTGTTTTTGGTTTATGTTTCTTTACAGCACCCATCCGCTAAAGTTACTGTCTTTTAATGGATGTATGTCGTCGTTGTTGTTGGTGTTGTATTCCGGGAAGAGGTTATTGTTGAAGCTCATATAGTCAATGAACCGGCGAGTGTAGTACTCGGCCAGGTTCCTCTCTTTCTCAATCAGGAAGGATAGGTCCTCACGGCCTACCGTCTCTCCGTTCTCCACCTGGCGCTTGTAGATACCTCCGTTGCTGGCCGTGAAGGCCGCAAACGGTAGGTACTCTGTCATTGCCCAGTGGATAAGCATTGGCTGCACGTATGTGTCTACTAGTGTTTGGTAGTCGCCGGTCAATGTTCCGGCAATGATGTCGCTGCCTATGCGCTCGTATAGTCTTGTCCCTAGGTACTGCTGTACGTGTACCTCCTGGGCGATCTTTATGAATTGAATGAACTTGTCCGTGTCCACATTCCCCGAGAGGAAGGTGTTCCGGACCAAGTCGTCTCTTTTTATGAATAGTGCTGTAGCCATTAGATACCAGGTTGAATGTCTTTAGGACTCTTCGGATTGATGAATCCTTTATTCTTCATTTTGTTTGGAGCGACGCTTACCTTGTTTGGATTCTTTGGTGGATCGAATCCTGCTCTTCTAGCTTCGCTTCTGCTGACCGTTTTTGCGTTTGGTGAACGTGGATCCACACCTATGCCTTTGCGGCTCATATACGTCTTTCTAAACCATTTGTGGTGACATCTTGGCCCTCCCTTGTATAGCCATATGCTATATGTGTCGGCTCCGTATGGTCCGAAGCCGGCATTCACCACTTTGTTGTCTAGAGCTACGATGTCTTCTTTTCTGTAGACCTTGCTGGCCGATACCATCTTCTTGCAGAATTCTCTGCTGTCGGTTCCTGCCTTGTTAGGTGCGTATTGATAACGCACTAGGAAAGTGACGCCGTCCTTCACGGCGTCCTGGTCACTCTTCGCACGTGGACGTGCTGTTCCAGTACTCGCTAGGCCAATCATCTTATCCAGGGCTTCTTCCTGATCGTAGTCGACCTCTCTCTCATCTACGAGTTCCCATTCCTCTTCGTTGATATCCTCACCCATTGCTATGAGCTCATCTACTGCTTCGTCGTATTGCCTGGGCATATCAGACAGGCAAGTATGTGCGGATAGCTTTTCTCCTGTTTCCTTCTCTGTCTCTTCTTTAGTTACTGCTGCTGTGCGATCGGTAAACTCGAGCGGCTGTAGTGTCTTGAAGTATAGGTCCAGGTTGATGCCGTTTACAGCAAGTATCTGCTCGATGGCATTCAGGATCTGTTCCTGGAATGGACGGATTACCGTGTTGTCGAACAGCAGTGTTGCTGTTTCGATCTCCTCGGCATTGTTTCCTAATCCACTGTTGTCTTTAATTCCCAGGAGCATTGGTGAGGTAACCCGGTGAGCTACCATCAGCTTTTGCATTGATTCTCCTGATAGGAATTCGTATTGTGCTGCAGCATCTGTAAGCTGCACGGGATCGATAGTGGCCGCTAGTTCTTTGCTCTCGTTGAAGGCAATGATCGCTCTTCCCGAGTTGCTTGATCCTGACCACTTCTCAATGATGCGTCTTTCGATGATCATTCGCTCTTCCTCATCCGGTACTCCGTTGTTGAAGTTGATGAGCATTGACGGAGCCATACCATTTTTGATGTTGTTCAGGTGGTAGTTGGCTATCTCTTCTTCGAGCTCTGCATATGGCAGGCCTCCTTGATAGTCTACTGGGCTGTAGTAGTAGAATCCTGCTTTGTACGGACGTACCACCAGGATCTCTAGGTTCTCTGTGCTGTATCCGAACGCTGGGATGCGTTCCGGGCTATGCTGTGGGCCTACCTTGGTCCAGTCCGGTGCGTAGTAGTATGCTTCGATATCTCCTTCGTCATTCATCTTCTCCGCTCGGAGCGTCTGAATTGGCATATGCTCTACCTGACCGACTTGTCTGTCTTTCGTGTAGATTACCTGGAAGGCACATTGGCCCATCATTTTTAGGTCGGCTGTCACCTTGCGGAGACAGTCCGGGTGAATCAAGGAACGCATACGAGCGTAGTCCTCGGGCTTTTTATTGCTGTCGGTAGCATCTATCCCCTTTCCATATATAAGGTCGCTAATGGCGTTTATAATGGCGTTATTCGTAGGGCTGCCGTTGTATCTGTCGATCAGGTACTGGTAGTAGTTGTTATCGTCACCGTATTCTACCCATTCCTTGTTGCGTTGTTCTGTAATCGCAGGCTTCGTGTAGCTCGATAGATTGATGCTGTGGACCTTCATCATATGGTTATGTATTCGTTGGCGTTAGCCTTTTCGTAGATCTCGTATTGACCTTGGTTAATTGTGTAGTCCGGTAGGTCCGTTTGATCCGTGCAGTATATCTTGCCTCTGTATATCTCACTTGCTCCTTCCGACACAACAAAATAGTAAAAAATGCCTTCAGCAAAGGTAAACGTTCCTGTGAGTTCCATAAAATTACCCGAAAGGACAGGAGTGATTGTCTCCTCCTGGGACGTGTTCTTTGACTCGTTAGTCACCTTTACAGTCACGTTCCCACTGGTGTAGGATCGTGGAACGATTTTCAATAGCTGATTGTCTGTTTTTACTATGTGCATATATAAGTAACTGAAAAAATAGGTTTTGTACCAAAAAAAAAGGACGGCTTTTTGGCCGTCCTCTCTTTTCCTTACTCCTAGGGCTGATTAGGAGTTGGTTCCTTCAGTTACTGTAACTGTAGATGTAGTCAATCCACCGAATGGATCTGCTGCTGTTGCTCCGTTGATGAAGTTTGCTGGAAGCACCTCCTGGCCAGTGAATGTCAATGTGTAACCTGATAGGTCACCCATTGCTGCACCAGTCACGATTGTTCCTCCGGTTACCTCTGCTCCGTGTTCTAGACCTACTGCGAACAAGTTGTCGTTGTAGTCTTGTACGAAGATCTGTGGACGACCGTATGCTAGTAGCTTTACTTCGTTGTGGTCCTCCTTGCTCAATTTAGGCAAGGTCAAGTTCAACGTCTGCTCGAAGAACGTTGTTCCATTCTCACGGCTAGAGTTGATTGATTGCTCGAATGAGCTGCTGCCTTTGAGCTCATACTTGTACACTGTGAAGTCAGCAGAGAAATCTGTGATCTCACCGTCTGTACCTAGTGTCGCTGTTCCTGCGTCACCGTAGTCAGCGAAGTATACTGCTGTGATACCACCTACTACGTCCTTACAGGGTGCCTTACGGCCTTGTGTTAAATCGCACGCCATTGTTTCTTTCTTTTATTCGTTTAATAAAAAAGGGCAGACAGGCTTTTGCCCACCTGCCCTTCTATCTATCTATGTCCTATTGATTAGGTGTAGTATACGATGTCTGCACCGATACCATACTGAACACCTGCTGTGAAGCGCATCACGACACGTACGTTCTGTGATCCGTCCAAGTCAGCCATATCAATCAGCTTCACCTCGTTGTGGTCAGACAACAATCCTGTACCGAAGAACAAGTTCTCCTTCTGTGCAGCGATCATTTCGTTGTCAGACATACCTGGAGCAACAAACAATTTCACACCGTCGAATGCCAAGTCTTGACCGTTAAACCAAGTTGTTCCTTCGTTGCGAACACCATTCGCACCCAAGCCTGAAGCACCGAAGCCTCCTAACGCACGTACGTAAGCACGAGCGACGTTGCTTGATACGTACAAGTACAAGTCTTCTTTACCGTATACTGCCGTTGGGATAGCGTCTACTACTTTACCCATTTCAGTGATTACGTTTGCAGCCGTTACTGATGTACCGGTTACGTCGATTACGTCAGCGTCAGCAGCTAACAATGTAGCGAAGCCGTCAAACTCACCTGCGTTTGCAGTTACACCTGACCAGATGTTCTCTTCTGTCTTCTGTGCTACCTTTGAGATCACGTGACCCAATAAGAAGTCAGCGAAGCTAGGAGGCAAGCTGTCAAATGCGCTGTAGCCCATTTGTACTGCTTCCCAGTCAGAACGGAAGTCTTTCTTACATAATTCCAAGTTTACCTGGAACTCTTCTGGTTGTAAGATGCGCTCTGTCAATGTCACTGTCGATTGATCAGCGAAGTCACAAGCTGCGTCTTTTACCAAAGCGTTAGTAGAAAGTTTTTTCATTACTTCCTTGTACTTCACGTTTGGCTTAACGGTGATACCACCGCCTTCGATTGTGTCTGCACTCAAAAGTGCTGCCGACACGTACTTACCTGCAAATTCGCCAGCGTAAGTTGTAGTAATAGATGTTGCCATTTCTATTCGTTTTTGATTAAATTATAAATTGAATTTACGGATGCGCTCTTCAGCGTCTCCGTATGCTTCTTCTGCTTGTCTGATTGCTCGACGAGCTTCGCCGACTGCAGGAACTTCTACTCCTAGTTGTTTTCCAGCGGCTTCGACTTCATCGATATCGTTTTCTAAACCACCAAGGTCTCCCGTCAGTGATTCGTAGAGGCCTTTCATCATAATGTATGTTCCGTATGCACGGTCCATTTGTTGATCGAAATCTATAATGTATCCTTCTAGCTCACGAGCCTCGTCTAACATTACCTCTGTATTTCTCTCTAGCTCTTCTACTGCAGATAGCTTCACTTCCTGTGATGCTAGCTCTTGTTTTGGCTTGGCCATATCTGACCAAAGTTTATTGAGTGCTTTCATATTATAAGGCTCTTTTAATTGATGCTTCAATTCCCTCTAAACCTGCGTACCACATCTTCAACATTTGTTGAGCATCATCAGCGTATTTAGGGAGTTGTCTTATACCTAGTTCTGCCGCACCTTCTTGTACGGTTTCAATAATCATTTCAAGTTTGTTCTCAAGTTGCTTAAGGTCTTTCTTTGACCGATTCACCTCTTGCAAGTTGTTTTGAATAACAATTGAGTTTTGACCAAGCTCATTGTTAATCTTCTGCCATTGCTTAATAATAGCATCTATATCGTCTTGAGCGTTAAGGTCTACTCTTTGTTCTCCTAGCTCTACTTTCTCTTTTGAAAGCTCTGCTTTCTTTGAGGCCATCTCTGACCATATCTTGTTAAGTGCTTTCATTATCGTTGTGCGATTTTAGCGAGTACTCGGTCCAGGGTAGTTCCTTTTGCTTGGTGAGCAAAAGACTTCATATTCGCAGGTTGTTTTGCTTCAGGGTTAGCTTTGATTGGTTTTGCAGCTGGCTTCTGTGTAGAGAGTTTCTCTTTAGCCATCTCCTCTTCCTTTGGAGCCATCATTCCTTTGATCTCTTCGATCATTCCTTTAAGCTCGTCGATTGCTGCTCCGAGCTCTTCTTTTGTGGCGTATGCCATCTCCTCTTCTTTGACTTCTTCTTCTGCAGCTTCTACTTCCTCTTCCGGAGCTTCTTCCTGTGCAGGAGCCTCTTCGCCTTCACGGATCTCGGCGATGATGCCTTCCTCCGCTACGATCAATGTCATTCCGTTCTCTAGTTGGTAGTCTCCGATCGGTAGTGCTACTCGCTCATCTTCTGTTACGATGAACACTGATTGGCCTGCTTCGAATGATTCTGCTTCGATTACTGTTCCGTTATCGAGCTTCATCTGCTCGAGCTTCACTTCTTCCTGGGTAGATAGATCTACGTTGAGGAGATGTGCAATTTTGTTTAGAGTCTCTGTCGCTTTCATATATAAATAACTAGTTTATTATACTTTGTTTGATTTTTAGTTGGACTTTTTTTCTATTTCCTTCAGTTTGGCATCGGCCCATCGCAGGCCGGCCTTGCCTCCCCATAGCAAATAGCTGATAGTTCCGCAGGCTTCTGTGTCGCCTTCGTCGTAGTATTCTTCTGCTCTCGATAGGTAGCTGTACATTCTCTTAATGGTCTCTAGTGTGACCGCTTCTTTTTGTGCGAGTTGCTGCGCTCTGACCTTTCCTACCTGGGTTGCACACTTGTTGTTTACCTTCTCGTTGAGCTCAATGCCTCGTTTGGCATTGTTGCTTACTGCATCAGGGTAGTCTGAATAGCTTTCCAGGTTTTCTTTCTGTAGCTCCTCTCGTATGATCGATAGAATCTCTTCTGCTTGTTGTTCCTCGTCGATGATCTCTTCAAGGTCCAGCTGTCTTCCCATATTCACTTTGTCAGCGAAGTATCCCTCTATGGAGAATCCTTTGACCTTACCTGTCTTGACGTATTTTTCCCATACATCGTCGTTGTAGACCTTCATCGATACCATCCAGGTGCCTTCCGGGACCTCCATTCCGAATGCTCGGCTCTTGTCTTGTTCGCCTTCGACGATCCAGGACTCTACCACACTCAATCCTTGCAGGTCGATTTGGTGTTCTAGGGTGCTCTTGTTTTGGTTTCCCTTCGTGAGGAACATCTCACTGACCTTACGGATCGTGTCCTTTGAGAAGTAGATGTAGTATTCGTCTTCTCCGTTCTTACGGTAGATGGTCTTGTTTGGGATCAGTGCTGGTCCCATTAGGATTTGTCGCTCACTGTCTACTTCAGCGAGCTTTACTTCGTGGTCCTTGCTTAACTTTACGAAGTTCTCTTCGATCGCTGGGTATTCCACAATGGAGATGGCTTGGACGCCAGCCATCATTTCTTCCTCGTCAAGGATGAGTTCTACTATTTTCATATTGATGCTGTTTTTACTCTTTTTCTATCTAGTTGTTGTTGACTCGTTACCTCACCTCCTACTACGTAGGCCTTCACCGGACGCTCCTGTGATAGGCTCTCTGCAATTTGGTTAATTCCACTCGAACCTACAACATTAAATTGTGGGCTTCTTTGGGTTGCCGGAACGGATGGCGCTCCACCGCCACCGCCCGATGATCTTGACGGTGTTGATGTTGTTCCTCTTGGATTAAACTGTTGGCTCTGTATCTGCTTTAGTTTTGCGATACCGAATGCTGTAGCAAGTCCTGCCTGAATCACCGGGTATGCAGGGAACACTGCCGTTAACGGACTTTTCTGTGCTGTGGTGTAGGCTGACTGTGCACCTTCTATAGTGCTCATCACTGTGCTTGCTGCAGATAGTGCCTTCTGTACCTGGAAGGCTCTTCTCTGTTGCTCTTCACTCTGTCCAGCGAAGGCTTCTGTTAGTGCACTCACTGCCTCAAGGCCTTGTTTAGTCATCTCGTATGCTGCAGCCATCGTCTCTTGACGTTGCTCTCGCTTCGTTACCTCTGTGTCGTAGTCGATACGCTTGCTTTCAGCAGCGTACTCGGCCTCTAACAATAGCTTCTCGTCTAGCAGTTCCTGGTACCGGGCCGTGCCCTCTTTCGTGAGGGCTAGCTCATCTTCGATGATGCTTACTCGTGAGTTCTTGGTTTCCTCGGCTAGTTCCTTTTCGAGTTCTAGTCTTCGGATCGTGTTCTCTTCTTGGTCTATTGCTGCTTGCTTGGCTATCTCGTTAGCGTCGATCGCCGCTTCTTTCTTGGCTCTTGCAATCTCTAGTATCTCTCTCTCGAGTGCTTCCTCGTTAGATAGCTGCTCGGATCTAAATCCAGCGATCTGTGCTTCTACTGCTGCTACCTCATTTTTAGCATCTATCAGTTCCTTCTGAAACTCGACATTGTTCTTATCCAGGTTGGCGTTCATTTGCGCCTGGGCGAGCCTTGTCTGTGCTTGTTGCATCATTGCAGCTTCCTGCTCATCGAGGATCTCTCCTAGACGGTTGTTGGCTGCGATACGTTCCTCTATCGTGTTTCTCTCGTCATCACGTATCTGTCTTTGTTGCTCCGCTTGTAGATCGTACTTCTCAATGAGGCCCTGGTTTATTACATCAGCGAGCTCTGCCTGTTTGTTGAGCTCGGTCATTGCTGTTGCTGACTCATATGTCTTCTTGGTGTAGTCTGCTACGGCTCCTGCTACCTTCTTGGTCCCCTCCACCACTTTACCGACAGTGCCATCTACCCCGGTGAAGACATCGACCATCTCGGTACCTGCATTCTTCACTTCGTCTAGGGCGCCTTTGAAGTCGCCTGTGAAGAACTTCTGCATTGCTTTTCCTACGAAGCCTAGCACATCGAGCATAGATTCGAAGCGCTCGATGATGTTGTTCTTGATCGCCTCGCCTAGCTGCTGGATGTTCTCTTTAGGATTCTCGAATATATCTTTGAAGAATCCTGTTATGCCTCCGATGTTGGCTTCTATGAACTTTACAAAGTCGCTGAAGGCTATCTGCAGGAAGTTGAACGCCGTGTTGAAGATGTCTACTACTCGCTGGTTGTTGTTGAACAGGTCGTAGAGGACCTCCATTGCCTTCTCCACCAGGAAGATGATTCCTGATGCCTTCCCGATATTACCAAAGGCTTTGGATAGCTTGCTTACTCCCTTCTCACTCTTACCTGCTGTCTCTCCTACTGCCTCGACACTGTCTTTGGTATCTTTAAGTCCTTTGTCGACGTCTCCTAGGCCTTTCTCAAGGCCGGAGGACATCTCTTTGATAGCATCCTTGAGCTCATTGATCGCACCTACCAATTCATTGGTTTGGTCCGTTGCATTTGACTCGACGTCTATCTCTACTGTTTCCTTAATGGCCATTCTTTAGTTTCTTTAGGTATTGTTTCCAGTTCTTCGGCTCTTCGTATTTTCCTTTAGCAATAGCGATGTTTTCGGTTGTCGGCTTTGCCTCCGGTAGCATATCTAGTATCTCTCGTATCATACGTCGTTCAATAGTTCTAGCGTCACCTGGCCTGTCGTCAGGTCCAGGGTTGCATCGTTGATAATATAGTCTCGGTCCACGATTGTTAGCTTGTCGTTCACCTTTAGTTTGTACATCACATCACTAGGGAAGATGCCTTTGTATTGGTAGACTCTCCTGGCTGTGCTGTATAGGTCCGTGATGTAGTCTTGCCAGTAGGTTTCGTATAATCCTCCGGTCTGATTTGATCCGGTGTATGGATCGATCTCCGTTCCGTAGTTCAGGGTTCTCGTGATGTCTTCCGAGTCTAAATCGTTACAGTTGCTCACGAGCCAAAACCTCGAGATCTGCTCCTCTGTGTCCGAGGTGTTGATGTATGCGACCGTCTTGGTGAGCGATGGGGTTAGCGTCGGTACGTAGAAGACGTAGGGTGCTCCGACGTATGGCTTGAGGTCCTTGTCTATCGACTTGCCTACTGCGAAGGCTGTTTGTGTTGCATCGTTGGCGTCGATCAGCCTTTCGAAGAGCAGGTGCTCGATTGTTGTTTCTACCTCGAAGTCTCCACCGTCGAAGCTAAAGTCGGCACGGAGGTCACCGTAGCCGACCCCACCACCACTTGTGTTTCTGTAGATGTCCCCGACTACCGCTTCGGTCTCCTGGTACTTGAATTCTATACGCTTGTAAAGTTCCGGGCGCTTGGCGCTGAACTCTGTCGTGTCTATGTACCTCGTTACGTCAATCGTGTTGCCGTCAGCATACCAATCGTCTAGCGGCTCTAGTGTGTAGGTGTCGTTTCCTTCGTATACCACCACTAGGTTGAACATCTTGATCAGGCCGGTGAGGAAGTCTATAATCTTCTGCTCGGGCAGCTGCTCTGACATCAGCACTTCCGTGATAAAGGTCTGTAGCGTTCCTGCTGTCTGTGCATCGAACTGACTTGTAAACGGTAGGACCGGCAGGAGTCCTTCGACGTTACATTCCACCTCTAGGCTTCCTCCAGCCCAATTCGGGCGTGGAGCGAAGTAGAAGGATATCTCGTCGTCTTCTTCAAGGTCCCACACGAACAGATCGCCTGTGGTGTTTCCTGTGATTGGGATCGTGGCTATCTTTATCGGCGCATCGTCGTCTCTCTTCTTGTAGACGTAGAACTCGCATTCGTTCCCACTCACGAAGTTCAGGTCGTACTCGATCTTCATATAGCCATAAGTGGCTATTGTAGATCCTACCGTGTATTGGTCTCTCGTAAGGTCGAAGTTGGTTCCGGTAACGAAGTTGATTTGCTTTGGTGTGTATCCGTCCCTTTGGTCCTTGAACATATAGCCTTCCTTGCGGTGGCACCACATATATAGCTTTGCAAAATCAGCGGAGTCAAAGAGGTCGCTGTTGAACGTAATTCCGTAATCGCTTTCAATAGCATCGAGGATCGCTTTGAGCTTTATCGCTGGTTTCAGGTCGTAGTAGAACACTCCGTGCTCGTTATGGCCGGAGTGGTATTGGATGTTGTCCTGGTCGTGGTTACTGCTGTCGCTATCGTAGAACCAATTGTGGCTGCTGGATATCAGTGGGTAGATGACATTGCTTCCGGTCCCTGTGACGTGTCCGTCTAGGCCGGCTTTGATATTGGTATCGTTGTAGGTATGGTCGCCTATCGATAGGTCCAGGTCCGATAGCTCGTCTTCTCCGAGCTGGTCCTTCAGGCTTGCTGTTTTTCCGAAGAAGGTAACGTTGTAGGAGTAGGGTTCTCCGTTCTTGAACTGTAGGCCTTCGAGCTCCAGGACGCCTTCCCTGAATAGGATCGTGTTTACTTCGATGAATGCATCTACTCTTACGTTGGCGTCGAATCCGCCAACGACATCCACGTTGTAGTAGTGGCTGAATATACCGTTGTTCACCTTTGTGGCCGGTAGGCTAAAGGTCTGACTAAACTCTCCGAAGACCGTTCCTATATCCTGGATGTTCTGCACCGATAGGTTCAGGGTGATGCTTTCATCCTTGAAGGCGTCGGCTCGGGTGCCGTCGATATATAGGTCTACTTTGTTCATTAGAGCGTTGTGTTCAGTTCGTCAAATGCGTATTCGATGTCCAGCGTGTAGTTAATCAGCTTCTCGTTGACTTCCTTCTGCTTTGTCAGGCTGCTTGTGGCCACGTTTACGGCCACGGAGCCGTTGTTGATGGCGTAGGTATAGCTACTGCCGTTTTTAACGACTGTGGAGGCTTCCTGGGTTACCACGAGCACATACTCGGAGAGCAGCAGTTGCTCCATTACCTCTTTGAATGCTTCGTCTACAAATCCACTGTTGATCGTGAGTCGTCTCTTGCCGTTGGTATTGTACTTTTTGTAGACCGGGTTGTGCAGTCCGTATCTGTATGCTCCGTCTTGAACATTCCCTGTGATTGTTCTGTACTCTTCCTTGGTAACGTCTATCGTCTCTTCGCTGCGCTTGAAGAAGGTAGCGTAGTTCCAGGTGCCGTATCTCGAGATGTAGGCTAGCTGTACCGGTGCGTACTTGATTTCGCAGGTTGGTATAAACTTTCTTTCGTCAATTATATTCTCGAATGTGTCTAGCAGTTGTAGTTTGTACCAGGTGCTGTTGATGATATCTAGGCTGCTGCCCTGGGTAAGTAGCCAATTCTTTAGATTGGCCATACCGCTTGGGAATAGTTTAATTCTATCCTCTGCTTGGTCACCGGTATGTACCACATTCTCCGGTACTGCGTAGTCGTACTTTGTTCCGTCGTCTAGCAGGATTCGCATTGTCCTCCATCCTATGTTAGCGCATTGGAGGCTCTCGATCGTGCCTCCGTCAGCAATCACTCGGTCCTCGTATGAATAGACGATGTCTAGGCCTTCTTCATATTCCCCTAAATAGATAGGCATCATTTCTACGTTGTATTCGTAGGTGTTCTGATCGCTTGTCGGCGATAGTATCGTTTGAGTGTATGCGTAGTTTGCTCCCTCGTCGAAGTAAGAGTAGCCTTCTATTACTTGGAAGATATCACTGCTCCCTGTGTCGTTAGTCGACGTGTTGTAGGTCACGTCGTAGTCTATCTGCACCCAGGCGACTCTATTGTTCTGCTCACTCAAGATGTTGTTGTTAAACAGCTTGGCGATGTTGATGTTTATCTGATCAGCTATGAGTGAGGAGATGTCTGTCGTATGCGTCGTGTTGCTTCCGAATCCTGTGGTCCTGTTGATTGTGATATGTGGACTTGCTGGCCGTGAGGCTCTTTCTCCTGTCCATATATACACCTCCATCTCTACCGAGTTGATGGTGGTGACGCTCGCTTCGCTCCAGGTGATATAGATTGGTGACCGGGTTCCGTATAGGCCTTGTAGTGTATTCAGTGCCATTAGTTAAATATGTCTTTTAGTGTGAACTTCATAAACTGTTCGACGTCGAGCTTGAAGGCCTTCCGGATGTCCTGTGGCATTCTTCTGTATCCTAGTGCGAATGCTCTACTGAAGAAGTGAGACGGTTTGATGCCGTCTCTGTATATCTTGTTCTGTATTGCAAAGGCTAGGCTTCTTCTCTTGATGAACCTTCCTTTCTCGTCTCGTATGTCTTTGAAGCCCTTCTTGACGATCCACTTGTCTAGTGGTCCGATTGGTGGCTTCTTGTTCTTGTAGCTGTAGGGTGTGTTGTACTTCTTCTTTATACCACTTACACCTTTGTCCTGGAACTCTCCGTAGTCCTCCATAAAGAATTCGAAGCTGAAGCTGGCTCCGCTCTTGCTAGGCTTGTTCTCATATCTTATGGAGTCGTAGAGCTTCTTGCTTACGTTCTTCTTCTTCTTGGTGAGGTTCGTACGTGCTTGCTGCACGACGTACTTACCGAACTTATCGAAGGTCTCTTTAAGATGTTCAAACTCAAACGCAGGCACTGATCTGTTTATTTGGTATGCTTATACTTAATGTGAGATCCCATCCTGCTAGCTCGTTGTCGAACCGGTCTACGAACGGTTCTGCTGTTGGCGTTCCCTCTACTTGGTATTGGTCCGAGAAGATTGTTCCTCTGCTCATATCCGTCCATAGCTTATTGGCTACCTGGAGCATTGTGTTGTGTACGTCCTGCTCGTTGTTGTTTCCTCTGAAGATCTCTCCGTCTCTTGGATTGTCCTTGTTGATGTCAACGATGTCAGCGAACAGCAGGCTGACGTTGAAGGTCATCACGTGATCGGAGAAGGTGACGTTCTGTATCACGATGTGGGCTAGTGGGAAGATGGTCTGCTTCGCTAGGTCCACCTCAAGCAGGTCACCGGTAGTGACCGTATTGATGCTAGGGTTAGCCTCCAGGCTTGTCTTTAGCTTTTCTAGTAAGTCGTAGTATCCTGTCATTTCTTCAGCATCTGTTTTTCTATGTCTATCTTCTCTTTCTCAAATTCTAGGTACATCATTGCTTGATGTATGGAGAGTCGAGCAACGTCTTCAAACCTTGTAATGTCTCCTTTAGCGAGTGCATAGAAGCTAGTGTACCATCCCCACTTTCGGGCGAAGTTTGCTCCGGCGCTGTAGTCTTGTTCTTCTGTTCCTCCTCCAAAGATTCCAGCATAGCTATCGATAACTCCGCTCCTAAACTCCAAAAAAAAACCAGCGCACCAAACACTACGCTCATTGGCATCTTCTTCATTGTGTCGCTGTACTTGTGGCTGGACTCGTAGTCCTCTATCCTGTACAGGTTCTTTGCCTCACTTACTATTGGCCGGTATAACACGGCCATTGCATTGTGCATTGTTCCCCAGTCTGTAACTGTCGTGTCTAGGTCGACGTACTCTCCGAATGTCATATCCTCCAGGTTCGGGATGAATCCGAACACTTTACCTTCTATCCTGGTCCTTTGTGTCAGCTTGTTCTTCTGATCGAAGTATGAGAATAGTCTCTTGCTGATCCTGGCTACCTCCTTGTAGGGCATATTGTTAACCACTATCAATGGCACCTTGCAGAAGATCTCTATCGCCTTTTGTGCTACGAACATCTCGTCTTCGCTTTGCAGCGAGACGAAGCGTTGGTACTCATCTAGGGTTATTTCGTGTAGTCCTTCAGGGACAATGATTTCAATCTCCATATATAAGTAACTGATTTTTCCTGTTCTGTTTAGTTTTATCTCACTGCGTAGCGACCGTAGTTTGGTCTTGAGAGCCTGTTGTAGGTAGCGTACCTCATCGCATCGATAGCGTGGTTATACTTGTCTATGGGTTTGTTGAGGATCTTACCATTGGTATCCTCTATCCACTTGTAGTTTCTCATCTCCTTGATCAGGTTGATGCTGCCCTTGGTGACGTGTATCTTGTGGCGCTTAAGCATATCGATACCGGCCATTACACTGTCCGGTCCTTTTGCTGTAGGTTTAATGTTCCAGCCGAATAGTTGCAGCTCCTTGATGCTTTTTGGCTCTGCACTGTCTCCGAAGATCTCCGCTCTCCTGTCGATGTTTAGTCCCTGGAGTGCTTTGTGGATGTCTCGGTTGGTCATTCCTGTTTGGTATATCTTCTCGTCGAAGTATAGCTCTCCGTTGTATTCGTATGCTGCTACGAGTGTTGTGGGATCGTTGGTGAACCCGAAGTCCATTCCCATTGCTACCTGACGTGCTCCCTCCGGGACTTTCTCTGCTTCGTGGTACTGGAAGATGAGCGCCTTGCTCGCTCCTCTCTCTCCGAGTCCGTAGACCTGCCAGTATTGATCGTCTGTTTCTTTGAGCCTCTCGATCTCGTTTATGATCGTGTCTGACAGGAAGGGATTGTCCAGGTAGGTAGTCTTGTGGAACTGTGCATCGTCTCTTGTTATAACCCTGTCGTATATCCAGTGGTATTCGTCACTAGGGTTGTAGTCAATGATGATGCGTCCGTTGGTACGGAGCACCAGCTGCTGCCAGTCTTCGTAGTGCAGCTCATTGGCCTCGTTGATATAGAGCAGGTCTCTCTTTCTTCCTCGGACCTTCTGTGGCTGGTCCAGGGATATGAACTCCACCATATTACCTCCGAGGTAGTATTCGTGTGAGCTCTTGTTGTGGTTAGTTGGATTGTATTGACCGACCTTCTCGAGGATCTCGAAGAAGTCTCTCATTACCGATGACCTCACTGCCGGGAATGTCTTCCGGCATATAGTGATCGTTTGTCCTGTCGCTTCGGATAGGCAGTAGTATATTATCCATATCAGGATGTTGTATGTCTTTCCTGATCGGGTACCTCCCTGCTCTATGATGATTTTCTTTTCTGCCTGGAGTAGGTGCTTGAATACTACGTTAGTCTCTAGATGCATCTACGATCTTGATGTTGAAGCCTGTGTCCGTGTCGTGCTGTATCTCCTGGCGCTCTATGTATCCTCTGTTCTTCCCTTTGGTCTTTAGGTAGAAGATTGTTGCCGAGGTACTGCCTTCTCGAATCTGCTTGTGTAGTTGACTCTCTGCAAAGTCTAGAGCTACGTTTTGTATCTCGTCTATCGCTTTCTTGAAGTCTTGGTCGTTGTTATAGTAGTCGTAGTATGTTACTCGACTTACGCCTACCATCTTGCAGGCCTGGGTGACGACACCTAGGCTCTGTTCCATTGCTTCAATCAGCTGTCTTTTATTATGTAAGGTTTTGTTAGATGCCATAGTTGTAAATAGGAGAGGCCGGGTAGCGTAAGCGACACTACTCCGGCATTACCAAACCAATACCTTCAGGGATTTGGGCTGAAGGCCTTATTGCAAGAACTTTTGCTTATACCTGCTCTCCGTTTATTTTAATTGTTATGTGTTCGTCTAGTTGCTGCATTCTCTCGATGATGACCTGGCAGTACTTCGGATCAAGTTCTATGCCGTAGCATTTTCTTCCGAGTTGGTGGCAGGCTACCATTGTGCTTCCTGATCCGGAGAAGGGATCTCCGACGATCTCTCCTCTTCGTGAGCTGTTCTTTATCAGGTCCCCTACTAGAGGTATAGGTTTCATTGTAGGGTGTACGTCATTCTTTGATGGTTTGTCGTGGTGAATGATTGTACTGGGTTGTTCGTTTACTTGCTCGAGTAGTTTCACGAGCTCGTCTTTCTTCATCTTACTGAAGTCTACCTCTTGTTCTATGACTGTTGGGTTTGTTCTGTCGTTTGTGAAGTAGTGTCCTGCTCCTTCTTTCCATCCGTAGAGGATTGGCTCGTGTTTCCATTGGTAGTCTTGTCTTCCTAGGACGATGCTGTTCTTTACCCATATCAGGCACTGCTTGAGGAGCAGTCCGCTTCTTTGCCAGCCTAGTCGGAAGGCGTTGCTTGCGCTGTCGGCGTGGAAGACATACCATCCTCCTCCTTTCTTTGTCTTGAGTGCGTTGGCATCGTAGAAGCCCTGGAGGAACTTTAGGAAGTCGTCATCACCCATCTTATCGTTTTGGATCTTGAGTCCGTTGCTTCCTTCGTAGTCTACGTTGTATGGTGGGTCCGTTACTACTAGGTCGTAGTATTTTTCACCGGTTAGTCGCTCTACCACGTCGTGTGACGTGCTGTCGTCGCAGATCAGACGGTGGAGCTCCTCATCTGCCTTGTGGAAGGTGATGAGGTCTCCTTGCTTAACATACATCTCTGTTTGTTCTGTTGGCTCGTAGTTGTCGTCTGTTGCCTCTTCTTCGTCGAGCTGGGCCCAGTCCTCGGGGAAGTCCATTCCCCAGTCCAGTAGGTCTTCTGTGTCCCATTCGTTGGCTAGAGCATCCCAGTCCCATTCACCGAAGGAGCTGTTGTCCTTGATGATGAATTCTTTCTCCTGGTCCTCGGTAAGGTTGCTTGCCTTGATGATTGGTACCTCTGTGAGGCCTGCTTCCTGGCAGGCTCTCAATCTCATATTACCTCCTAGCACGATCATCTCGTCGTTGACAACGATTGGGCGTAGGTCGAGCATCTCCGGGAAGCCCTTGATGCTCTTCACTAGCTTATCGAACTTATGTCCTTTGATGGTCCTTGGGTTGTTTGGGTTAGGACGTACCTGGGTAATCTTTACTCTTTCCATTATAATGTTTGCTCTATAAAGTAACTGTCAATATCCATTTTGTCTATAAAAAATGTTTTATAGCGTTCGAGTCCCTGCTGGACCTTCTCCCTTCCGGCGAGGTAGAACTCCTCGCTCACGTGGTAGATACCTATGTCCAGGCTTCCTTTGTCGATCGCTGCGAAGTGGAAGTTCTCGTATGGGATATCGAATAGGTTGCAGTAGATGTAGCATTGCACGTCGTAGCCGTACTTCCGTGCGCTGTATCTGAATGCGTTGAGGTCTGTTGTTGTCTTCAGGTCGATGATGTGTCCATCCTGGATGATGTCGGCCTTTGCCCTGAAGGCATATCCACCTAGGGTATCTACGCAGGGTACTTCGAATTGTGATCCCTTCAGGAAGGATAGCACCTTCTCATTTCGTAGCATCGCATCTTGAAGCCTCCGGATCTCTTCTTCCTCCTTCTTGGTAATCACCTGGGTGTTGTTCTCCTTTGCTTCTTTGAATGCTTTAGCATTTCTGCTCTGCACATCTACGACCTCTACCGCATCCATCTTATGTGGCTCAAGTATTGCCCAGTGGAAGAGCTTCCCTATCAGGAGGCTCTTGGTGTCCTGTTGAGCATACTTCTGCATATAGTGGTACGTCTTTGGACTGTTAAGTAGCTGCTTGATGCTGCTGCTTGAGAGCGCAGCCTTTCCTAGATATCCGTAGTAGAAGTCATCGTCGATCGCTTGTTCTTCTAGGATAACCTTCTCCTGGTAACTTCCGTCCAGGAGCTGGATTTGTTTTCTGCTATATCCCACTGTATCCGCTTGGTGCCCACTGCTCGAGTAGACCGTTAATAATTGCGAAGGTCAGGGTAGCTAGGAAGAATCCTATAACTCCTTTGATCACGTCTTTGTAGGTGTAGTGTTTCATCGTTAGTCCTTTTTTGTTTGCTCTAATTACGTAACTATTAAGTTACTACGCAAGTTTATTCTTCATCTAATCTTGTGGCCAATTCTATGGGCAGCATTGTGATTTCCTTTTCTATGTTTGATCGGCCTGGGAAGTCTGTCTTGCTTGGCAGGTATTTCATTTCCCATTCCAGGTCCGTCAGTGCTGATAGGTTGAAGGAGTATATTCCTTTTGGTGTACTGTTTATGTAGAAGGCTCGGGTGTTGTACTCTTGCGCTCTTTTTATTAGCGCATCGTACTTCTTCTTTTCCAGGATCAATTCATCGTAGTGCGTTCTCCGGCACTTGAGTTCAATGTCCATTCTATATTTCAAGGAGTAGCAGTCGAAGCGTGAGTATTGCTTTTCGCTTTTCTCCAGGTCCTGGATGTAGCATAGCTTGATTATGTTATAGAGATCAAGCTCCTTCATACTCCTTGTATACTTTCTTTAGGTCCTGGATCACTCTGTTCCATTCCTTTGGGCTGCACGAGCAGGGGATGTAATACTTGTGTTCAAACACTCTAGCGTGGATCCGTGATAGCGGCTCCTGCCATTCTTCCTTGATCTCTCTTCCGTCAAAGCCTTTGAAGAACCTTTCTAGTTGTTCGTGTTCTGATTGCTCTAGGCACAGCACCCTGCTCTTGTAGGGGAACAGCTTGTTTAGCTTTTCCTTGCGAGCATCGCAGCCGCAGTCGAGGCCTGTTGCCTCACTGAACTTCTCTACCACCTTCTTGATACCGGTGGCTTTGGTCACCTTCTCTATGCTATCTCCTAGGCCTTTACTCTTGCTTGGTGTAGCCTTTGTAGTCTTCTTTGCACGTGGATTTGATTTCTTCTCTGACATTCTTTAATGTGTTGAATATTGAATTGGGACTGATCTTACTTCCGTGGCTTAACTCTCGGATCGTTTCTCCTTTGCCATAGTAGATCTCGAATATCTTCTTGTTGTACCAGTGCATTCCTTCGATGCACTTGTTCATATTATCGAGGAGCTCCTCGAGCACCTCTTTGTCATAGCACTCCTCTTCGTTGGCTATGTTCTTTATGGATGTTACATCTACTTTTGTCACCTGCTTCTTCTTCTCATCGTAGAACAGGTTCCTCATTGTGACGTAGACGTAGAATGTATTGACGTCGTCTGCACCGTACTTGATTTGTTCGTATGTCGTTTTCTCGTAAAGTTTGACATACATATCCTGCACCAGGTCTTCGGCATCTTCTATGTCAAGTCCGAAGCTCAAGGCCATTTGTAT
>ENA-OUOG01002527-OUOG01002527.1-marine-metagenome-genome-assembly--contig:-NODE-2527-length-18734-cov-4.646781_pt1 | contig 18734 bp, 17 predicted proteins | sample MGYA00248635_ERZ508505 | MGnify/ENA primary metagenome ERZ508505 (study PRJEB26176, sample SAMN06267871) | marine metagenome | isolation source: Saanich Inlet, British Columbia, Canada | place: Pacific...
ATAAACAATCGGTAATTCCGATTTTGATCGTAATCAAAAACGCTTATGTTGGCGGTAGCGGCGCTCGGTAAGGTAATGGGGTAGTCCTCCACATCGCGCCCGTTTCGATCGAGCATATAAAGGGTATTCTCGGTGTTGAAGACAAATTGAAGCTTGCCGTTTTTGAAACGATCTACTTGTTGAACCTTCCCTTTAATCGGGCCGTTAAGGCCCCGACGCCATAAAATATCTCCCTTGTGATCGACCATATACAAGGTATGCGCATCATCTTGTACCAATACTTCGAAGCGCTTACTGTAATGGTTCTTCACAATGAACGGACGAACCGATGCGGCAGAATCTAACTCCGTTGCCCAAGTCAAGCGTGTTTCAGAGGCCTCTTCACCTCTAAACTGAAGAATTAGTTGGGTGTGGGCGGCATCGTCTTCCATTTCAAATTGCCAAGCGATGGCCGACATTTGATTCCATTCTTCTTCCCGCGATGTGAGTCCTTCCGCGTACTCGGGTCGTGTAATCGATTTCAAAAGACTCAATGCTTGCGGGTTCTCGGCATAAAGGAACACATGGCTTTTTCCGTTTAGCTCCTCACGGAGCGATGAAAACGTGCTCTCTTGGCTCAAGGTGCGATTACCCCTATTGTCGTTCAAAAACTGTTTTACAATGAGTACAGAAGGCGCTATTACAACGTAATCTCGGTAGAGCGTGTAATAGCAATTTCCGAGCGATTGAAACAGCGTTCCAAAAACCGTTGGGAAAGAACTTTTAGAAATACTTCGAATCGTGTAATCACCATACTCGGAAACTTCGGTACCAGCCAATGTAGCCAGGGCATCCTCAGCCCTTTGCTTGTCGCGGAATTTTATGAGTCCAACGCAGTTATCGCGCCAATCGTCGCCTTGGTTTTCAAGTAAAGCTAATCCGTACTCTGTATCAACCCACGAGGTATAGGCTTTGAATTTAGATTCTTGATCTTTCAATAAAAGGTACTTATCCGATTTATTCAATTGGCGAAGTAGCTTTTCATAATCGCGCTGATAGCTGGCGAAATTCTCGAAACTCACTGCGAGCACCGCCGCGGTATTATTGGGTAAATGATTGAGCAATTCGTTTTTGCGTGCCGGATTTTTCCGAAACAAACTCAGGTAGTGAACTACTGAATCGGAAACCTGTGTTAATCCGCTCGCCAGCAAGCGATCTTCTTTGATAGACAAGTCGAGTTCCGTCCATTTCGCTCCGCGCTCCAACCAGGAAAAAGATTCTGCTTTGAGTCGTTGCTGTGCCCAGTCGCTCAGCGCTGCATATTGAATATAGATATTGACTGGGTCTTTTTGATTGGCTGTTCGGTGCAGCGCGGCAAAAGTAGGGTCGACCAGCAAGTGCACCTCTGCGCTCAATTGGCGAAGGGCATCTTCAATCAACAAATCACTCGGAGAAAATACCACGATTCCACGTGCTTCGGCAGCATAAAAATGGGCTTCTGTTTCCGGTAAAGTCAACTCAAAAATCTCACTGCCGTTATACGTACGAGCGGTACTTGCACCGTACTCGGCCCAACGATCATATACGGCTTGCAAATAGGTATGCTCAGATCGATCTAGAACAAATAGCGGATCGAATGAATTGGCCCCCGATTCGTGAAAAGAGACGACCACGCGACCTGGATCCACGACCGTTACATCTTCTGTGAGTTCGAAAATAATGTCTGCCGTTTTCTCGAAGCTCGTTTTAAGGTAACCTGTTGAATCGACCCTTTTCCATAGCTCCGTTTTGGGCAAAGCTTTCAGCGCTTTATCCGGGTGGTTCCATTCCATCACGACCACGGCATTTACCGGAACGGCTTGGATAAGCTCTGGAACACCTTGATCTTTTACGCATGAGCTAAAAAAGATGCTGGTACTGATGAATGCTAAAAAAAGAAGGCGTTTCATGAGGAGGTGTTTGGCACAAATTTAAAGTAAAAGACGGAGTTGATCGGGCAAAAGTTTAAAGCTCTTTCGATGGTGTTCCCTAGCTCCGAATTCCGCAATTCCACTGCGGTGTTCTTTTGTCGGATAACCCTTATTTCGTTCCCAGCCGTATTCCGGGTATTTTTCTGCGAGCGCTTTCATATGCTCATCGCGATGTGTTTTGGCAAGTACCGATGCAGCGGCAATACTTAAATAGATGCCATCACCTTTAACAACGGTTTTGTGCGGTACCTCACGGTACGATTTAAACCGGTTCCCGTCAATGAGCACCAATTCGGGTTGGGGATCGAGTTGTTTCAAGGCTCGGTGCATTCCCTCAATCGACGCCCACAAAACGTTCAGCTCATCTACTTCTTCGGGGGACATCATTACCACGGACCACGCGAGGGCTTCTTTTTCAATAATGGGACGCAGCGTTTCGCGTTTCTTCTCAGATAACTGTTTGGAGTCGTTCAGTGCTGGGTGGTAAAAATCTTTGGGCAGAATGACCGCCGCTGCAGATACGGGTCCGGCCAAACAACCTCGGCCTGCTTCATCGCATCCGGCCGTGAGGCCGCTAAACGGATAATGAACCAGCATCTTTCATCATTTTCTCAACACTCGACCAATAAACTTCTGCCGAACGATCCCAACTAAACTCTTTAGCTCGAAGTAGGCATTTCGCTATTAAATCAGACCGTAAATCATTGTTTTCGGCCATCCGTTTCATAGCTCCAACGATACTGTTTATTTCTAGCGGATCGAATAGAAGTCCGGCATCACCCGTTACTTCGGGCAAGGCGGTGGCATCGGCCGCTAAAACAGGAACGCCACATTGCATGGCTTCAACCAATGGTATCCCAAACCCTTCATAAGTACTGGGTAAAATCAGTGATTCCGCTGCAGCTACTACTCTGCGTAAAGGCTCGTTGTCGAGTCGGCCCGTGAAAATAACCGATTTGGAATGTTCCATTGATTGGAAAGCTTCTTGGATAGAACCCGTGAGGAACATTTTTTCGCCAACAATTAAAAGCTTGTGCGGTAAATCCGAGCTTTTCTTCAGTGCGTCAAAAGCATGGAGTAATCGAGCAACGTTCTTCCGAGGATTCAAAGCACCGACAAAAACAAAGTAAGGCGCGCCTTCAGTACTATTGTTTCGATAGGCCGTTATTTCGTTTTCGGTCATGGGCTGAAAACGTTCGTGGGCTCCGTTGTACACCACGTCGATAAGATCCGGATCGATTCCGTAACGCTGAACAATATCCTTTTTCGAAAATTCAGACACGGTTTGGAGTCGGTCCGAGCGCTTCGCGAATAGCGGAAAATAATACTGATAGTACTTACGCGTAAGCCAAGGTAAATTTTCGGGAGATTCTTCAAAATTGAGATCGTGCAGCACCGTTGACGACGGCACACGCGCTTTCAGGCTCAAATAACCGTCGGTGCTTAAAAACGCATCGGCTTTGTGCTTTTGCAAAGCCATGGGCACAGCTTGTTCAAAATACCAATACCACAAATATGGATGGCGCGCTGGAGGAAATAGTTTGTGTGGAATGACGTTTTCCTGAAAAACAAAATCTTCGGAAAAGGCGCGATCGAAATAAAATAAGAATTCGTGTTCGGGATGATTTGCGGTAACACGCCGAAAAATCTCGTACGTAAATCGACCAATTCCTTCGAGCTTTCCCGGAATTAAAAAACGAGTATTTACTGCAATCCGCATGAGTCAAAAGTACACAAATTGCCTGTGGTTACTCACGTTCTCAATTGATTATCTTTGCTGCCATGCGTGAACGTGTAAAGCGAAAATGGGGTTATATTCGGAAGGATGCCAACCTGATGCAACTTCTGTCAAATTCGGGCCTCGTTCTTTTCTTCAAAGTTTCGGGCGCCTTAGCTGGTTATCTATTTACTTATTTAGTATCGAGCTACTATGGTGCGCGCGTTTACGGAATTTACGAGCTGTGTTATACGGCGATTATGATCGCCGGTGTAGCGGGCCGACTCGGACTAGATGGAGCTTTGGTGCGCTTTTTATCGGAATTCAAAACACAAAAACAAATTGGCACCCTCAAGCGGATTTACAAGAAATCGCTCCTTCTTTCGATCACCTTGAGTTCGGCCCTCGGGATACTTTTTTACATTTCCGCACCCTTTTTGGCGAGCCGTTTAGGGTCTGCCGAGTTAGAAGAAGCCTTTCGAATTACCGCTTTTTTAATTCCTCCTTTCGTTTACTTGGGTATGAATAGCGAAGCCCTTCGCGGCCTGAAAAAAATGACCGATTTTGCGTCGTTACAACACGGCACTATTGTGTTGTTAGCTTCGGCCGGAGTTGCGCTGCTCTACCCATATTTACCGGCGCACATAGTTCCGATTGCGAGTTACGGCGTAGGAATAGGACTCCTCTTAATTGCAAGTATATTTTTAATGCGCTGGCGAATTAAACAACTAGGAGCTGTTTCTGCGGAAGGCCCGGGAGTGCCCTTCGAAAAAGTAGTTCGGGTAGCTATACCCATATTGTTGAGTACGTCCATGTTTTTGGTTATTAGCTGGACAGACACACTTATGGTCGGTTATTTTTTAGAAGAAAAAGATGTCGGGATTTACCGAGTTGCTTTTAAAATTGCCACGTTAATCACCTTCGCTCAATTTGCGATCAATAGCATTGCCGCACCTATGTTCAGCGAATTTTTCGCGAAGAATGACATTCAAGGAATTCGTCGCACGACGCACCAAATAGGCTATCTGAACTTAGCCTTTAGCACGCCCATTTTTGTGATCATACTACTTGCCCCGAAATTCTTGCTCGGCATTTTCGGAGCTGAATTTGGCGTCGGATATACATCGCTTGTCGTTTTGGCTTTTGGTCAGTGGATCAACGCGCTCAGCGGTCCGGTTTTGTATATCTTAAATATGACCGGAAAGGAAAAGAAAGCTCAGAATATTATGATGGTGACCAGTGTTTTGAATGTTGGTCTCAATTTATTGTTGATTCCAAAACTTGGCTACTTGGGTGCGGCGTATGCAACGAGTATCAGCATGATTTTGTGGAATGTTCTCGCCATCATCTATATTAGAAAGGAGTACGGATTTATAACTTTCCCCATTGCAACGCTATGGAGCAAAAAGTAAACTTCTTTTTAATTGGCGCGGCCAAAAGTGGCACCACATCGCTCTACGAGCGGATGAGTGCGCACGAAGAAGTGTATTTATCGCCATTAAAGGAGCCTAATTTTTTCAGCACCGATATAGATCCAAAAAACTTCAGCGACGCTTTTAAAGCCAATACGCAACTCGATTTAAGCAGGTATTTTAAGACGAGTCCACTGCCCCAGCAGCAGGTTGGCTTCGTAAGTGAAATGAACGATTACAACCGTCTTTTTGAAGCGGTCGAAAGCGAGTCGGTGATCGGCGAATGCAGCACCTCCTATTTGTATTCTCGAACCGCGGCCCAAGAGGTACGCACATACAATGCTCAAGCGAAAATTTTGGTTGTTCTGAGAAACCCTGTAGACCGGTTGTTCTCTCATTACTTGATGGCGCGGAAGTACGGTTTTACCGCTGACGACGTGCGTATTGCCATTGAAAAAGACCAGCGGCTCAAGGAGAAAGGATGGGGGCAAAGCGAGCTTTTTGTCGAACTGGGCCAGTACGCCGAGCAACTCAATCGTTGGTACAAGGAATTCCCGAGCGAGCAAATAAAAGTGTTGTTTACGGAAGAACTGAAAAAAGAAGAAACGTGGATCCAATTGTACCGTTGGCTCGGAATAAAGGCGCATTTGCCCGAGGAGGGCAGCACAAATGAAGACCAACAAACGAGTGATCCAAAAGGCGTTGCCAATAGTGCCGGTTTAGCGCGTTTTGAAAAGTTGAACCGTTGGATCACCGAAAAAGGATTAAAAAAGGCACTCGGAAAGATACTTCCATCAATTATTAAGCGAAAACTGCTGTACTTCTACTACACTGATGTAAATTTGCCGACCTTAAATGAAGCGGATAGAGAATATATCGCTTCTTTTTACGATAAAGATAGAGCGCGCTTGACGCAACTGATTAATCGCGACCTACCTTGGAACTAAAACTGATGAAATGAATTTGGATTCTAGTAACCTCATTGTATACCTCTATCAATGGCGCAAGCCTTTGATCATAGTAACTGCAGCCGCGGCTGTTGCTGCAGCTATTTTTAGTGCTCCAACTTTTATACCGCCAAAATTTCAATCGACGGTGGTGCTATTTCCCGCTACTACCAACTCTGTATCCTCTGCTCTTTTGGGTGAAAAGAATGCCTACACGAAGGATATTTTAGAATTTGGAAAGGAAGAAGAAGCGGAGCAAATGCTTCAAATTCTTTACTCCGATGAGATTCGAAGCAGCATCATTGAACAGTTCAATTTAATGAAGCACTACGACATCGATCCCGATTCGGATTATAAGATGACCAACTTGTATCGCGAATACGAGAGCAACATCACTTATCGAAGAACGGAATACATGTCGGTAGTGATCGACGTATTGGATACGGATCCAAATTTAGCCGCGGAAATTGCGAATCAGATCGGAACGCTACTCGATTCGGTTAAGAACAGGATTCAGAAAGAACGGGCTTTGCAAGGTTTGGCCATTGTGGAGAAAGAGTATAAAAATCTGCGTTACGAGGTAAAGATGAAAGAAGATTCTTTACGCGATCTCCGACGATTGGGAATTCACGATTATGAAGCTCAAGCCGCAGTACTGAGCGAGCAGTATGCAACTGCGCGAATTGAAAACGACAATTCATTGGCCGAAGAGCTTAAAAACAGGCTCGATACTTTAGCCGAATACGGCGGTGCCTATGTTTCATTGCGCGATCAGCTCAAATATATGTACGAAGAAATGAACTTGCTAAAAACGCGCTACGAGCAAGCAAAAGTAGATGCAGAACTAAGCTTACCCCACAAGTTTATTGTGAACGAAGCTTTTCCCGCTGAAAAGAAGAGTTATCCAATTCGATGGCTAGTTGTCGCGATCAGCATGCTGGGAGCCTTTGTGTTTACCCTACTTACAATCATCGTTCTCGACACCTTGAAAAAGGCCAATACGGAGCCAAAAGCCTCCTAAGTGATGGACAAGGTCCTGAATCAAAAAACAATCTTGGGAGTAGGGCTCGCTTTTGTAGCGATTAACGCCCTGTTCATCACCCAGGAAATTTTTTGGACGGGACTCATTCCCTTTGGGTTGTTTATTGTGGCCTTAGCCGTTTTGTCCATGGATAAGCTGCTCTTGCTCATTACCTTTTTAACGCCGCTCTCGGTGAACTTAACCGAAATGGGATTAGGCTTGGGTGTTGGTATGGCATTACCCACTGATCCGTTGATGTTCGGACTCCTTTTGATTTTTGTGCTTCGGATTATTCATGAAGGCGGATTCGATCGGAAAGTAGTTCTACATCCCGTTTCCATTGTTATTCTCTTGCAGCTCATTTGGATGTTTTTCACAAGCTTAACTTCGACGATGCCCTTGGTTTCGTTCAAGTTCTTAATCGCGCGCTTGTGGTACGTAGTTAGTTTCTACTATTTAGCGACGCAACTATTTAAGAATAAGGATCAAATAATACGGTATTTCTGGGCGTACATTTTAGGTATGGCTGCGGTGATAATGTACACCGTATATCAGCACTATTTAAACGATTTCTCGGAGCAATCTGCTCATTGGGTGATGTCGCCCTTCTTCAAGGATCACACCTCGTACGGAGCTTTGATTGCCTTTTATTTTCCGGCCCTTCTCGGGCTGACCTTCATCAATACGAAAAGCAACCAGATGAAAGCCTTGATGGGCGTAGTACTGCTCGTTTTCATTACCGGAATTGTACTCAGCTATACGCGCGCTGCTTGGTTGAGTTTGATTGCCGCTCTAGGAGTATATCTACTGATGTTATTTAAAGTGCGGTTTCAATATGTCGCATTTCTTATTGTCCTTCTGTTATCGGGTTTTTTAATGGTTCAAGACGAGCTGCTTATGAAGCTCGAGAAGAACGACCAAGACAGCTCTGGTGACCTCGTTGAGCATGTGCAATCGATGAGTAACATATCTACGGATGCTTCGAACCTCGAACGTATTAATCGCTGGAAATCGGCTTGGAGAATGTTTTTGGACAAGCCTATAGTGGGCTTTGGTCCCAACACCTATCAGTTTCAATACGCGCCGTATCAGCATCCCGATGAAAAGACCATCATTTCTACAAACAATGCCGATATGGGTAATGCCCACAGCGAGTATTTAGGTCCGCTCGCTGAGCAGGGATTTTTGGGACCTATTTGGGTACTCTTGTTGGTAGGTACTTTGTTTTACAAAGGTATTTCGTTGTATATCAAACTTCCGCCCGGTCAATTGAGGATGTTGACGGTTATTGCCACGCTTGGATTGGTGACTTATTGGACGCACGCCTTCTTGAATAACTTCTTAGACACGGATAAAGCGTCTGTCGCTGTTTGGGGCTGTTTGGCAGTGCTCACTGCTATTGAAGTGTATCATTACCCCGAACTAAAAAAGCACGACCTTTAAAAATCGTACTTTTTTAGTTCGGGGATAGCCTCGTACTTATTTTACGCGCTCCATATACTTTCCATCATCGGTATTGATCTTGATCTTATCGCCTTCATTTATGAATAGCGGAACCTGAACCTCTGCTCCAGTTTCTACCTTTGCCGGCTTCGTGGCATTGGTAGCCGTGTCGCCTTTTACGCCAGGCTCGGTGTACGTCACTTCCAGCTCAATGTAGTTTGGTAAATCACAACTTAAAGGCAGCTCGTTTCCAGCATCAAAAACGATCTGAACGTCCATTCCTTCTTTCATCAATTCGGGCGCATCCAACATCTCTTTTTGTAAGAAAATCTGTGAATAATCATCCATGTTCATGAAGTGATATCCTTGATCATCGTTGTACAAGTATTGGTAGTTGCGGTTTTCAACACGCAAATCGTCAATCTTGTGTCCGGCCGGGAAAGTGTGCTCCAATACCTTACCGGAAGTAAGACTCTTAATTTTCGTTCGAACAAAAGCTGCTCCCTTTCCGGGTTTCACGTGCTGGAATTCAACGATTTTCCAAATGTCGTGACTGTGACGAATGCACAATCCTTTTTTTATGTCTGATGTAGTTGCCATGTAAATCTCTTATTATGCGGCTAAAATAGCTATTTAAAATCTTCAATCCTTATCGAACTCGCACAGAAGGCGTACTCGGCTTCTGTTTCGTTACTGCAAACAAAAAACAATCGGCCCTTTGTATACTTTTCTGTGAGCGATTGATACCAATCGCATCCGCGCTTATCGAGGTTGCTGAGCGGTTCGTCAAGGAACACAAACGGGCAGTCTGTAAAAAACGCGAGCGCCAGTTTAACTCGTTGCTTCATTCCCGAGCTAAAATACCTCAGCTCTCGATCTTTTGCTTCCTCAAGATAGGCTTCTTGTATGAGTCGCTCAATGGAAAAATCGGCCCGTAAGGGCTTTAATTTAGTATAGAATTTTAAGAACTCGATGAGTGTGTACTCCTCAATTAATTCCAAGTAAGGAGCGGCTAAACTCAAATATTGGAACTGATTCTCCTCGGCAATGGCGGCACCATTTTTTTCCATGACCACTGTTCCACCAAAGGGCATTAATGCTCCAGTAAGGGTTTTTAACAAGGTGCTTTTTCCCGATCCGTTTGAACCCAAAATAGCCAGGTGTTGTTCCGTAGTTCGCTCTAAAGTAATTCCTTTAAATACGTACTTGCGATGGTACGCCTGCGATAATTCACTGATCGCTAAGCGGAGCATTCTTAACCGATTTGGTATCCACGCATAATTCCGCGCTTAGAATTACGACAGAATGAAATAATCTCATCGCGTTCATCGGTCGCGGGAAATTCGGCTTCGAGTTTATCCAATGCTTGCGTGGTATTCAAATTAGATTGATACAAGGCACGGAAAATACTTTGAATCTCTTGTACCTTTTTCGTGTCGAACCCTCTGCGACGTAATCCGATTGAATTAATCCCTAAAAACTGAACAGGTTCGCGGCCCGCTTTCGTGAATGGAGGAACGTCTTTACGAACAAGTGTTCCACCACCAATCATGGCATGCGCTCCGATTATTACAAACTGATGTACTGCAGCTTGCCCTCCGAGAATGGCGTAATCGCCTATTTCGCAATGACCTCCGACAGCAACGTTATTCACGATAATAGCGTGTTTTCCGATATAACAATCGTGAGCTACATGGGAACCCACCATCAAAAAAGCGCCTTCATCAACCACCGTTTTGCCCGTTTCGTCGGATCCACGATGAACAGTAACGTGCTCGCGAATAACCACATTATCCTTAATAATGCATTCGGTCACCGTATCTGGATCGAACTTTAAATCTTGAGGCGGGGCGGATATTACGGTTCCTGGAAACACGCGAACATTCTTTCCAATTCGGGCGCCTTCCATAATGGTCACGCCCGATCCGATCCAACTTCCTTTCTCAATGACCACATTCTTGTGAATGGTGGCAAACGGTTCAATCACCACATTAGAGGCAACTTTTGCTCCTGGATCTACGTAGGCAAGCGGCTGATTCATAATTCTATCTATTCTTTACAATTTGAGCCAACATTTCCGCTTCGATCGCCAACGAATCGCCGACATATCCCCTTCCAAACATATTCGCTATTCCGCGACGGATGGGCGTAATTAACTCTAATTCAAAAACCAAGGTATCTCCGGGAACAACCTTCCTTTTGAACTTGGCATTATCAATTTTCATGAAGTAAGTGGTGTAGTTCTCCGGGTCTGGAACGGTGTTCAATACCAAAATCCCTCCTACCTGCGCCATCGCTTCAATTTGAAGCACTCCCGGCATGACCGGTTCTCCCGGGAAATGACCTACAAAAAAAGGCTCATTCATGGTGATATTCTTCACTCCTACCACTCGATCTTTGGTTAGCTCAACTACTTTGTCAACCAATAAAAAAGGTGGACGGTGAGGCAAGGTAGCCATGACCTTATTGATGTCGTATAAAGGTGTTTCATTCGGATTAAAGCGGGGTGCTTTTCCTTTTTCGGCTTTCTTTATTTCATTGCCTATCAGTTTTGCAAAGGCCGTGTTTGCCGTATGGCCCGGTCGCGTGGCGACAATCCGTCCCTTTATTGGTTTTCCAATAAGCGCTAAGTCCCCTAAAACATCGAGCAACTTATGACGAGCAGCCTCATTTGGATGCTCGAGCTCGAGGTTATTAAGGATTCCGGCCTGACTCACATCAATGTCTTCGCGACCAAAAACTTTTCTCAGTTTTTTCAAATCGTCTTCCGAAATGGCCTCATCGATGTAAATAATGGCATTATTTAAATCGCCGCCCTTAATTCTACCGGCGTCAAGTAAAGTATTCAATTCATGCAAAAAACTGAATGTTCTGGAACGGCTAAATTGAGACTTGAACTCGGAAATATGATTCATATGCGCAAACTGGTTGCGCAACACCACGCTGTCGAAATCTACCATTACTGTTACCGAAAAGTCATCGGCGGGCATCGCTAGTATTTCGACATTGTTATCTGGGTCGGTATAACGAATGTTCTCCGTTATTTCGAAAAACGATCGAGGAGCATCTTGATCTTCAATCCCGGCCTGCTCCAATGCCGTGAGAAACTCATGAGCACTACCGTCGCAAATAGGCGGTTCTTCTGAGTCAATATCAATAATAAGATTATCGATTTCCAATCCGACCACTGCAGCCAAAACATGCTCAACCGTGAGTACTTGAACTCCGTTCTCCTCGATGGTTGTACCTCGATTTGTATCGACTACAAATCGGCATAACGGACGTACCAGTGGACTTTCATCCAGGTCTGTTCTGCGAAAAACGAGTCCGTGATCAATGGGTGCTGGGTGAAAAGTTAACCGTACTTTCTTTCCGGTGTGCAATCCCGTTCCGTCAACCGAAACGGATTCTTTTATAGTGCTTTGATTCGTTTTCATGAAAATTACTTTTCGCCTGATTCGAGCGCTTCAATGCGCGCTACCAAGTCAGAAAGTTTTCGGAAATGAATATACGATTTACGGAAGTCCTTCAAAGAAAAACCTGGGGACCCCATTAAAACAGAGCCTTCTTTCACATCCGATGATATTCCGGATTGGGCTGCTATTTTAACATTATCACCGATAGTTAAATGACCGGCAATTCCCACTTGGCCGCCAATCATACAATTCTTTCCCACTTTAACCGATCCCGCTATCCCGGTTTGCGCCGCAATAACCGTGTGTTCCCCAATCACGACATTGTGCGCGATTTGGATAAGGTTATCGAGCTTCACTCCCTTTTTTATAATTGTTGAGCCAATAGTGGCTCGATCGATCGTGGTATTCGCGCCAATTTCAACATTGTCTTCAACGACCACATTTCCAATTTGCGCGACCTTATCATACGTTTCTTCGGAATTAGGCGCAAACCCAAATCCGTCTCCGCCAATGGTGACACCTCCGTGGATTCGACAATTTTGCCCGATGGCGCAATCATACTCGATACGAACGCCGGCAAACAGAGTGGTACCCGCACCAATGCGGACGTTATCGCCGAGGTAACAATGCGGAAATATTTTTACGCCATCGCCAATGACAACATTGGGGCCTATATAGACTCCCGAAGCAATGAATACATTTTCTCCTATTTGAGCAGATTCATCAATAAAGGCTCCCGACTCCACTCCTTCTTTATTAGATCGAAGGCTATCGTACCAATTGAGGAGACGCGCAAAGCTTTGGTAGGCGTCATCGACCCGAATAAGGGTCGCAGCCACTTTCTTCTCTGGTTCGAAATCTCGATTTACGATGACCACAGAAGAAGCCGTATCGTATATATAATGCGTGTATTTTGGATTTGCCAGAAAGCTTAGCGAGCGAGTGGTTCCCTCTTCAATTTTCGCAAATCGATCAACTACCTCCTCCGGATTGCCCACCGTATCTCCTTCGAGCACTTCGGCTATTTGTCGTGCCGTAAATTCCATTCCGTCAAAAATAGTGTTTTTTTTATTCGATTAGCCGGGGTACGGGCGACACGATTTAGGATAAATCAATAGATGCTTCTTAACCTCACCTGTGAGCGTTGAAATATTAAAATGATCCGATACTTCTGCGATGTCTTTCAAAGTGCCGTCGCGATACATAAGTTTAATCACATCTTTTTCAGAAGTATAGGCGTTGTTCCCAATGGAATCGTTGTAAACCATAAAGTCCGCTTCATTCCGATTTAAACCGTATTTCTCAACTACCTCGGCTTCATAGTGTGCCAGCTTAGCAGCTGGATGTGGACTATTGGACAATTCAATGGCAAACAACCTTCTGTCGATCAACGCGGATGACAAACGCGCTAAAACAGGATCGGAATGACTCTTCCACTCCTTGATAGAAGCCATGATATCAATATCATCTAATTGAGCAAAAGTATCGAGTAACTCAGAATCGCGTTCAAAATCTTGGGGTGTAATTGCCTGTTCTAAAAAAACCTTGAACGCTCCAGTTGCGAAAAGCGACACCCCGTTTTGCGCCAACTTTTTGGCACGTCGTAGGATATGAACGAGAATATATTCCGCTACCAATACCGTTTTGTGTAAATACACTTGCCAATACATTAAACGGCGAGCAACCAGAAATTTCTCAACGCTGTATATGGCTTTCGCATCCAAAACAAGCTCGTCGTTTTGAACATTAAGCATCTTTAAAAGCCGCTCCGTTCCTACCTGCCCCTCTGAAACTCCACTGTAAAAACTGTCGCGACGCAAGTAATCAAGTCGATCCATATCGAGCTGGCTGGCGATTAGTTGATGGAGAAAGCGCTTGGGGTATTCGTTTTTGAAGATTTCAATCGCCAAGGTTAATTCGCCGCGAAACACTTCGTTCAAGTGGTTCATAAAGGCCAAGCTGATATTCTCATGGCTAACACCCGGAACGATGCAGGTTTCTAAGGCATGACTAAAGGGTCCATGACCGATATCGTGCAGTAAAATCGCCTTATAAACAGCGTCTTCTTCTTTTTCGGTTATTTCATTTCCCTTCGATCGGAGCACGATTACCGCCTGCTGCATTAGATGCATAGCGCCCAAAGCATGGTGAAAACGAGTATGATAAGCGCCCGGATAAACAAGGTAGGTTAACCCTAATTGGGTAATTCTTCGAAGCCTTTGAAAGTAAGGGTGCTCAATAAGATCAAAGATTCCTTCGTTAGGTATGGTAATGAAGCCATAAATTGGGTCGTTAAGAATCTTCTTTTTATTGAGATTTGGATGCGCCAAGAGCCTGTGCTTTTACTAAGTTTGAAACAGATTAAACCCTAACGCGAAGATGCAAAAAATCCGCATTCTATGGGCCGATGATGAAATCGACCTCCTCAAGCCTCATGTCATGTTTTTAGAGCAAAAAGGATATGAAGTTGATACCGTGACCAATGGTGACGATGCTCTAGAACAAATCGACCAAGCCTTTTACGACATCGTTTTTCTCGATGAAAATATGCCGGGATTAACTGGTTTAGAAACCTTGGCGGAAATTAAAGAGAAAAAAGAAACACTCCCTGTCGTGATGATTACAAAATCCGAAGAGGAGTACATTATGGAGGACGCAATTGGATCGAAGATCAGTGATTATCTCATAAAACCAGTAAACCCGAATCAAATTCTCTTGAGCATCAAGAAGAATCTAGATACACGTCGATTGGTCAATGAAAAAACCACCATTAACTATCAGCAAGAATTTCGTAAAATAGGAATGGAACTGATGGACTTGCGCGATCATGAAGAATGGAGCGACATGTACAAAAAGCTGGTTGGCTGGGAGCTCCGCCTTGAAGAGCTGGATGAAAGTGGAATGCAAGAAATCCTGCAAACTCAAAAAACAGAAGCGAATCATTTGTTCAGCAAATTCATCGAAGAAGAATACGAGGATTGGCTCAACAATGCTGATGAATCGCGCCCGGTGCTTTCGAGTGAAGTGCTCAAGAAATTTGTGATTCCTCAACTGACGCCCGATCGATCGACGTTCTTGTTCGTAATCGACAATTTGAGATACGATCAATGGAAAGTCCTTGCGCCGATAATTGGAGAATTGTACGCCGTGGAAGAAGAACATCTTTACTACTCTATTCTTCCGACCGCGACGCAATTTGCTCGCAATGCGCTGTTTGCAGGTCTCATGCCTGCGGAAATTCACAAGAGATACCCCGATTGGTGGGTGCATGACAATGAAGACGGTGCTAAGAACGGACACGAGGATGTACTCCTTGGTGAATTACTGAAACGAAGCGGAAAAGACTATCGATTCAGTTACAATAAGGTAATTCGGCACGATTTCGGAAAAAAATTGGTCAATAACCTTAAAAGCCTTCAATCGAATGCGCTCAACGTAATCGTTTACAATTTCGTGGACATGCTTTCCCATGCTAAAACAGACATGGACATGATTAAAGAGCTCGCCGACGACGACAAAGCTTATCGTTCTTTGACGGCGAGTTGGTTCCGAAACTCCCCTTTGCTCGATATGTTTAGAACGTTGGCAAATACGAATGCACGGGTATTTATTACGACAGATCACGGAACAATTAACGTGGGCGAGCCCACGAGAGTGGTCGGTGATCGCGATGTCAATACGAACTTGAGGTACAAACAAGGAAAGAATTTATCCTTTGAGCCGAAAGATGTTTATGCAGTGAGCGACCCGGCTCGAATTGGACTTCCGAGGCCCAATGTGAGTACGAAGTATTTGTTTGCGAAGGATGATAAATTCTTTGCCTACCCCAACAACTACAATCATTATGTGAAGCACTATCGGAACACTTACCAACACGGTGGTATTTCCCTCGAAGAAATGTTAATTCCGTTTATTGAACTGCGACTCAAATGACTTGGGAAGTAAAAGACGAAAGTGAGCTCGTGCGGGTGGCGCGAGAAATCACAGAAAAAGCGACCTTGAAAAAGTTTGCTTTTTCTGGTGATTTAGGCGCCGGCAAAACAACGCTCATCAAGTATTTAGTTGCCGAGTTGGGCTATAGCGGCACGGTGAGTAGTCCGACCTACGGATTGGTGAACGAATATACCACAGCCGAAGGGCAGCCTATTTTTCACTTCGACTTTTACCGGTTAAACGATCCCGAAGAAGCTTATGATTTTGGAATTGAAGAGTATTTCGACCGAAACGCCTGGTGTTTTATGGAATGGCCGAACAAAATTGGCTCCATCCTCCCGGAGGAAGTACACCAAATTCGAATAGATGTTGTACATTCTACTCGTCATATTCAAATGGATAATTAATGGCCAGTACCCAACCCCAATTTCTGAGTTTCTCCTCAGAAACCTTAATGCCGCAAGAAGAGCGTATTGAGATCGGACGAAAAAAGCAAGAGCTATTTATCGGCATCCCGAAAGAAACCGAATTCATGGAAAAGCGCATCGCCCTGGCGCCCGATGCGGTGGAAGTGCTCGTAAGTCATGGACATCAGATTCGCGTTGAAAGCGGAGCTGGTGAACATGCCAGTTTTTCAGATAAAGAGTATTCCGATGCTGGCGCAGAAATTTGCTACAATTCGGACAAGATTTTCGAAGCAAACACCATTTTAAAAGTCCATCCGCCAACGCTTGATGAGATTGGACTCATGAAGAGTAAGCAAACGCTCATCAGCGCCCTGCAGTTAAAGATTCAAGACGATCGCTATTTCAAAGCGTTGATGAACAAGCACGTTTCGGCCATTGCTTTTGATTATATGCGAGACGATGACGGCATTATTCCGGTAGTTCGCTCTATGAGTGAAATTGCTGGAAACACCGCTATTTTAATTGCTGCAGAGCTCATGAGCAATGCAAATAATGGAAAAGGACTCATGTTGGGCGGCATTAGTGGAGTAGGCCCTACGGACGTCGTAATTCTAGGTGCCGGAACGGTTGGAGAATTCGCCTGCAGAGCGGCCTTGGGACTCGGAGCACAAGTAAAAGTATTCGATAAGAGTTTAACCCGTTTGCGCCGACTTCAGAACGATTTACACCAGCGAATTGCAACCAGTGTTTTGCAGCCAAAAGTTTTGGAAAAGGCCCTTAAACGGGCCGATGTGGTCATTGGAGCCATAAGAGCAGACGAAGGCCGAACTCCTTGTGTGGTAACGGAAGAAATGGTGCAGCAAATGAAACCCGGATCCGTAGTGATTGACGTAAGTATTGACCAAGGCGGTTGCTTGGAAACCTCCGAAATCACCACCCATGAGCGGCCCACTTTTAAGAAATTCGAGGTGGTTCATTACGGTGTCCCAAACATTGCCAGTCGCGTTGCCCGAACGGCCAGCTTAAGTTTGAGTAATATTTTTATGCCAATATTAATGAGCGCCGGCGAATATGGAGGAATCGATGCCATGGTTCGTTTCAATAGAGGATTGAGAGAAGGACTTTATATGTACAACGGCGTCTTGACCAACAAAGGAATCGGTGAATGGTACAAATTGCCATGGAAAAATCTCGACCTACTCCTTGCGGCGATGTGATTCTAAATAAATTGAATTCGCATTACCTTTGACCAAAATCACCACTTTTGAAAATTATTCAGCGTTTTAAGTACTACGGTGTTGGAGTGCTAATAGGAATCGGTTTTGTCTACGCCCTTTTTGGCAATAGAACCGATATTTCTTGTACCTATTTTCCGAATGCACGTGTACTGAGTCAGCTCCGTCAAGGCACTTTGGCTTTTACCGATTCTGCCGATTGTCAAGTTAATTGCCTGGAATTAGATTCTGCTGCCATGGTCGGATTCTGGTGGTATGGCGATGTAGATTTTCGTGCAAGTGAACCCAGAAAACAACCCAATGGCCATTACTGGATCGAACACAAAGAACGGCCTTGGATGATGAAGGTGGAAAACCAAGACACATTGACCTTAGTATTGGGTTTTAAGGGGAAAGATTTTAGTGCCTGTGATTGTCCATAAATGAATCCAAAATGGCCTGTAACGAACATTTAGCAGAACGAGTACACCAATCATTAAAGCGGCAGGGAGCCGACTTTGAAGAAAAGAAAATGTTTGGTGGAATCTGCTTCATGGTCGATGATAAAATGTGCGTAGGTGTCGTAAAAGACAATTTGATGGCACGCTTGGGGCCCGAAAATGAAGAAATTTGGCTTTCTAAACCAGGCGCTCAAAAAATGGATTTTACGGGCAAAAGAATGCGTGGGTTCTACTATGTTTCGCCTGAAGGCATTGATTTAGAAGATCAACTCGACGAATGGGTAAAAGCCTGCCTCGATTTTAATCCGATCGCCAAGTCCAGCAAAAAGAAATCGAAATGAAAATTGGCATCGATGCTTATATCGATCGATGCATTTCCATCCGCGAGGATGAGCGCACCTACTTCCATAGCCTCCTTGCAGAGCGAAAAGTAAAGAAGAAGGAATTCTTGCTGAAGGCAGGCGAAATTTGCGACTGGGAAGCCTTCGTAACCGAAGGATGCCTGCGCGTGTTTTACATGGATGAAAACGGTTCCGAAGTAAATCTAATGTTCGCGACGGATGATTGGTGGGTCTCCGATTTAGGATCTAAAATAGACAAGCGACCCGCAGAACTCTATATTCAAGCCCTTGAAGATTGCAGTATTCTGGTGATAAAAAATAAAGACAAAGAAGAGTTATACGCCCGTGTTCCCGCTTTTGAGCGACTTTTCAGACAACTACTCGAGCGTGCCTTGAGCGCCCTTCAGCACAGATTTGTGACAACCGTAGCCCAATCTGCGGAACAGCGGTATGAAGACTTTTTAAAGCGATAT
>ENA-OUOG01002532-OUOG01002532.1-marine-metagenome-genome-assembly--contig:-NODE-2532-length-18708-cov-5.520691_pt1 | contig 18708 bp, 10 predicted proteins | sample MGYA00248635_ERZ508505 | MGnify/ENA primary metagenome ERZ508505 (study PRJEB26176, sample SAMN06267871) | marine metagenome | isolation source: Saanich Inlet, British Columbia, Canada | place: Pacific...
CGCGTACTCGTCGTCGGAGTCCTCGTCTTCTTCGTCGTCTTCTTCTTCTTCTTCGTCGTCGTCCTCAAGCTCCTCAACCTCCTCCTCCCTCGGACCGCCGCTTTTTTTCGCTTCGAATTCGGCGGCGGCCTTTGTCGTGACGTCCTCCGTCTTCCCCGAAACGGCGTCGGCGTCGAACGAGACGCCGGAGTGCCTCCTTTTGCGGCGGCGCCCGATGTGTTTTGTGTCGGGCGACGCGGAGTACCCGACGCGCTCGGCGAGATCGCCGAAGGACGCCGTTTTCCGCAGGTCGCCAGCCTCGGGGCTCCGAGGCGACCTGGGAGAGTCGATGGGCGACAGACGGGCTAAGGGCGAGTCCGACTCGTCGCCGTCGTCAACTCCAAACGCGCCCCGCGACAATATACTTTTCCCGTCTTGAGCATGGCGCGCGTTTGGAACGGAGGACCTCTCGATATTCGAATCGAACATCTCGGACTCGTTCCCGGCGGTTTTGCTCCTGCCCTTCGTGTACCCCGCGGAGAAGCTGCTGAGCATCTGCCACAGAACGCCGCCCTCGGCCTTGCCGCCCGGGCGCGCGGGGGTTAAGGCTGTGCCCTCGCTCTTGCCGCGGCGGTGCCGGCGCGCAGACGACGCCGGGCCCCCCGCGAAGCTCCCGGGGGGCCCGGCGTTAGACCCGCGCCCCCCGAAATCACCGACGGCGCTTTCGTACGAGGTGTCGCGCCGGTGGTGCCCCGGGCGCTCGTCGCCGCCCCACGAGCCGCGCACGCTCGCGCTCCCGCCGTCGCGCGAGCCGCCGTGTGAGCCGCCGGCGAAGGAAGCGAGCACGTCCGCGATGCCCGCCGCCGCGCTCGGAGGGCCGCTTCCCGCGTTTTGGCGTCTCGGCGCGTTTGTTTTTCGCGGACTCCGTACTCCGTACTCGGGGAAGGTTTCCGCGCCGCTCCCAGAGATCGGCGCGTCCGCCTCCTCCTCCTCCGCCAGCGAGCTCACCACGTGCATCGCCTCGGACGCGAGCGCGCGGAATCGGGACGCGTCGCAGAACGACCCGCCCGTGGCGCGCGCGAAGTGCGCGCGCACGACGTCGCGCCACGCTTGTTTCATCCACTCCACGTCGCCGGTATCCCCAACCGACCGCGCGGCGGCTTTGAACACAAACGACGCGTGCTTCGCGATTGTGTCCACGGTCTGTGACTCAGAAAGACGACCGTCACTTCGAAGCTTACCGTCGCTTAGGGTTTCCGCGGCTCTAAACAACACGTCCAGCTTCTCGTCGAACTCGCCGCCGCACTGCAGCGCCAAGAGCGCGGCGAATCGCGGAAGGCTCACCGACGAGCTGAGAGTCAGCGTGTTCGGCCCGGCGCGCGATCCAGAGATCGCGGTCGAGGACGCATCACCCGGACGCTCTTCACTCGGACGCTCTGAATCGACGTCTCGGCCTCGGCCTTGCTCGCCCGCGCGCGCGTCTCGGACGTCCACCAGGATGGACGCCAGGAGCCGCCGCGAGACGTCCCGCCGGTCCACGGAGAGGCCGCAATTCGCCAGCGCGCGCAACACCGTCTCGCCCCGGATCTCGCTCGGGAGACGCGCGCCCCGCTCGAGGTCGGCAGCCTCGAGAAGCGCGTCGTACGCGCGGCGGCACCCGACGTGACTCCAGCGGCTCTTCTCGTGCACGCCGTGCACGGCCAGGAGGGTGTCCAGGCGCGGCATGGCGTCGGACAGGCGACGGGCCGGGGCGAATGGAGCCGATTCCGCGGACGACGATCCCGAAGTCGCTCAACAATTCACGGCGAGCGCACCTACCGCGACCGGCGCGCCGGTTGCGCGGGCGAGTCGACCGGGGAGAAAAGACACGAGCGCGTCTCGCCTGAGCGGGCGCCGACGCGGCGTGTGCGGTGCGCGAATCGCAGTGCGCCCCCGTCCGGAGAACGAGCCGCCGAGGAAGCGTGACGAAACGCGTGACTCCAGAAATTCTCGGCGGTGCCGACCTGCTGCGCGGAAACCGCATCAAGTCCAGCCTTCGAGCCATTTTCGCGGCAGTCGCCGTCGCGCGACTCGACATGACCACGCCCGTCGATGTGTCTCGGGTGGCGGTCTCGCCCAATCCCGCACCCCTCGGCGCCGAGGTAAACCTGGAGGTACGTCCCCGATTCCCTCCTCAGAGGCGCCGGTCACCCCCCCGCCCGCCGGCCATCGCCCCGGGCCGAAAAAGCGGCGAAAAGCGCTCTTCTGACGGTCCGACCCCACCGCCACCCGCTCCCCCGTGACACTCGCAGATCGACTACGCGTGCGCGTCGCCCATCCCGAACGCGCGCTGGGTCGTGCAGTACACGGTGGACATGACCGCGACCCGCGCGGTGCTCGAGGTGGGCGCGTCCGAGCCCCTGACGTGCGACGCGGGGGCGAACGCGTTTGCGTTTCACGCCGACGGCATCGATTTCGCAAATGTGAAGAAATCGGCGCTCGACAACGTCGGCGTGTTGACTGCGACGCTGCGGGACGCGGACGGGAACGACGTGCACAGCGTGGTGTGCGTGACGCAGGTGATTAAAACCCCGGAGGGATTGACCAGGCGCGTGATCAGTCCTCTGGAGTAGCCGCGAAGTACTCCGCGGCGTCCGCGCGCGCGCAAACGTAGCCTAGCCCGGTTTGAACGTGAAACCTCGAAACCGAAAAATCGCAAATCGAAAGCGCTCGGTCGACCCTCTTGATGCGTGCGTCGAAAGGCGTGAAAGGCGAGTCGAAAGGTGAGCTTCTCTCCAATCGAGACGACGCGCGCGCGAATGATGAGAGGGTCAATCGATTTGTGGAAACTCTCTTTCCAATCTCACAAGTCAACGCTCCCTCGGCTGTTTACGGGCCTCTGACGCGTCGTCTCACTCTAAGACTTAGTTGCGGTTGCCACCGCCACCCTCCTTGCGCGGCCCGCCGAAGCGGTTCCCCGAGCGCGTCTGCAGCGTCACGTTGGGAATGGAGCCGCAGTTGATGGACTTGAGCATGTCCATGGTGTCGCGGTCAACCTCGATGGTCTCCACCGCGAGCGCGGACTCGTCGGGCACGAAGTCCATGCGGCGCTCGCGCTCCTCCTCCTGGAGCTTCAGGGAGATGCCGCGCACGGGACCGCGCTGGATGCGCTTCATGAGGTGCGTCGTGAAACCCGCAATCTTGTTGCGCAGGCGCTTGGAGGGGATGATGGCCACATCCTCCGCGATGCGCTTGTTCGTGGCGAAGTCGAGCGTCAGGCGAGAGTAGTACTTCTCGATGATGACGCGCGAGGCCTGCGGTGGAAGGAATCGAAATCGAGGGTCGAAAGGTCAGCCGCCGTGCGCGTCCCTATGACGCGCGCGCGACGAGGGAGGCGATCGAGGGGAGGAAAAAGCGCTCGCACGCGTGCAAAACCCTAAACGTTTTCGCCACGGGACGCGCGCGTCGAGACGCGCGACGCGGCACGGACGACCGCGCGACACCCCCGAGCGCGACGGCGCCGGTTCGATCGAACACGCGAGACGACGTTCCCGCGCGTTCGCGCGTCTCGCGTCCTCGCGATGGGCTCGCCGTCCCCCGGAATCGCTCGCGGCGTCGCGCGGTCTCTCGCGTGCGATGGCGTCCCCGCGTGGCGCCGCTCGGAAACGACGCGGGCGGGCGGCACGCGAACGCGCAAGCGCGCGATCGACGGCGGTAAACGCACCTTCTTGACCGTCTTGGTGCGGACGCGACCCATGGTTTACGGCGAGTCGTGCGTGTACGACGTCGCTGTGCGTGCAGGAGAGGGCGAGCCACCCGCAGGCGGATGGTTGAAGTACGAAGCGTGAAGGGAGCGAGCGTAGGTCTTTTTCACTGGAAAAACGCGCCCGATGCACGCGTGAGCAGTCTGGGATTTATCGCATGTCGCCAAAACAACACTCCATCGGCTATATAGTAGTCCGAAAAAAATGAAAATCCGTTGCATGAAAAAAGACACAAAGCCGAAGGAATATTACGCGCGCGAACGTGAGTCAGCCGCTCATCGTTCGGCGCGCGGGCGTTCGTTTCGCCCGCCGCGGGTGGATGTCCGCGGCGGACGCCGCCCCCCCCCCCGCGGGTTCTTCCCCCGGGCCGGGCGATGTCGGCTCCTCGGACAAGGGCGAGGACACGGACGTGGACGCGGTCACGGGCCTGCCCGTGTCCTTCAGCGGCATCTTCAACACGCAGGTGACTGACACGAACGTGCCCACCGTGCTGTCCAAGCTGCAGAAGTGGGGCGACTACGAGAGCTACGGCGAGCCCGTGGGCCCCTCGAGGTTCATACCGATGAAGACCCCGCTCTCGCCCACGCTCCTCGCGGACTTCGGCGTCGGCAACGGCGACCGCGCGGACGATCCGTCGGACGCGAACGGCGAGCCGCGGCGCGTCCATGACGAAGAATCGAACGCTTCGCGAAAAAAAAACGTGCCGCACGTGCACACGCTCCCGGCGTTTCTCGAAGCGCAAAAGAAAAAAGGCCGCGACGTCGGTTTGGTGATAGACCTGAGCAACCACGACTGTCTGTACACCGACGGCATTCCGGACACGGGCGTGAAGCGCGTGCACGTGCGCAACGTCGCTAAGAGCGTTCCCGGGCTGGACTCGGTGAAAGAGGCGATCGCCGCGGCTTCGAAGTTTTGGGACGAAAACGACGAAAACCAAAAAAAGTACGTCGCCATCCACTGCGCGTACGGCTTCAACCGGACGGGTTTCGTGTTGTGCTGCTACTTGGTGGAGAAGTGCGGAATGACCGCCGAGGAAGCCCTGGAGGCGTTCGCGGTCGCGCGGAAACCGGGCGTGAAGCACGAGCGGTTCAGGGAGGCGTTACGAAGGCGGTACCCTAAACCGGGATGCGCGCCGATCGAATTTGCGTGTGACGACAAGTTTGACGGCGAAGAACGCATGAGCGCTTTCGACACGGTCGAAAGCTTAGCGGACGCGGACGCGGACGCACAACGAGGAACCTCCACACTCCCGGAATACGCCAACAACGAGACGCTCGACCTGGACATCGCCGTGGCGGGCGCGGGAATCGAAACGGGGGAAGGAGAGGGGTAGACAGAGAGTCGTCGTTCATCATCGTTTCGTATCTCGTTTCGCGTCGTTTTCGGTTTCGCGCGTTCGTTCGATGTCATCACACGTTCGACGAACTGGCTGGATTCGCTCGCGATGATTTCCCGACCTCGGCGATGACTGTTTGCCCGTGCTTGTTTTCTCTGTCACGCCGCGCGCCATTCCGAGGCGCGCGTCAAGGCGGACGTCACTCGCCGACCGGTGATCGCGCCGCTCGCACGCCCCCGACCCTCGCAGGCGGACCGAAGCGTCGCTCCGCGCGCCAAACCCCCCGCCGCGTCTCGCGAGCCGAAACAAAACCGCACATGGTACGCCCCGCCTGGACTGCACTACGAACCCCTCGACGGCCGCGGGGCGGACCGAGCGACGACGACCCGGCGCGGGAAATCTCGCGTCTTCGTTCGCACGCGCGCGTCCGCGCGCGTCACCGCTCGAACCCGAAACGCCTCCCCTCGCCGCGCTGACCCCGCGCCTTCCCTCCGCGCCGTCCCGCTCCGTCGCGCCGTCGTCGCCCGAAACCAACCGCAGCCGTTCGAGTCCTTCCCTCCCTTCGCCATCATCGTGGGCGCCATCACGGCGATGGGCGGCGTGCAGTACCTCGTGCACCACGCGTACGAGGGGAAACCGAAACCCGTGGGCGCGGACAACTTCGACAGGCTGCTCAAGTACCGCGACATACGGTTGAAAGAAGAGGCCAAGGTGCGTCGCCGCCTCCCGGCGCGAAGCCCGACGAAGCGTTCGCCAAAGGTTTTTTTGTTTTTTTTTGTTTTTTTCCTTCTCGCCGGCGTCGCCGAACGACACCGCCCGCGCTCGCGTCGTTTCGTCTGACCCAAACGCGTCCCCTCCGAAACCGCAGAGCGGACAGCCCACGCTGTGAGGCCTTACGCCGTGCGACAAAACGCGGACGCACTGGACGAATAGAGTCGCTTGTAAAGAAAGGAACGTTTCGCGCGTAGTCAACGATCGCGTCCCTCTCGAGCACGCGAAAATCGAGCGCCACCGTGACGATGACGATGTCGAGCGATGATCGCGAGGCGAGACATACATCCGCTTGTGACAACTCCCGGCGCCATGCACGCGGCGGTGTCCCCCCTGAACGTCGCTTCGCGCGCGCACGCGCCCACGCGGCGCCTCCGCGCGCCGCGTCGCGCCGCGCCCGCTGCGAGATCCGTCCGCGTCCGCGCGTCTGGTTCTTCCGACGACGCTTCGGCGGACGACGCGCTGACGCTGCAGTGGATGGCGCTCAACTACCGCCCCTGGATCAAGTCCGAGGAGGACGCGAGGAAGTGCCTGACGCATTTGCGCGAGAAGGAGAACAGGGAGTTCGACCTCGAGCGCGCCAAGGAGGTGCTGGACAGCATCAAGGCGGATCACGTGAAGCAGTACCAGCAGAGGGTCCCGTTCGAGCTCCCCAAACGCTACCCCGGCTTTTTGCACATCCTCGAGCGGTCCAGCGCCAAGCGGTGACGAGGGAGAGCGGACGGCGCGGCGGATACGACGCGTCGTGAAATGAAAAAGTATAGGCTACGTGGTAGTCTTCCACGACTGTAACGAAGCGAAACAACAAGCGCGAAAAACAAACACGCACAAAGGGCGTCTCAGTGCGCGGTCTTCGTGCGTCTGTGCCCCGCGCTCGCGGCGCTTCGCAAGCCGCCGCGGTCCAGGTCCAGCGGCTCGAGCGTTTTCCGCGCCGCGATGGCGCGCAGCATCGGACTCTGCAGCGCCGCCGCCGACAACTCAAACGGCGGCGGGTCGACCCGCGAGGAATCGAACCCGGCGGACGAGCCCGCGGCCGCGGCGGCGGAACCACCACCGCCGGGCGGGCTCTGCATCACCGCGTCCGCGGAGGCGCGCACGGAGGAGAAGCGGCCTTGCGCGGTGCTCGGACGCGCCGGCGCCGCCTCCGCCGCGCCCGCCTCCGCGCCCTTCACTAGGACGGACTGCACGAAGTTCTGGAAACGCGCCAAGGACGCGCCCCCGCTCATCGGGCGGCCGCGCGGCTTGCTCAGCGTCGCCTCCACCTCCGCGGCGGCGACAGCCGCGCCCGCGGCGGCGGCGGCGGCGGCGGCGGCGGCCGCCGCCGCCGAGGTCCGCGGCGGCGCGGCGGGCGGCTTACGCGGCGGCGGCGCCTTGGTCGGGCTCTGCCACTCGCGGCTCTGCCGCAGCTCGACCACGGCGGCGTCCGTCGCGGCGGCCACCTTCTTGGGCACGGAGGTGGCGTCCATCTTGACACTTCGCTTGCGCGAGAGGATGCGGCGAACGGCACGCTCAGCCTCCGCGCCCGTGGGGTCGCTCGGGGCCTCCTCGGGAGCATCCGCCAGAGCGAGCTCGACGCCGCCCGCGGAGAGCGCCGCGTCGCGCGACGGCGCCGCGTTTTCTTTTTCTTTTTCCTTTTCTGTTCGCGCCGCCGCCGCGGAGTTCTCGGAGTTCTCGCCGCGGGCGTCGTCCGCGGAGTTCTCGACGCCCGAGGCGGGCGGCACGGGCGAAGACTCCGCTTTGTCGCGAAGACCCCGCTTCGCGACCGCCGCGGCCGCGTGCGCGCCGGCCTGGACGGAGACGCCCGCGGCGGCGCTGGTCTCCGCCGAGGACAGCGCCGGCGAGCGCTCGGCGCCTCGCCGCCCCGAGTTGGTCGCCGCCGCCGCGTCGACCAAGCCCTGGAGCCGCGTGATGATGTGTTCGAACGCGGGCCGTTCGCTCGGTTCCTGCGCCCACGCCTCTTCGATCAGCGCGTCGTACGAGTCGATCCCAACGAACGACGGGCTCGGGGGCTCGTCCATCTCCGGCCTCCTCCCCTCCTCCACCACCGCGTGCATCACCTGCCATTGCCCGCTCTGCGCCCACGGCACGGCGAGCGTGCGAATCTCCCACAGCACGACGGCGAAGGAGTAGACGTCCGAGGCTTTGGTGTACGTCGCCTGACGGAGCACCTCGGGGGCCATCCAGCGGGGCGAGTGTAGGCCTCCCTGCGAGCTCTCGGGCCCGACCGAGCTCGTGCTGCCGCGGCCGGCCATCGCGATGCGGCTCAGGTTGAAGTCGCCAACCTTGACGCGGAAGTATCGGTCCACCATCAGGTTGGGCGACTTGAGGTCGCGGTGGATCACCGGCGAAACGCAGTTGTGCAGGTAGCACATGCCCGCGGCGGCGCCGAGCGCCATCTGCAGGCGCACGCGCCACTCCAGCGCGGGAACGCCGGGCTTGGTGTGCCGCTGCAGCACGGAGAAGAGCGAGCCGCGCGCGCAGTACTCCTCCACGATCGCCGGCGGCGATCGCACCACCCCGAGCAAAAGCACGATGTTCGGATGGCGCAGCCGCGCCATGATGCCAACCTCCTTCTCCAGCTCGTCCAAAACCTCGGCGGAGGCAATCTCGTGTCCATCCTCCTCCGAGGGATCGTCGCTCTCGGCTTCCGACTCGTCATCCGATACGCCCGCCTTGGCCTTCGCGACGGACGCGTCGCGGCGCGCGGCGGCGCGGCGGCCGGCGGCGGCGGTCTCGGCGGCGTCCGCCTTGGCGCCCACCGCCATCGCCGGCCTTCCCCGTTGGCGCTCCAGCGGGTCCGCCTTCCCGACGAAGCTGCTCGGCGGGCCGAGCATCTTCACCGCCACCTCCGTGTGCCCCCCCCACACCGCGCAGTACACGCGCCCGAACGAGCCCTCGCCCACGCACTTCTTCAGACGGATCTCCGAGAACGCGATCAAAGCCGTGTCCTGCCCCAGAGAAGACTCCGCCGACTTCGCCGAGCGCTCGGCGTCCGTTTTCGAGGAGCGCCGCTTTTTGCCATCCTTCTCCCGCGCGGCGTCGTCGCCGACGGAGGCGTCGGATCTCGCGCCGAAACCTTTCGACGCGCTCGCGGGTAAATCCGATTGCTCCGCGAACGGCAGACGTCTCGGGTACGGACTCGGACTCGCCACGGCGTACCGCGAGGACGCGCCCGTCGTTTCCGTTCTTCTGTGCCCGCCGTCGCGCGCCGCGGCGACGGCGGCTTCGAGCTCGGCGAGGGGCCAAAAAATCATGCTCCCGAAAAAGCCGGCGGTGGCCACGCCGACGTGCCCCGTGCCGTCCACCGCGCGGAGAAGGGTCATGCCGCTGCGGTGCGCGCGGATCTTGCCCGGGGGCGACCGCGACCGCGCCAGGCGGGGGCTCAGGGGCGAAAACGACGCGAACGCGTCGCCCAGAGCGGTTCCCTCGCCCGTGGGCGTCGCGGGAACGACGAACGATCCCCCGGGGCCCCATCGCTCGTCGCGGTCGGGAAGCACGAACACCTTCATCCAGCCGCGCCGGTACCCGACGCAGAGCAATCGGTCCAGCGCCGCGGCGCCCACGGCGGGTCCATCGGCCGAGTTAGGGCCCGCGAGCATCTCCGCGCGCGTCCCGAGCAGAGCCGCGTCGCCGACCGAACGCGAATCGCGTTCGACGAGCGTCGCGCACCATAGCTGCACCGCGCCGGACGCGTGGCACGTCACGACTTGGCCGGCGTTGGCGTGCGCGGCGACGCCCACGCAAGGCCCGAGGTCGCGGTGCGGCGCGACTGCCACGCACGTCCCCGCGTCCACGTCCCACGCCTCCAACACGCCATCGTCCATGGAAGCCCAGACGAGAGGCCCGAGACGCAGGAGCTCGCGCGCCGTCGCCGTCGCTTTGCGCGCGCCGGGCGCGCCGTTCCAACCGACGACGCCGACGCCGCCGGCGGCTGCGTGCGCCGACGCGGCGCCGGCGCTTCGCTTCGGCCGCTCGCCCGCCTTGCAGACGACCCTCCCGACGGTGACGTCGTCCTCCAGCCTGAGCGGCCGCCGCACCTCCACGAGCGTACCGTCCGCGAGCGCTGCCCACGCGACGCCCGACGCGACCGGCGCGATGGCAGTCACCGCCGCGCTCTTCCCCGGCGCGCCCATCGCCGCCGCGCCGCCCCACTGGCAGGCGACGTCTGTGTCCCACGCGCCCACCTCGCCGGCGTCCGTGCCCGTCCACAACAAAGCGCTGGACTCCTCCGCGGCGATCGCGGTCACCTCGCCGAAGCAGGCGCCCGCGCAGAACAAAGAAGGGGGCGTGTTCTTCGATGGACCGCGGTCCACGAAATTCGGCGCGTCCACCGCGCGTCGCGACTGCAGAAACAAATCAAACGCGCTCAGCGTCTTTGTGCGGTTACTGCTCCACCAGAGCTCGGCGCCGTCGGCGCCCGCCGCGCACATCACCCTCACGTTCCCGCCCATGATCCAGTGCGACGCGCCGCCGCGAAGTAAACGCCTGGATTTGTCCGGGCCGGCGCTCAGCTTACGCATGCTCGTCGCGCCCGTCGTCTTTTTACTTTGGAAAGCGGAAAACGCCGACGAGGACAAGGACGCGTCTTTCTTCGTCGAAGAAAGCGTCGTCGTCGCGTTCGTCCCGGACAGGAGTTTCTTTTTGCGCGCGACCGACTTTTGCGAATAGACTTCGTTTTTTGGAAGCGCACCGCCGGTGGTTCCGCCCGCGCCCAGCCCGCCCACCGCGCCGGTCAGGTTCCACAGCTGACCCTCCAGCGCCTCCAGGTCCAAACGCAGCTCGTCGAACTTGCTCGCCGTCGCCGCGTACCGGAAGATGCGCGCCGCCTTTTGCGCGCGCGAAAACTTGCCGTACACCTGCACGCGCGCGACGGCCAGGCCGAGGACGGAGAGCACGCCCACGGCGAGGCGCTTGAGCTGCGTCTGCACGTGCGGGTCCAGCGCAGCGTGCACGGCGTCCGCCTCCGCCAGCGCGATGTTCACGGCGACCGCCGCGCCGAGAACCACGGCGCACTTCTCGCGGTGCGACACCGCGGCGCGCGCGCCGAGATCGAGCTCGTGCGTCGCCTCGCGGCACGCCGCGAAGATGCCGGAGAGGTCCGCCGCGCCGCTCGTCGAGCCGATCGCGAGCGTGCTCGCGGAAGCCAGGGGACTCGAAACCCCGACATGCGGCCCGGTGCGAAGCGGGGGGAGCGCGCCGGGCGCGCCGAGGCTCGCGCCCGGGGAGGCCACCATGGAGATGTCCGAGAAACCGGCGCCGTGGCTCGAGCGACGCCGGTCGTCGGTGTTCGGTTCCGGAGCCGCCATCGCGGCGCTCACAGCCGCGGCTCGCCGACGCCGGGCGTCGAGCGACGCGTCGTCCTCGACCGCGCCGCCAGCCGCTGCAGAACGCCCACCTGCGCGGCGCACCGCCTTGTGCGGAACGGGGAGGTGGCGCGTGCCTCCCACAGATTTGAACCGAGCTGTGTGAACGGCCCTCGCCGAGAAGGCGACGAATCGACGATTCGTCGGTCGTCTCGGTCGAATCGAGCGTTCGACGCGCGCTTTTGTTCGGCGCGGCGTTCGAGTCGTCACTCTTCGACGCGCCGCTCGCCGCGCGTCGCACCGCCGGCCGTGATGCCGCAGGAGAACGTGATGGACCGGGTGAAGCTGATGGTGGGCATGGAACCCTCGGCGGAACCGGAGCTGCAGGACCAGATCGAGGACTGTTTCCAGCTCTCGCGCATGGAGCGCCTCTACGGATTCGCCATCTGCGTCACCGCGGGTCTGTTTTGCTCCTTCCTCAGCTCGCTGGTGTTCCTCAAGCCCACCAAGTTCGCCATCCTGTACTCGCTGGGCAACATCCTGTCGCTCACGAGCACGGGCTTCCTCATGGGCTTCTGGAGCCAGCTGAAAAACATGTTCAAGAGCCACAGGCTGATCGCGACGCTGGTGTACCTGGGCGCCATGGTCGCCACCCTCGTCGCCGCCTGTTACCTCAAGAGCTTCGCGCTGACAATCGTGTGCCTGGTGATTCAGTCCGCGGCGCTCACGTGGTACTGCTTGTCGTACATCCCGGGAGGAAGAACCGCCGTCAGCGCGGTGTTCAAGGGATGTTTCGGGATGTAGGCAGGGTTTAGATACGACATAGGATAGGTCCCGTACGTACCGCGAAGAACGCGTTTTGTTTGTTTCCGGAGCGCGCGTCGCCGTCGAACGTTTGCATACGTTTTCGTTGTTACATCGACGTCGGTCATTCGCGTCGCCGCTTCGGCGCGCTCACGAACGCACAATCTACCGGTTCCCTCGACGCGCCCCGCAAAGCGCGCTCACTCCAGTGACCCCGCGTGTGCGTCAACGGGGGGCTCAGGCGGCGGCGCCGCGACCGGCGGTCCGGCGGGCGCGGCGGCGGGTTCGCCCGACTCGTACCTCGCCTTAGCCTCGGCGAACATCTTCTGTTGCATGGCGAGCGCCTCCTCCGGGGTCATCTGCATGCCTTTTTTCTTCTTCTTCTCCGCGCGAAGCTCCTTTCCCTCCTCCTTCATCTCCAGCATCGCCGCGCTCACCGTCTCGACGTAGCTCGCGAAGTCCAGCGACTCCAGCGCCCCGACCACGTGCTCGGGCATGATCGTGCTCTTGTTCTCCTTGGTGCTGATCTCGTTCGCCTCGGACGACACGCACTGCACGAACTCGTTACACGCCTCGAGGATCATCTCCTTGACCTCGGCGGTCAGCTTCAGGCCGGGGGGCAAACGCTCGCTGATCATCTTAGCCACCGTGGCTGTTTATGTGGGGTTTTTCGTCAATGGTCGGGGACGACGGTCAAGACGCGCGGAGGGGACGGACACGACGGAAGAGGGATTTCGTTTCGTCGCGCGGATTTCACGAACGAGGGTTCGCGAACTCGGTCTCGCGAACGTCGCGGCGACGGTGTCGTGGCGCGGTCGGGCGTGGATGTCGCTCGCGTCGCGACGTACCTTTGGGGAGCGACCCCTCGCCGTCGTCAGCCATGGCGGCGCGTCGCGGAACCCGGCGACGACGGTCGCGTGGCGGAAGTGGCGACGATTTCGGCCCGTTGGTTGTCGACAAGAGGAACGAAACATGCTCGTCGCATCGTCGGACGAACCGAAAAAACAAACATCGGGTGCCCACGAGCAGTTCGACATGCGCGCCGCCGCGCGCCCGCGCCTCAGGGCCGCCGGCGACGCCAAGGGAGGCCCTCGGCGTGGCCAGTCGAGGATCCTGCTGGTACTCGCCCTCGCGCTCACGGGATGGGTCGTGGCCTTCGCGAGGTTGCGTCGCTCGACTCTTCCGGGAGTCCGTGATTTCGGCCGCCGGAGTGGGCACACCCCAGACGATGACGATCCGCCGGACGCGCGGCCGGCGACGTTCGACGCCGCGAGCCTCGATTCCGCGAACGCGCGGCGCGAACACGACGACCACCCAGACGATGACGATCCGCCGGACGCGCGGCCGGCGACGTTCGACGCCGCGAGCCTCGATTCCGCGAACGCGCGGCGCGAACACGACGAAGCGGTCACGTCCGTCCACGTCCCTCCACACGCGCCCGCGTCTCCCGCGGCGCCTCCCGCGGAGCCTCGCGACGCGGTCACGTTCGTGCTGGTGTCCACGATGTCTCCGGACAGCGCACCGCGCATCGCCAACCTGCTCGCGTCCATGCGCGCGTTCCTCGACGCGCGCGTCGTCGCGGAGCTTCTGGTGCTGGTGCCCGACGCCGAGCTGGACTGGTGGTCGCTCGCGGCGTCCGCGCTGGGCGCGGACGCGCCCTGGGGCGCGACGCGCGTCGTGCCCGAGTCACAGGCGCTGCCGACGCCCGTCCACCGCCTCCGGGCGTCGGCGCCGGGCGCGGCGCGGCGCGAAGCGCGGGGGCTGGGATACCGGACGCAGATGCTGCTCAAGCTCGCCGCCGGTTCGTTGGTGCGAACGCCGTTCTACGTCACGCTGGACTGCGACGTGGTGTTGCGTCAAGCCTTGCGCACGGATGACCTGCTCGACACGTCGCGCCGCCGCGCGCTGGCGCAAGGCGCCATGCGCGGCCCGCACGCGAAGCGGTGGCTGTCGGACTCGCTCGACGCGCTCTTCGGCGAGACGCCCGGCGCGGCGGCGGAGGCGGCGATAGACGACGCGGTCGAGACGCGCGCGACGAATGACAAAAACGAACGTCTGTATACGAGCACGTTCAAAACGCTCGCGTCTCGAGTCGCGTCGTGCGGCGCGGAGACGACGTCGCGCGGCGTCGGCGTGACGCCCGCGATCCTCTCGGCGGCGACGGCGCGGCGCGCCATCGCGTTTTTGGACGAAACGTTTTTGGACGAAACGGAGGACTCCGCGTCATCCGACGAACGAAAAGAAAAGACGCGCTGGGACGCGCGTTTGTTCCGGTCGCTGGACTCAGGCCTGGACTGGACCGAGTACGGCATATACGCGGCTTTTTTATGCGTCGAGGGGACGTTTCACGAGACGCACTTCGTCGATCCACAAAGAGAGCTGTACGACGCGAAGCTGCAGGAGGACGGATCGAAATTCGCCAACCCGAACGCCATGCGCGCCGCGTTCGGGCGGGACGGAGACGGAGACGGAGACGGAGGGAGGAAAAAAAAGGGAAGCGACGCCGAGAAAAAACAAACGCTGTTCGTCGTCGTGCAGAGCATAGGCGGGAGCGACCCCGTGGGCGCGGCGCGCGCGGTGAAGCCGTTCATATTAGGTAACACGTAGTTCGTAGTGAAAGTGTAGTAGAAGTGTGCGTTGATTAAGCGGCGTCACGCGAGTAGTCATAGCGGCATGTCTATGTAGTAATCACACTACTATGCATGTATCGCGTCGGTAAACGAAACAATCGTCATCACGACGCGCTCGTGTACACCTCCCTTCCCGTGCCGTGCACGTACACCACGCGCGGCAGTCCGCGGACGATAGCCTCGACGTACCTGGCGTACGCCGCGGGGTTCGCCATGACGAGCGAGTCCGGGTCGGGGAGGTTCACGATCACGAGCTGCGCGTCCTCGGACTTCTCGCGGATGATGCGGTTCAGCGCCGCGGGGCCGGAAGCGTCCGTGACCCACGAAGCCGCCGCCGGCGGCGCAATCGTCGGCGTCTCCACGCGAGGCGTGTACACGCGCGTCTCGTCCTTCCCGGCGGAGAAGGAAACCGTGCGCTTGCGACGCGGCGGCTTCTTCTCTTCTTTTTCCTTTTCTTTTTCCTTTTCCTTTTCGTCGTCTCGCGCAGGCGTCGAAGACGAAGCCTTCGTCTTCTCGGTCCCTTCGTCCTTCGCGTCCGAAACGGAGAGGTCCAGCCGAACCTCCTCCGCCGACGCCGTCTCGCGCGGCGCCGTCGCGGGCGAGCCCGGGATCGGCGGCATCGGCGGCGGTCGCTTCGCCGCTTTAACGTCGGTTTTTTCGTCAACCGCGACGGCTCCCGGCGACCTGGGCGACGAGACGTCGCCCAGGTCGAAGATGGACATGAGACTGGTGTGCCCTTTGTCGATGGGCGAAGTCCCGTCCGAGTGCAGACCGAGCCCGGCGCGCGTGCTGTTCCGGCGCAGGTGCCGCACGTCCATCAGCTCGGGGTCCTCCACCTCGCCGTGGTCCTTCACGAGCATGTCGATCTCCGACGGGAACGCGCGGCGCATCTTGGAACTCGGCAACAGCGCGGGCTCTAATGCCGGGCTCTCCGGCGCGGCGGGCGGCTCGGCGGGGGTTCCAGTCTCCGCCGGGCCGGGATCCCCCACGACCGCACCACGCGGCGGCGTGCTCGCGCCGCCGGGCGAGCGTTTGCCCGACTGCGGCGGCGTGGCGCCTCCAGAGCGCGGCGGCGTCGCGGCGGCGCTACCGTCGTTCTCGCCCCCCGAGGCCGAGGCGTTTTTGTTCCTCACCGACGACCCCTGCGCCTCCATGAGCGCCTCGCGGAACATCTCCGCCTGCTCCTTGCGCATGGTCCAGTCGTGCGTGTACGCGTACATGTCCGCGTCGTCTCCCGCCTCCACCACGCTCACCTCGGCGTCGATGCGGAAGTCGCGAAGCACCGCCTGCAGCGACCGGCGCACCGCGCCCGGGTCCTGCGCCTTTTGCAGCACGGTGTGCACGCGCAGTTTGCACTTGTCCCACGCGCGGTGGCGCAGCAGCAGGTGCGCGATCATCAGGAGCAGACCGCCGTCGTGCACGACCCACCACACGTCCACGTACCCGGAGACGCGCTCGTCGCTTCCCGGGAACGCGTGCGGGTCAAGACACAGCAGAACCGCCTTCTCCGCCGCCGTGCACTCGCACACCGTCTCCACCAAAGTCTTGGCGGCGTCCTCCGCGAACGGGTCGTCCAGGTCGTCGTCCAAGTCCTCGTCGAAGTCCAGCTTGTTGCGCCGGGGCCAGCCGAGCAGAACCGTGTTGGGCTCGAGCCCGCCGAACCCTAGGCCCTGGATCGCGAACGGGACGCCCTGCTTGTACTCGGGCGCCACCAGCACGTGCGCGAACCCGCGCACGTCGGCGCGCGCTAGACGTTTCTCGAGCGCTTCGCGCGCGTCGGAGACGCGCCGCGATAAACCGCGGTCGCGGTGCAACACGCCCTCCTCGATCTCCGCCACCACGCACAGCCCTCGGCCTTTTTTGAGCTGAGACGCGAAAGATAACAGCGCCTCGGGTTTTTGTTTTTCCTTCTTTTCGCCGCGCGCGGCGGCGTTCGCGTCGGAAGAATCGTCTCGTAATAATCGCCCCCCGTCGTCGCGAAGCACAGGGTTCTCCTTGTCGGCTTTTTCGTCTTCGCGCGGCGCGTCCTCCGCGGCGACGCCCAGCGGCCACGACGGCAGGCACAGCAGCTGCGGCCTCCAGTTGGAGGAGTGTTTCCTCTCGTGCGCGAGGTCGAGCATCGCGGCGGTGGCGAGGTCCAGCCGAATACCCCCGAGCGCGCTGCCCCAGTCCACGCGCACCTGCGCTGATTCGATGTACGCGACGAGCGCGCCGAGAAGCGCGACGGCGACGAGCGCGAAGTACCAGCGGATGATGAACGCGAGCGTGGTGCACAGCAGGAACCCGGCGAGGCCGACGGACCAGTGGAAGTACCGCCAGGTGGGGCGCCAGGAAGGCGCCTTGGTCAGCCCGAGCGCGAACGTCGAGAAGTTGAGCGCGGCGTACGCGGAGAGGAAACAGATGCTGAGCAGAGGCGCCACCAGGTCGAGCGACCCGATCATGGACGCGCACAGACAAAACGCGACCGTCACGAGAAGCGCCGCCACCGGTTCGCCTTTGTCGTCCACGAACGCCGCGCGCGCCAGGAACGGAACCGTCCCGTCCGCGGCGATGGCGTTGAGCACCCGCGGCGCGCTGATCAGGCACTGCAGCGCCTGAGACAGAGACGCGATGATGATGCCTATCTGCGTCGGCAACGCCTCGGGCCACGCGATCTCGTTCACGACGCCCATGGAGTCCCCGCCCCCGCCCGCGAGCAACGCGCGCCGGCGCGAAGCGGACGCGGCGTACGCCGCCGCGGGTCCCCCCTTGAGGTACTCGCGGTCCGCGACGGCGCCCCACATGATCATGTACGACGCGTACATGAAGAGCGAGATGGTGATCGCCGCGAGCGTCCCCCACGGAATGCTCGTGGCGGGCGTCTTCAGCGAGTTGGCTCGGTTGGCGCCGGACAAGATGCCGGTGAAGCACGGGAAAAACACCGAGAGCACGTCCGAGAACGTGACACCGTCCGTGTACCCCGGGCCCCAGTTATCGCGCAAAGTGGTCGCCGATAAACCCGTCACCGCCGCCGACGCTCCGGGCAGAGGCGCGGCGATCAGGCCGGCGTAGTAGCTCATGAGCGTCAGGCCGACGACCGCCGCGAAGAAAAGCCCGAGCTTGCTCACGAGCTGCATGCCGCCCCAGACCATGCCTCCGAGCGCGGAGGTGAGCACGATCGCCCAGACCCGCACGGCGCCCGCCGCCGGCATGCCCATGTCCAGCGCGGGCTCCACGGCGAGCATCACCTCCACCGCGCCGAGAACCTCCAGGACCGCGAGCAAGGAAAGGCCGAGGTAGTAGGTGGTCCCCACCGCCCCGCCCAGCTTGTGTCCGAGCGCGCGGCTGATGATGTAGTACGCCCCGCCCGCCTCGACGGGTCCGTTGGTGGCCATCGCGCTGAGCGACATGGTCGTGCAGAGGCTGGACAAAAAGCTGATAAACACGATGACCAGCGCCTGCCACACGCCCGCGTGGCCGACCACGTAGAAGAAGCGCAGGAAGATCAGGACGCCCCACATGTTCTCGCACGTCGGCACGATCACGCCGGAGAGCGTGTTCAGAGACCCGGGGGGGGCGTTGCCTCCCATCGTGGACGGCGTCCCTCGCGACGCGGCGCGTCGAGGATGTTCTTTTTCAACGAACGCGCTGGTTCGTTACGGGGAACTTGTTGTTCAAAAGATACTCTTTCGCCGCCGCCGCCGACTGGCAGTCCTCGACTTCCGACGCGTCCAGAGGCGCGCGTCCGAGGCGGGCACCGACGGAACCACCGACCGACGGACGCGTCGGCGGAAGAAGCGCCGCGGTCGTGCCGTGCGCGGACGGGCACGACGTGCCCGAGGATCTGATGCCCAATGCCGCCACGTGTTTGTTTGGTTCTTTTTCGCGTAGGGTGCCGACGACACGAACGCGCGTGATTTTTATGAAAAATACGCTTCGTCATGTTCGTCTGTTCGTCTCCTTTTCGTCGTGCGTTTTCAGATCTCGGGCGCGGCACGCACAGCGACGCGCGCGGGGCACGCGCGACGACGCGCGCGGTGCACGCGACGTCCGCCGCGATGGGCGCTCAGGCATCACGCGGCGTCGGCACGCGCGCGCGCAAGCGAAAGCGGGACCTCGACGCACAGGAGGGCGTCGCCTTCCCGGGCCTTCCCTTCGATGTC
>ENA-OUOG01002534-OUOG01002534.1-marine-metagenome-genome-assembly--contig:-NODE-2534-length-18701-cov-5.275773_pt1 | contig 18701 bp, 19 predicted proteins | sample MGYA00248635_ERZ508505 | MGnify/ENA primary metagenome ERZ508505 (study PRJEB26176, sample SAMN06267871) | marine metagenome | isolation source: Saanich Inlet, British Columbia, Canada | place: Pacific...
ATGTAGAAGCTGACTCAGAAGGTGGAGCCGAACTAGGTGGCGATCTGGGAGCAGAAACACCAGGCGCAACTCCAATTGAAACACCGCCTGCAGGATAAATATTACTATGAACTTATTTGAATTTTTTGAAGGACCAAAGGAAGGCTATCAGGATGTCGAAGATGACAACAGCCAGCTACAACTTCACGACCTTCGTAAAACCAAACTAACATTAAAGCAAATAAACAAATTGCGTCAACTCAATGACGTAAGAATGTACGAATATCAGGAAACTGTAAAACAAGTTAAAAAACAGTACGCACCGCCGGCTCAGCCTGCACTTTAATGATTTTTTAGAGAATTTTTTGTATAGCGAGAAAAATTCTTCGTTTTCTACCCATTTTACCCCTTAATCTCACCAAAATCTCACCTATTGTGTAAATATATTACAGAGCCATTACATGGAGGATTCTAATGAACAAGTTTGAACAACTTATTGAGTATGTAATCAACGACGAGCAGGACAAAGCACAAGAGCTGTTCCACGAAATCGTAGTTGAAAAGAGCCGCGATATCTATGAAAATATCATGGCTGAAGAAGAAGCCCTTGACGAAGAAGTCATTGAGGAAGATGAAGCTGTTGAAGAAAGCGAAGAAACAGTTGAAGAAGGCATCGAGGAAGAACTAGGCGGTAGCCAAGCTGCTGATCTAATCGACGACATCGAAGCCGAAGAAGAAGGCATTAGTCTAGAAGCTGAAGAAGATGAAGGCGGTATGATCGCTATGGATATCGACGCTGAAGACGAAGGCGATGAAGATTTGGAAGATCGTGTAGTTGATCTTGAAGACAAACTAGACGAACTTATGGCAGAATTTGAAGAGCTTATGGGCGACGTAGATGTTGATGGCGATGGCGATCACGACATGGACGATCACGAAGCTGAAGAAGAAGCTGAAGAAGACGAGATGGAGATGGAAACAGAAGGTCTCGAAGAAGCAGTTTCACTTGAAGCCGCTCCTAAGCCAGTAACAAGTGAAGAAGGTGACGGTAAATCAGGTCCTGTGGCAGCTAACTCAGGTGCTAAAGGTATGGATGCTAAGCCAGTTCACACTGACACAACTGATGAAAAGGGCCGTACAGCTCCATCAGCAAAAGATCAAGGTGGTACTACCAAGCCAGATCTTAAGCCAGCTCCAAAGCCGGTTACAAAGTAATAAAGGAAACCAGGTATGGCTCTTTACCTTAAAGAAAATCTTACCTTCGACACAGCACGAATCGTGCTAAAAGAAGACGCCGAAGGTAAGAATCTTTTTATGGAAGGCATCTGCATTCAAGGTGGAGTCAAGAACGCTAACGAACGTATCTACCCTGTAAACGAAATTGCTAAAGCAGTGGAAACACTAAACGAGCAAATCAAAGAGGGTAGCGTTTTAGGTGAAGTTGATCACCCGGATGACCTTAAAATTAACCTTGACCGTGTTTGTCACACAATCGACAGAATGTGGATGGACGGTCCAAATGGTTATGGCAAGTTAAAAATTCTCCCAACTCCAATGGGAGAGCTTGTCAAGACCATGCTCCAAAACGGAGTAAAATTAGGTGTTAGTAGTCGTGGTAGCGGAAACGTTGACCCGACAACAGGACATGTCAGTGACTTTGAAATTGTCACTGTAGATGTAGTTGCCCAACCTAGTGCGCCGAATGCGTATCCTAAGGCTATCTATGAAGGACTTATGAACATGAAATATGGTCATAATGTTCTTGAAATGGCTAGGGAAGCTGGGACGGACAATAAAGTGCAAAGATACTTGAAGGATGAGGTAACTCGTCTTATCAAGGATCTTAAGATTTAGGAGAATCGCATGCTAGATGCTATCAAACCATTATTGGATAGCGATCTGATCAACGAAGACACTCGTCAAGCTATCTCGGAAGAATGGGAAGCTAAGATGACTGAAACTCGTGAGACGATTCGTGCAGAACTACGTGAAGAGTTCGCACAACGCTATGAGCATGATAAAACAACAATGGTTGAAGCCCTAGATCGCATGGTAACAGAAGGCTTGCAAGGCGAGTTGGAAGCAGTGGCTGCTGAAAAGCAGGCTCTTGCCGAAGATCGTGTTAAGTTCCAGCAAAAAATGGTAGAAAACACTGAGAAGTTTAACGGCTTCCTAGTGCAGAAACTAAGCGAAGAACTTAGCGAGCTACGCAAGGACAGAAAAGCACACAACGAAGGTTTTGAGAAATTAGAACAGTTTGTAGTTGGTGCTTTGGCTGAAGAAATCAAGGAGTTTGCAGCTGATAAGCAAGACGTAATCGAAACTAAGGTTCGTCTAGTTCGTGAAGCAAGACAACAACTTGAAGGTCTGAAAGCTAAGTTCATCAAAGAAAGTGCTTCTAAGATGAGCGAATCTGTTAGCAAGCATCTAAAGGCTGAAATGAGTCAACTAAAAGAAGATATCCAAGCTGCTCGTGAGAACAACTTTGGACGTCGTATTTTTGAAGCTTTTGCTACAGAGTTTGGCGCTACACATTTGAATGAAAATGCTGAAGTGCGTAAACTAATGTCAGCGATTGAACAAAAAGATCAGAAGTTGGCAGAAGCCATTAAAGCTCAAGAAAACGCTAAAGTTATTCTTGAGAGCAAAGAAAAAGAAATTCGCATGATACGTGAGTCTAATCAGCGTAGTGCTACATTAGAAGAACTTCTAAGCCCTCTTAACAAAGAGAAGAGAGAAGTAATGGCGAATTTGTTGGAAAGCATTCAGACATCCCGCTTGAAGAATGCTTTTGAAAAATATCTACCAGCAGTTTTAGCTGAAGGTGCTGCAAAGTCTGAAAAGACTGTAATTGCAGAATCTAGAACTGAGGTTACTGGTGATAAATCTGCGAAGGTTGTAACGACTGATAACAAAGCTGATAGCAATGTTATCGATCTGAAGCGCCTAGCAGGGCTTTAAATAAAATAGGAAGGAGACTTAAATGTCACAAGAACTACTAGAAAGCCGTTGGGATGAGACCAAAGAAGCCCTACTAGAAGGCTTGAACGGATCTCGTCGTTCAACTATGGGTGTTATCTTAGAAAACACCAAGAAGCACTTGGCAGAATCAAGTGCAGGTACAACTGTATCAGGTAACATCGCTACACTAAACCGTGTGATTCTACCAGTTATCAGACGTGTTATGCCAACAGTTATTGCTAACGAATTAGTTGGTGTTCAGCCTATGACTGGCCCTGTTGGTCAGATTCATACACTTCGTGTTCGTTATGCTCAGGCACTAACAGACTCATCAGCTGCTGCTACAAGCACAACTGCTGGTGAAGAAGCACTAAGCCCATTCAAGATTGCACAAGCATACTCAACAGTTGCTAACGCTACAGGTACAGCGTCAAGCTACACTGGTGCACCTACTGCAACACTTGAAGGCGACGGTGGTAAGAGCATTTCAGTACAGATCCTCAAGCAGGCTGTAGAAGCTCGTACTCGTAAGCTACAAGCACGTTGGACTTTTGAAGCTGCTCAAGACGCTCAAGCAATGCACGGCATTGACGTTGAAGCTGAAATCATGGCGGCGCTTGCTCAGGAAATTACAGCTGAAATTGACCAAGAGATCCTACTTTCTCTTCGTACACTAGCTGCTACTGAGTTTACATACAACCAAGCTACAGTATCAGGTACTGCTACTTTCGTTGGTGACGAACACGCTGCACTAGCTGTTCTTATCAACCGTACAGCTAACTTGATTGCTCAGCGTACACGTCGTGGTGCTGGTAACTATGCTGTTGTTTCACCTGCTGCACTTACAGTTCTTCAGTCTGCAACAACTAGTGCATTTGCTCGTACAACAGAAGGTACTTTCGAAGCTCCAACTAACACTAAGTTTGTTGGTACATTGAATGGCACAATGCGTGTATTCTGTGACAGCTATGCTGCTGACACAACTCCAGTTCTTGTTGGTTACAAGGGATCAAGCGAAACAGACGCACCAGCGTTCTATTGCCCATACGTCCCACTAATGAGTTCAGGTGTTGTACTTGATCCAAGTACATTCGAGCCAGTTGTATCGTTCATGACACGTTACGGCTACATCGAACTAACTAACACTGCGTCATCTTTCGGTAACGCTGGTGATTACGTTGGTGAAATCGCTGTTTCTAACCTATCTTTCTCATAAGTTAGACTTAGAATACAACACACTAAAACAGGGCTTCGGCCCTGTTTTTTTATCTCATTAAAAAGCCCCTTTGAAGCGATCTCCGGGGCTATAAGGCTTGTTATGTTAAACTACTATATCAACTGTTTCAGTCTTTGCGGTAGATTTTTCTGTTGAAGTCTTCAAGATTTACACCCTTCCAGCTAGGATGCACTCGTGAGCGGTAATATGCTTTTGTAGTTGGGTCATCATGTCCTGGAATACCACTGTACATCTCCCAACAGTCCAACGCACCCACTCCCCAACCGTAGTAGCGTTTTGCAAGTTTTTCCTTGATCTTGAGTCGCACATTGATGTTGTTGGTCATAGGCAATACTTCGCGATCCCAGATTTCAAAAATATCCTGTCGAGTTTGACAACTGGCCTCGTATGCAGCCGCACAAGCGAACCACAAATCATTTACCAAACGTCTATCTTCTTTGGTCATAGTATATTCCTCTGGTTAAAAAATTATTATACAACCTGTGTTGATTTTGTCAACCACTGAAAAAGGTTGACCAAAACATCTATTTTTTGCATTACACTAAGTATGTGTATGATATACATACTTTTCTTAATACAACTAGCTGGTACAAGTTATACTGTAACTCCAGTTGCTCCTTTCAGCACCATGGACGAGTGCTTTGACGCTAGAGAACAGCTAGTCGAGGATATAGGACGCCCGATTATAAACTATCAAGCGGTGTGCGTTATTCAAAACAATCAAAAAAACCTTAAAGAATCTTAAAAACCGGTTGACTTTTATTTTAACGATGCTATTATAATAAACATGTAGCAAGACGTTGTTACACGGGTTGGCGTTAATAATCCAGTTTCTAGACAGGATAAACGCACTCGGTTAGGGGTAGTGCCCGGCATATACTTTGGAGACAAAGAGTATGCTAACTGCGATACTAAGCAGAACTGAGGTTCTAGTCGTGATATGAGAAAGGTATCTAGACGGCTAGTTGGAGGTAAACCCAAGTCCTTCACCCACCCTTATTACAAAACCCGCCACTGTGCGGGTTTTTCTTTATAGTAGCACTCTATATCTGTATTTTTAGCTAAATACAATTATACAACACAATAATGTGTTTTATGCAGTAGTAACCCACTGCGTAGCGGCTAGAACCCGCATTGGGCTTCTATAAGGAGAAAACAAATGGGACGTCCAGTCAAAATTAAAAAGTCATCAACCGTTGATGTAGGTTTTAACAACCCAACAGGCGGTCAATACTACGGTGTAGTAGGCGGCGAAGATACACTTAGCACATACGCACACCCAGTACTAAAAGTTCGTGTATTCATCGAAGGACAATCAGAGCGTGATGGATGGATTGTTCGTCAAAAAGGTGCTAGCAAATATCTAGTTGAAGACTCGACAGGAGAGCGCGGTGTATGTGTTCTCGAAGACGAAGCTGATGCAAGTCTAAATGAAGGTTTTATGACTATCACAGCACAAGATTCAGGTTCAACTGAATTCCGCATCAAGCGTATGAGCAACAAGTATGCACTAGATTTCAGTGACAACCGTTACTTGATCAACTTCTTTGATGTAGCGGCCAGTGTTACCAAGTCAGGTGGCGAAAGCACTACTACTATTGAACTAGCACAAGTTGACAACTACAACCTATACGGTTAAAGGTTAATCAACACCAGAGCCCCTAGTGTGATAATTACACTGGGGGTTTTTTATGAGTGTAGCATTTGTGTTAGGCAACGGAAAAAGTAGACTAGCACTAGATTTAAATGAACTTAACGAAGTAGGACCAATCTATGCCTGCAATGCAATTTACAGAACATTTACACCAGACTGTCTTGTAGCAACTGACCCTGCTATTGCACGAGCAATACAAGAATCAGGGTATGCTAAAACAAATAGATTTCATACCAGACGTCCTATAGAAGGAACCGGTGCTAAAGGTTTGCCTAAAAACTATAGAGGCTTTAGCAGTGGGCCTAATGCTGTAGCACAAGCCTGTATGGATGGATATCATGCGATGTATCTGATTGGATTTGATTTAGGCACAACTGATGGACAGTTTAACAACGTGTTTGCTGACACAGAGTTCTATAAAAAGATAACTGATCCTCCTACGTTTAGTGGTAACTGGATAAAGCAAATAAAACAACTAGCAGAAGAATACAGCAACAGAAGATTTGTTAGAGTTGAAGGTCCAGAGAGTGCTTTTGTTCCTGGGTTTAGAGATGTAGCAAATTTACAAACTATGCCTATGGATAGGTTTCAAGAAAGGCTAAATAGTAGAAAAGGCTTGCTATGAATAATTTTAAACGAGTAGATGGCGATTATACCATTCAAATTATTGATGAAGATAACGTACTAACATTGGATAGTACTACTGTTGCTGTGACTGGCAACTTAGAAGTTAGTGGTAATGTTACCTACATTAACACAGAGCAGTTGAATGTAAATGATCCGTTTCTTGCACTTAACGACAATGAAGCGAACAACTTCTCTAGTAATGCAGGTTTATTGTTACATAAAACTGCTAGTGACTATGCTGGGATTAGATACGACAACAATGCTGGTTTATGGCAAATAAGCACTAGTACCAATAGCACAGGACTTACTGGCACTTGGAATAGTATTTCTGCAGCTGGATCAACTACAAATATTCAGTATAACAATGCAGGTAGTTTCGGTGCCGAATCAAATTTTACATATAATCAAAGCACAAATCAAATGGGCTTAGATGGTAGTATTGCATTAACTGATCAAAGCAGTGCTCCTGCTAACGTAGCCGGTGCTACAGTATTGTATGCTAACACTGTTGGCAGTGGCGGCTCAGGAGTTTATTTTGTTGATGGTTCAACAACTGACGAATTAGTAAGCAAATCAAAAGCCATAGTTTATGGCATTATTTTTTAAAGGACATACAAAATGGCAATAAGTTCAGCAAACGTTACAACAGTAGTAGGAAACGTTTACGCAAGTACCGGCAACAGTGCAGTTACTTTTTTAAGTCTGTGTAATGTTGGTGCAGGCAATGTTACAGCAAACGTGCATGTAGTGCCTAGCGGTGAAAGTGCCGATGCAACTAACTTGGTGTTAATTGGGTTAGATCTCCTAGCCAGTGGTGCAAACACAGGAGACACATATCAACTGTATTCAGGTGGCGAAAAACTGTTACTGAGCGATGGAGATAGTATTCAAGTCAGTTCTAGTGCTAACACTGTGACAGCTATTACAAGCTATACAAGTATCTAATGGCGGGTAATTTTGTTAAAAACCAACGCATAAAAGGACAAAGTATTGGTATTCCTAGCGGAGGTACTGGTGCTAGACCTGCTGCTCCTGCTTTTGGTGCGTTCAGATACAACACAGACCTAGGCCAGATGGAATACTTCAACGGTAATGTTTTTAAACAGCTATCAGTATCTGGCGAAATTGGAGTAGTAGTTGACAGTTTCACTGGTGATAATAGTACAGCAACATTTAGTCTAAGTGTAACAACATCTGCAGAAGAACAAATTATTGTATTTGTTGGAAGCATTTACCAACCTCCATCAACATACACCATTACAGGTGCAGGCAATGATATTACTTTCTCAGAAGCACCTCCAGCAGACTCGCCAGTGAACGTTATACATAATCTTGCTAGTACCAACGTTTCATAATACGATAAATACTCTACAGAGGAATATCATTAAATGGCACTAGCAAAAGTTGGCGGTAATCTACTAGCAGACAATCTTCAGAGAAGCGAAAATCTAACTTTTAACGGTAACTTACTCACAATTGATGTGGGTAATAGTGCAGTTGTCGTCCAAGGTATTACACTCACCGGTAATAGTATTACTGCAGAAAGTGGTTTATTGGAATTAGGCAGTAATGCTAATGTAAAAATCACAGGCGGCAATGCTGGGTATGCTCTTACAACCGACGGAACTGGAAACTTATCATGGACTGAGCTTACTACCACAGGTAACACAGTTACACTTGGAACAAGTACCGACGGGAATCTTGTTGACGGTGCTTACGACGGATGGACTTCGAGTACAACTGTAACTGATAGCATCGACGATCTTAATCAAATTGCATTAAATGTAGCAAACAGCACATTTGTTGGGCAAGCAGACTTTAGCGGAAATATATTAGCTGGTGCTAGTCCAATGACAGTTGCATTTACACATAGCCTAGTAGGCAATGCTACGAATTATCTTTGGGATTTTGGCGATGGGAATACTAGTACCAGTGCAAATCCGTCGCACACTTACAGTAATGTAAGCGGAGGACAGTTTAACGTCACATTTACAGCTTTTAACAGTGATGGAACCTACGCAGGAAATATTGCCGCAGGTGCTAAAGGCAGTGCTGACAACGAAACTAAAACAAACTATATTACACTTTACACACCAAATCCAATTCCAGCATTTACAATCACTGACAGCACTGTTGACAGTGCTAGTAATGTTACTCTTACAAACGGCAGTCAGTATTCTACAAATTATCAACTAGATTGGGGCGACGGTGCTGGTAATGTTGATCCTGGTGATAGTTGGACAACAATCAATAATGCATATACAAACAGTGGCGGCGATGAAAGATACACTATTACACTTTACGGTATAAGCACAACAGCTGGCCCTGCTAATGTAACAGTTGATTCGACAGATACAGTTGATGTGTTTAGTACACACACAACAACATTTACTAGTAACACTATTCGTGTTATCAATGAGGAAGCAACATCAGGTGGTGTAGTTGAATTTGAAAATACCACAGCAACCAGTCCTGGCACAACTGCAACATTTGGTGCTGGACAAAAATATCGTTGGACATGGGGTGATGGTAATACTAGTAATGTAGATATACAAGGCGGACTTGCAGGCAATCCTGGTGCTAACATTACACACACTTTTGCATTAAGCGGAGCACAACAAAGCGGCGGCACAACCGCAACATTTGACGTACAATTAGAAACGCTGAACGGACATAGTAGCAGTCCGTTTGTTGCCGGTGCAAACATTACTGTTACTGTAGAGCCAGATGTAAGAGCAAACTTTGCAGGCACAGCAGTAACCACTTCGGATAGAACAGGTGACAATCAGTATGATTTGTACGACGGCACCGATTATAATGGTAACAATAGGGCACTAGCAAGATTTACAAACACTTCTCAGAATGCTGACAGCTATGTGTATGATTGGGGCGATAGTAGTGCAAACAATAATGTAACAGAAGATGGTACAAGCTCGGGCAGTATTGGTGCTACCATCGACCATGATTATTCAGGCGAAACTGCCGGTGGTACAAATTATACTGTGAATTTTATTGCAAGCGGCACACCAGACACACTTGCACAAACTGATAGCGAATCTTTGGTATTCCAGCTAAATGATGTGCCAAGCGCACCGGGTAACTTGAGTACATTTAGTATTACACTTGCTGACAGTTACCAAGGCACTAGTCCTAAACTGGCCGCAGATTTTACAGATAATTCAACTAGTAATCCTTTAAGTGCTGGCGATAGCCTTATTACAACAACAGCTAGACGTTATACCAGTGGTACCATTGACACTAGCACTGTAAACAATGCGTACGATGGTGTAAACGGAACACTTACTGCTAACATTAACGGTAGTGCTAGTGGAAGTAAAACGTTTAGCACTTCAACTGGAGAAAACGGAACCTTTACAAGTTTGGTTATTAGCGGTCAGCTAGATGCCCACGACAGTATTAGTTCTAGTACATATCCTACTGGATTCTACCAGACTTTTGATGCTAAAATTACACAGGCACTTGCAAGTTATACAGTTGGTGTGAACGACCAACGATTAGAACACAGTACAACTGGTAACACAAACTATGTTTCTGTGGTATACGACGATTTAACTGCAACACCAACATTTGGCAGTGTAGGAACACTCAGCGAAGCCACAGGCGGAACCAAGCGTTATATTTCGGGTATCCCGTATTATAATACTGGAAGTCCAACATTAACACTAAGTGGAACTACAATTAATGATCTTGTAGGACAATGTTACACAGATCAAAGTAACATTGTTGAAGTAGATCCAGGTACAAACTACGAAAGCACTAGCTCAAGTGCTATCGCAAGTGAAAACTATACCTATGCTAATATTGATGGTGCAACAACAATGTTATCAGGAGGAATACCCAAGGCCGAGACAGGTACGAGCAGTGCTTACGCAATTGGAAACCTCACTGTGGACATTACAAGTTCAAGTGTTAGAACAGTTGAAAGTCCGCAGATTAGAGCAAGAAACGTAAATGGTGTAAGTGGTTACAGTAACTTCTCAGAAAAAGTACAAGTACACACAGCCGCACAAAGTGGTATTAGTGAAATTGCTATTGCAGTAAGCGATAGTTTGGGTGCAACATATGACGATGATGGTGTGCGTGTATTTGATTTCAATGCCGCAACAACTGATACACCTGCTATTAGTGATAGTACAAACTATTATACAAACAACCCATACACTGAGTCAAGTGATCCTGGTGTAAGCGGCACACAAGAAGCCACTGTTAGATTGGGCGTGTTAAAACACGACGTTACAGACTATAGCACAGGTTATCTACCAGTAGGACCTGATAGAAGCGGGGATATAGGTACACAATACTTTACATTTGCTTTCCGTAGAACAACTGTGGCCAACTTTGATATCAATATTACAAGTAGTACAGGTATTACAGGTATGTGGATTGCCGCACCGGGCACAGCAATTGATGATGCCAGCGATCAAAATGGTTGGTTGGATACCACTGCACAGTATGCCGGCGCTGGTGTGCCAGGTGCTGATACAGGCAACGGTGGTAATGGATCAAACGGTTGTGCATTAACAGGTGCCGACGTAGTGCCAACAGGAAGCAGTTTAAGCGGTGGCTACTCGATGACATTGGGTACAGAAAATATGAGTAACGCAACAGGTAATGTTGTGCTTGTGCGTATTGCATTGGCTAGTGGTGAAAGTGTAACGGCACTTAGCATAGGAGTACAAAGCTAATGGCAATTCAAGATACTCAGAAGCTTGATTATGTTTGGAAAAAAATTGGTTTTGCTGCTACTAAAACAGATACCAATACTAATAAATTAGCTGCCAACGAAGCTATACCTAGTCCACTACTTTTACGTGGCGACAAAGTAATGCAACAAGCAGGGGATATTCCTGCAACTAAACCGAGCAGTAGTGCAGGTGTTGTAACAGTTTATACTGGAGCAACCACAGTTGAATGCACAGCAGATAATACTGCAACAGCTAACAGAACATGGAAAACAGGACTAACAGATTGGATTCCGCCTGAGTTCGGAAGTACATATCTTGTGAACATCTATGTTCACACAGCTGGCGATGCGGCCAATGCCGAAAGCATTTCTAACAAATTGTTTATCACTGGTAGTGGTAATGACGACGAATGGTTTTTTGATTATCAATCGGGTGTACTAAACTTTATTGGCGACAATCTGCCAAATGGTGTAAACTTCGCAGGCAAAAGCATTTATGTCGCTGGTGCAAGATACACTGGTACATTTGGTGTGGGCAGCGCAAGTGCTCTTGGTAATCTTACAATTAGTAACGTTACTATCAGTACAGCAAACAGCGGCGATCCTCTTATATTGTCTCCACAAGCAAACGCTATTGTAACATTTGATACTAGTAGCGGTTTGATACTGCCGGTAGGTAACACAGCTCAGCGTCCTGGATCGCCAGATGATGGCACGATAAGATTTAACAGCACTGCTAGTAAAGTAGAAGTTTATGACGGCAGTAGTTGGGTGTCAGTAGGTGACACTACAGGTATTACCAGTGACGAATTTGACGGTGATGGAAGTACAGTTGCATTTACATTAAGTGATACTGCAACAACAGACACAGTGTTTGTTGTAGTTAACGGTACGGTACAAGAAGCAGGAGCTGCTTATACAGTTAGCGGGACAACACTCACTTTTGCAGAAGCACCTGCCAGTGGTGATAGAGTTCAAGCAAGAAGTTTCTTTACAGCACAAAGTGTTAGTTTAGCTAGCAGTGTATTACAAGATGCTGACAATGATACTAAAATTCAAGTTGAAGAAAGTGCTGACGAAGATACTATTAGATTCGACATTGCAGGTAGTGAAGTTGCTAATATTACAGCAAGCACTACCTCAGTAAAAAATGACTTAGTTGTTGAAGGTGCTATTAAATCAGATACATTCTATTTTGTAAAACGCAGTACCAATACCAATATTACCTACCCAGGCGGTTATGGTTCAGTGACCATTGACTATGAAGATGCTGGCGATGACTACGGCTCAACAGATGCAATGTGGTCAAGTTCAACAGACAGATTTACACCAACTGTAGCAGGGCTTTGGTACTTCCGAGCTAGTATAGATGCTTACAGTGGAGCAACACAAGAATGCGGAATCTTTATTGATAAAAATGGCTCTACTGTTGCTAATACTGGCACTATTGGCGGAATCAGACCTTGTATCACAACTCATCTTTACATGAACGGCACAACTGATTATGTGCAGTTTAAAGCCTATGCTCAGAGTGCAGTAACCCGAGGACAAAGTGCCGCAACCAGCTTCTTTGAAGCACTGCTAGTCAAGCAAGCCCAGTAAACCTGTCAGTTAAAAATCTACACTCGCGGTAAATACAATACTAAGAGTGAAACGACTCTCATCTACCCAAAAAAATAGGAATCTAAGATGGCAATCACAAGAATTAAGAATAACCAGATTACAGACAGTACTATTGTTGCTAGCAGTAAGTTATCTGATTATTCGATTACCGCAGGAAAACTTGCAAACAATATCACCTACGGTTCAGACTGGACTATTACAGGTAACCTAACAGTTAATGGTACAACTACTACAGTTGATACCAACAATATGACTGTTGATGATCCTCTACTACTTCTTGGTAGTAACCAAACTGGCTCAGGTGCTGTTGACATCGGTTTCATTGGTGAACGAGGCGATGACACTAACGTTGCATTTATTTTCGACGAAAGCGCAGACGAGTTTGCTGTAGCTCTTACTAGCACAGCCGATGCAAATACAACTATCACTATCACTGACTATGCAGACTTACATGCTGGCGGAATCACTGCTGACGATGCAATTTCAGCAACAGGTAACGTTACAGGTGGTAACTTAACCACAGCAGGTGATGTAACTACAGCAACAGTTACCGCAAGTTCTACTGTAACAGCAACTGGTAACGTAGCAGGTGGCAACTTGACAACAGCCGGTGCTGTTGATGCAACAGGTGCAATTAGCTCAGGTAGTACAATCACAGCAACTGGTAACGTAAGTGGTGGTAACATTGTAACAGCAGGTGATGTAACAACTGCAACAGTAACAACTTCAGGTGAAGCAACACTAGCAAGTGCTATTGTTAGCGATCTAACAAGTGGTCGTGTTGTACTAGCAGGTACAGGCGGAGCAATTGAGGATAGCACAAACTTAACATTCAATGGTAGTACACTAGGTGTAACTGGTGCTATTACTGCAAGTACAACTGTAACAGCTACAGGCAACGTAGCAGGCGGAAACATTACCACAGGTGGTGCAGTTGATGCAACCGGCGCAATCAGTTCAGGTAGCACAATTGATGCAACTGGAACAATTACAGGCGGAAATTTTTCAACAGGCGGAACTGCTACTGCTACTGGTAATATAACCGGTGGTAACTTAATCACTGCTGGTGCGGTTGAATCAGCAACTCTTACTACAACAGGTGATGCTGAAGTAGGCGGCGGATTAACAGTTACAGGTAACTTAACAGTACAAGGTACAACTACTACAGTTGAATCAACTACAACAACCATTGAAGACCCAGTATTCAGACTTGGTACAGCAGGACTAAGCAGCGAAGATTCTAAAGACCGTGGTATCGAGTTCTTGCACTATGATGGTTCTGCTAAGACAGGTTTCTTTGGTATGGACGATACCGACGGTAAGTTCATGTTTATTCCTGATGCAACTAACACATCTGAAGCATTCTCAGGAACACTAGGTGATGTTAAGTTTGGCGCAGGTAGTTTCTCAACTACAGTTGACGCCACTGGTAACATCACAGGCGGAAATTTAATTACAAGTGCAGCCGTTGAGTCAGCAACAGTTACAGCATCAAGCACAGTAACAGCAACTGGTAATATCACAGGCGGTAACTTGATTACTGCTGGAGCAACAGAAACCGCTACTATTACAACAAGTGGTGAAGCAACACTAGCAAGTGCTATTGTTAGCGATCTAACAAGTGGTCGTGTTGTATTAGCAGGCACAAGTGGTGCTATTGAAGATAGCACAAACTTAACATTCAATGGTAGTACATTAGGTGTTACAGGTGCAATTACAGCAAGCACTACAATCGCAGGTACCGGTAATGTTACAGGTGGTAACATTGTAACAGCAGGTGATGTAACAACTGCAACAGTTACAGCATCTAGTACAATTACAGCAACTGGTAATGTAACTGGCGGTAACTTGATTACTGGCGGCGATGCAGATATAACCGGTGATGTTAGTGCTGCAACAGCTACTATTAGCGGTAATGTTTCAGGTGGCAACATCTCTATCAGCGGAAGCGGCGATGTACAAACTAGTTTAATTGTTGGTGATGTATTTGCTAATATTACAACTGGTGCAACACTCGAAGTTGCTGCCACAGACAGTTTGCTACTTCCAGTGGGTAACTCAGCACAACGTCCAGGTACTCCAGTTACTGGTATGGTTCGTTTCAACAGTCAGATAGATCAACTTGAATTCTATGACAGTGACAGTTGGACAACTGCTGGTAGTGAATTTACAGTTATTGCTAGCCAAACATTTAATGGCGACGGCTCAACTGTAGCGTTCACACTAAGCGAAGCACAAACAACTGCAAGTTGTATTGTTAGCATCAACGGTGTTGTACAGCTTCCAACTACAGCATACGGTGTAAGTTCAACAACACTTACATTTACAGAAGCACCACTAAGTGGCGACGTAATTGAAGTTCGTAAGTTAACTACAACATCAACTGTTGCTTCTCTAGTAAGCGCAGATGCTAGTGCAGCTATTGACGTTGCTGATGGCGGTACAGTAACAGTTACAGGTATTACTACGTTCGGCTCAGATATTTTGAATGGGCAGGCAGATGGCGTAGGTAATATTGGTAATGCTACCACTGGCTTTAACACAGTATTTGCAAAAGCAACTAGCGCACAGTATGCCGATTTAGCAGAAATGTACGCCGCTGATGCAGACATTGAACCAGGCACTGTTGTAATCTTTGGCGGTGATGCCGAAGTTACTGTTGCTACCGAAGCAGACGATCATCGTGTAGCCGGAGTTATTTCAACTAATCCAAGTTACTTAATGAATAGTCAAATTGATGCAGAACATGCGGTAGCAGTAGCGTTTACAGGTCGTGTGCCTACTAAGGTTACAGGTTCTGTTGCTAAAGGTGACTTAATGGTATCAGCAGGTGAAGGTAAAGCAAAAGCAAACAACAATCCTGCACCAGGTACTGTTATTGGTAAAGCACTTGAAAACAGCGAAGGTGATGCAACCATTGAAGTGGTAATTGGTCGTTTCTAAAAACAACTAACACTTCAGAAAATAGGGCTCTTGGTAGCCCTATTTTTTTGGATAAATATATGATAATAGAATGGTAATAAAATGGGATTAACTAGACCACGTGCTCATCAGCTGCAAGACAGCGATTTTAAACAAAGCGTAAGAGCTATTTCTACAAGTGACGTTACATTAAGCGGCGGTGCACCTAGCACTGTTGATGGTGTTAGTTTAAGTCTCGGCGACAGAATTCTTGTTACAGGACAAAGCACAGCTAGTCAAAACGGTATCTATGTTGTAACCACAGTAGGTGCTGGATCAAATGGCACATGGGCAAGAGCAGTTGATGCAGATACCACAGGAGATATGACAGCTGGTATGGTTGTTATGGTTACTGAAGGCGATAGTTATGCTGATACCAGTTGGAAAATTACCACAAACGATCCTATTACATTAGACACTACAGGCATTACTTTTGAACAAAGTAGTGCATATGGTTATGGTACTATCGCTGTTGCAGGTCAAAGCAGTATTGTTGCAGACAGCGTCGGCGATACACTGACTGTAGCATCTGGAAATAATATAGTAGTAACTACTGATGCAGGTTCAGACACTCTGACTGTTGCTGTTGCTGATAACATCAGTGCAAGTGGAACTATTACAGCAACTGGTAACATAACTGGCGGAAATTTATCTATTTCTGGTACTATCAATTCAGCAGGATACACTGATATCACTTCTGCTGGTAACATTACATTACAATCACAAAGTCAACTTTTCTTTTACGACAGTGATAGTAGTCATTATCTATCTTTTAGATCCCCAACAACGGTTAGTGCAAATATTACTTGGACATTACCTGGTACCGACGGTACCGACGGACAAGTATTAAGCACAAACGGCGGCGGAACACTAAGTTGGGCTGATGCAGGTGCCGGCGGAGGATCTGGTGGAAGCAGTTACCCAAACAGTACAATCAGCACCCTGCCAGGTAAAGATGGGAACTATGATTTAAGCAAAACACCTGCTCAAACAACAAGTGAAACGCCATTTGAATCAGGTGTTACTGATCCATTTGGTGTAAACTTAGGTAGTGTATTCAGCATGATGGATCCGATCGGTAGTATTCAAACATCCGCAGAAGGCGAAGGCGGTCTTGATTTGGGTGTGTTAACATAATAAATATGGTATAGGAGTAAACAATGCCAACTGTATTACAATTTAGACGAGGAACAACAGCACAGAATAATGCTTTTACTGGTGCTGCTGGCGAATTAAGTATTGATACTGATAACGACAGTATTCGTATTCATGATGGTTCAACAGCAGGCGGGTTTGAAACTAACGCTAAAGAGGCACAGTACGCTGACGTTGCAGAAAGATACCACGCCGATGCTATCTATGAACCAGGCACGCTGTTAAAGTTTGGTGGCGAAAACGAAGTAACTGTGACAACCAGTGATGCTGAACCTAGAATTGCAGGTATTGTGAGTACAGATCCATACTGTGTAATGAATAGTCCTCATAGACGTCCAGACTTAACAAACGAATGGCATCCTCCTATAGCATTGCTAGGTCGTGTTCCTGCTCGAGTAGTAGGAAAGGTTATCGCCGGCGATATTATGGTTGCTAGTGATGTACCCGGTGTTGCTAGAGCATGGACTGAGGATACTAGTCCTCCTGCAGGCAGTGTTGTTGGTAAAGCAGTACAAAGCAAAGACACCGACGGCGAAGGCGAGATAGAGATTGTCTGCGGTCGTGTATGATTCAAGAACGCTATCGTAACGACTATGACGGCGAGTTTGTAATAGTACGAACTACAATTAAAAATGGACAAAAACACCAAGAACGTGAGTGGGTGCCAAATCCTATTGAAAACAATTATATTAGTGCCAGAGCAGTAGTAATCGGCAATGGTACTAGTAGAAGTAAATTCCCAATACAAAGACTTCAAGGCCACAAAGGCGGATTGCTAGGTAAGAAACGTTTACAGAGTTACGGCAGTGAAGGTTGCTGGAGAGAACTACAATGCGATTTTTACGTTGATACTGTTAGTAACGAACAGCAAGAATTAATCGAATCTAAATACAACGATCGTGTAACTGTGTACACTGGTGCTAAACAATGTATAGCGTATCCTGGCGAGTTTTATATGATTCCTTACAATGTAAGTTTAGTAAGTGATGCTGCTTTAGCAATGTATATTGCAGCATTCGATGGACATAATGAGATTTACTGTGTTGGCGTTGATGGTACAGATCAAAACGATAACGCAAATGCAAAAGCAATATCACAGATCGAATCTATAATCAAAACTTATTCAAAAACACAATTTATATTTGTTAATAATAATCCTAATCTGCCGTCAGAGTGGAGACAGCATAAAAACTACGGTTATATAACCTATCCAGAATTTATTTCTAACTGCGACGTTTGAATCTGTCTAATTGTTTCTATTTTTTGTATCACATCATGCATGTTTACTGTTGACCATAAACCAGGATGCATCGGTCGAGGCCAAGTCCGGCTGTTAATCCAACTATACCCAACATGTTCGTGATTTAGAATAGGAATAAATTCTTTTTCAACTAAACAAAAAAATGTGTGATAACAAAACTTATTATCAGGGCTGGTAAATTTTTCTATAGGAACTAATTTAACATATTCAGGCATACTGCCTAATTCTTCACTGCATTCTCTGTAAATAGTGGTCATTAATGTTTCGTTGCCTTCACATTTGCCACCGGCTAGTCCCCAAGTCTCAGGGTATTTAGGATCATTGCGTAGTAGATAAAGATATCTGTTTGTTGCTATGCTGTAAAACCAAATGCCAACAGCATTTATAACACGAGACTCCATTCTCCCCCCGGGTAAAGTCCTTCGTAACTCTTGAGCCATTGCCCGCTTGCCCAGCGGTATTGAATGCTAGTTGTTAAATTAGTAACATACTGCACATCTGTGAGTTCACTGCTATCAAATACCACAGTCCATTTTGT
>ENA-OUOG01002537-OUOG01002537.1-marine-metagenome-genome-assembly--contig:-NODE-2537-length-18688-cov-3.852453_pt1 | contig 18688 bp, 1 predicted proteins | sample MGYA00248635_ERZ508505 | MGnify/ENA primary metagenome ERZ508505 (study PRJEB26176, sample SAMN06267871) | marine metagenome | isolation source: Saanich Inlet, British Columbia, Canada | place: Pacific...
ACCGCGCCGATACGGTTAGGGCTCAATAATAGGCCTGAGCTCACATAGTCCCGGTACCTCACCATCAAATGAGTGTTAATGTCCACCGGCGAGTTTTCAGATATATTTATAAGGCCCGAATACAAAATATCCACCCCGTAGCGCGTAGGCACCTCCGAACCGCCAAAGGCGTGAAACACTCGTGCACCGTAGTTTTCATTTATAAAAAATGACGTTCTGACCGCGTTCCTATAGGTCAAACCAAAATAGCTTCTTTGGCTGTAGTATGCCCCAGATATATCTACGTTTTGATACCATTTTTGGATTACACCGTTCACAATGACCAAATCTGTAGGGTCTATGTACCTCTCTGAAACCAGGTCAATGCCAAGCCTGTTCAACGAATAACGAACTCCCGCTGAAAAGTATTCCGATTTGCTGATTCTCAAATGATAAGCAGTAGATAAGCCAAGGGAAACGTTATCAATGGGGCCGACTGAATTTTGCATGACAGACATGTTATAACCAAATCTGCCTTTGGTCATGGAATCCCAATTTACCGATGTCGTGACTGGCGCTCCTTCAAGGCCTATCATCTGCTGATCATGACTAAAGCTCAACGAGCCGCTCTGCCTTCCCGCGTAGGATGGACTAATATTTATAGGATTAAATAAATAGTTCTCCAAGGCCGGATGACTCTGGGCAAAGACAACCGCCGAGCTTAAAAGAGCGCCAATTATCCAAAATTTTCTTCCTTTCATCATCGTGCTATGTATATGTATCCAGATTGCTGCCATTTGTTTGGACGAATCTGTAATAAGTAGTAATACGTGCCCGACGGTAACGTGCCGCTGTCAGTAAACCAAACTATAGTTCCCTGACTTCCTCCGCTGAAGGAGTTGCCCATGTTATTCTCCGCTTCGTACACCTTATTTCCGTAGACATTGTACACCGTGAATTTGTAATTACTAAAGAACTCTAATGCCGGGATTTCCAGTGCATCGTTTGATCCGTCACCGTTAGGAGTCACTACTGAAGGCACATAGAATTCACATAGATCCGGATCTAAATAGTTTGGAATTCCGTCGCCATCGCAGTCGTCACCAACCACACCATCACGATCGTAATCGTATTCTAGGCTGTCTGGTATGCCGTCATTATCGCTGTCTAGATCCGCGCTGTTTGGAATACCATCAAAGTCAGTATCTGTAACCGTTTCGACGCTATCTGGTATGCCGTCACAATCTCTATCCACAGCAAAGACATTCGTAGTATCTACCGCATAACAGTTGTTCGCATCAAAGACATCAACAATGTATTGGCCGGCTTGTACGCTACTGTCCGTCAAGCCTAACGTTCCGCTTGACCATTGAACGTCGTAAGGGACCGTACCTCCTGCTACTATTGCAGAAATGATACCTGTAGTATCGTCGTAACAGAAGACGTTAGAATCTGTCTGAGCGACTATACCCAGCGGTAATGGCTCGTTTATAGTTATGGAGCGGCCAACCTTGTATTGCGGAACACACAGGTTCGAATCCGTCGCCGTCACAAAATAGTTGCCCAAAGGCACCACATAGTACGAAGTGTCTTCGATAGGTACCACCACAGAATCTATGGAATACACTACTCCACGTCCGCCGCTTACCCTAATGTCTATAGTACCGGTGGTATCTCCAAAACAGAGCACGTCTGAAGAAATAATTGTATCCACCACAAATTTAGCAATGCTGTCGTAGGCATGGAGCCTAACATCGTTGTACCTGACCGCACAGTTGTTAGAGTCTTGGATTGTCACAAATACCGTATCTCCAGGTGCTATATTGTAAAACGCATTAATGGTATCAAATACAGGAGTCGTTTGATCTGTAGCGTATTGGAGATACGTACCCCCTGAAGCGTAAATCTCAAGTACGGCATCCGTGCTGTCGTAACAGGAAATAGAGCGGGTATAAATGCTGTCCATGCGAACGCTATCTGGCTGCGAAATAGTAACCGTGTCACTAAGGCCACAGCCGCGGTAATCGTACGCATATACTACATAAGTTCCCGCCCACAGGGAATCTTGTATAGAATCGTGAGCAGTCAAGTAGTACCCTAGTATGCCGTCTTCCGCGGTTGAAGAATCGAATTGGTAATCAAACCACCAGCCGAAATCTGCTTCTGTACTGTCCCAGTTTCCTCCAACAAGGTTCAATTCTATTTCACCTGAGAAATCATTACGACATAATAAATCTGTCACTTCCGGTGTGAGATAAATTGGATCCGGTTCTTCAATAACAATGCTGTCCAACGAGTACAGATTTTCCATAGGACAGTTGTTCTCATCAGTCACTTTAGGCCAGTACTCGCCCGGAGGAAGACTAGCAAAAATGGTACTATCCTGGAATTGGACAGAGTCAATACTGTAGCTGAGCGTATTACCGCCGGATGCCCATAGTTGGATGATCGCATTAGTACTGTCGTAACACGTTATAGGATTTAAAATATGTGCACTATCTAGTGTCAACTGCTCGGGCTCTGTGAGGTACAAGAACTGTGGCAGTGGCTGATAGGATAAACACCTGTTGTTTGGGTCAGCGGTAGTAGGAGACAACACACTGGTCTGGTAGCGGTACCATCCCGAATCTAAACTGCTGAATGTGTTCGTTTTAGTCCAGTTCGTTGATGCACCGTCTACCACAGCGTATAAATTATAATCCATGGTTGGCATCACGTAGTTAGGATCGTAGAAGTCGTCAATGATCCCCCCACTCGCATAAATCTCTAATTCTCCGTCTTCCGCATCGAAACACGTCGGATCCGTATATACAATGCTATCTATGACCACTAAGGAAGGCTCCCTTACATCAATGAATCTATTGCTTTCATACAGGACCTCACAATCATTGATATCTCTGATCGTTATGTAGTATCCCTTGGACTCTAGATTATCTTGTAATTCGTCTTCCCAGAAATTCGTGGTTGCGCTGTCTATATTAAAGAATCGTTGGTTTGTACCTCCGTGCAATATTCTAAAGGTACCGTCGTCGGCACCGAAACAACTGACGTGAGAGAGGTTGGTATAACCGTGGTATCTCGTTGGCACCGTTTCTTCAATTCTAAAAGTGGTTTTTGGACCTACAAATGTTACGAAGCTTGCATCTTCAATATTGTTCACATTTCGTCCCTTGGCTAACACCGCGATAGAATCGTTTCCAGTACTAGAATTCACAAATACCCCGTAGTACGAACCAAACTCAATAGTATAGGTGCCGCTTTCCAGCCCCGCGCTCAAAATATTGACTTCAAGTTTGGCATTGCCGCCTGTAGCTCCCGTTGGGAAGTCGACACTCTGGTTGCCAGTATTTCCCTGTAAGGTCACATTCTTTCTGGTCTCGTCAAACCTCTCCAAGACTACTCCTCCACTGCCGTTAACCAGCCTAAAGCCTGAATATCTTCTTATTTCAGCGTTAGCCGTTCCAGGTTGAAGTTTATGGTATTCTATCTGGTTCGACGTAACGTCGTTTTTAGGCAGATAGACCGTCAACCACGAAGCATCTTCTGGTACCGTAACCGATTGCATCGATTGCCATCTCACCACGCTCTCAGAGTATACATATGCATTTTGATCGAGTCCCGTCGTGCTCACATCCCAGTCTACAGTTCCTGCCGCACTTCCCGTGTAAGTAAAGTTTTCGATGGATGTGCTGTCAAATGCCTGCGAGGTTTTCTGAACCATAGGACAGCCAATCTCATCCGTTACATTTACTCGATAATCACGCAGCGTGCGGTTTCCGTATACCCCACTCGTATTAGCAGATGATACTATGTAAGGTGATAGCCCAGTGAAAAGATTAGAATATTGGTAGTTTGCACCGCCATTTACACTGTAGCGCAATGAATCTCTACCAGTGGCAATAATCTGAATAGTCGCGTCGCTCGAATCGAAACAACTTTCTCTATCTGAGATAATTTGAGCAACATTAATAGGCAGAGGCTCTTCAATAGTGATGAACCTATCTACCGCATAACGCACAGAAGTACACCCGGCGGTATCTGAAACTACGATCTCGTAGTTGCCTCCCTTGACAAAGTCAACTTCAGCATTATCAAAAGTGGCGCTAACTACTGTATCGTTTTGTTTATGTATCCACAGCGTCGGGAATGCCCCTTCAGCTACCACCTTGATCTCACCGTCTTGGAAGTTGTAGCAAGTCGCATCTTTTGTTGTAATAGCCGTAGCTTCAATGTCATAAACCACTGCCTCTATTCTACTCAACGCACTAGTACATCCACTAGTACGGTCTTTATTTGCCACGAAGTAATGCGTTGAACCCGTATCGCTAGTTGCAATTGTAGGGCTGCTCTCTATACCCACGTAGTTATTGTCATACCATTCTAATGCGAAGTTCGCAGCGCGAGCATTGATTCCCTTGCTAACAATGAGCGTATCCAAACTTTGATCTTTACAGAACCACTGTGTTCTTGCTACAGGTTTGGTCGGATTGGCGCTCACCACCACTACAGAGGAGTCTAGATCACTTGTACATCCGGTTAACGGATTAAAATGGCGCACGTAGTATTTAAACGTTCCTACACTATCCGTATTAGGCGTTGGAAGTATTCTAGTCGTATCCGTTTCTGTTACGCTCTTATAGTACAATAGGAAGTTACCGGCGAATAAATTAGTAGGCTCAATAGGCACCGCTTCACCAAACTGACAATACGCATAATCCTTTAGCTCTGGATCTTGAGGTCGAGAAAGAACTGTGACCAATTGATCAAATTCCATCGAACATCCGTCGACCGTAGTTGCTTTTGCATAGTAAAGCTTACTTTCAGGCGGCGACGCCATGTGCGTTGACCCTCTATGGTTTAGATCTATAGTGTCATTACCGTCAATTTCAAACCAATCAATTGAAGTAAACGAAGAACTGTTCGTTATTTGAAGAGTGATCTCATCACCTGCACAAATAGCAAAGTTCTCGTTGGACCCAATTAACCTAGCATCCGGAAGATTAATTAGATTAATTCGAGCAATGCGTTTGGTTGAAATACATCCAGTTTCAACATCCTGCTGTGCAGCAAAGTAATAGGTGCTGCTGTCCAGACTAGCCCCACTAATCTTAGGTGTGCCTGAAATGCCCGTTACCGTATCCGCCTCAAACCAGAGCATTGCTAATGAACCGTCCGTTGCTGTCAAGGTAGCACTAGGCTCAACCACATCTGTACTTCCCTCACAGACTTTTACTATAGAGGTTGTAGGAGGCACAGGTAGGCCTTTCATTTGGAATTCAACCTTAGCGAGCTTACTTCTACATCCAAATGTTGTATCTCTCTGTGCAACATAGTAAATCTGCTTGCCATATTCCGTAGAATCCATTCCGGTGCTGCAGTTCTCTTAGAGCTTACATTGTTGGAATTGAACCACTCTATCTCAAAGCCGTTCACCGGAGTACCGCTTAATGCACCAACATGTTTTCCGTAACATACCTCTGGCAATATTACAGAAGGCGCCTCTTGATCAGGGTCAGAGGTAACCAAAGGTTTATCCACCTCTGGCAACACCGTGACGTGTGAAATATTGCTCGCCAAACGAACTGTGTGGTCTATAGTCAAGCGTCTGAACTGTCTACTCTCTAAAAATCCAACGGCAGGATCAAATGCCAAGATAGGGTCGGTCACTTTGTTGCCATCGCCATCTAAATAGGCGTCCCAAGTACTCGCGGTAATATCAAACACCTGCCATTCGTATTGGTATTCTGTACTACCCCCAGAAGGTGGGTTCACAACAACAATATCCGCTGGCTTTTGATTATAACAAACAGTCTGGTCCGCAGAAACACTACCCGGCAACAGATCTACAACTACTATCTCCACTGTATCTTGCTGGTAACACTCTAAATCTCCATCAGCGTTAACATTATAAATGCGGCCTATGATTTCGTGAGTCCCTTTTGCTAAGGTGAGGTTGCTCAATAGTGGCGTTTGAACGCCGCTTTCAACACCATTCACGATCCACCTGTATTCTGTTGTAAAGCTCACCGGTTGGGAGAACTCTGCTTCAAGATTAATAGGATGCCCAGTTGGGATTAAGTAATCGCCCGATGTTTCAGTAACGTTTACAAACGGAACAGAAGTAATGGTAATCTTCACTTCATTTGAAACAGAAAGAGTACCGCTGTCCCATGCATACCTTCTTAGACTGAAGTCGCTCTCGTAGTATTCAATAGGCAATACCCCTTCTTCAAACGAGAATGTGCTGTCGTCTAATTCTATAATGGTGTCGCCAACAGGACTTAAAATTTGCCACTGGAATTCGTAATCACCGCCACCACCAGAAGGATATTTTGTATTAATAATTTCCTGAGGACGATCACCAAAACAAATGGTTTGATCCGCGCCAATTTCTCCGCCGTCGAAGGCATTCACAAAAACGTCTGTGCTGTCTATTCCAATACATCCCGTAGCTAAATCCCTACCGCGTACCTTGTACCAATGTCTACCGGTGGTCGTAGGTGAGAATTGGAAAGGATTTACTCCGCCAATGCTGCCGTCCGCATAAGTATTAGGGCCGTAAAATTCATAACTGTCCGCCCCAGCTCCCGTCAATCTGATAATTCCTCCAAGGCCTATCACCTTTGGATCTGCAGTAACAGTTACTCCGTTAAATTGAGTGATTTCTATTTCAATCTTGGACCTAGGTCCTTCACAACCATTCTCGTTGACTCCAGAAACATAGTAGTTGGCATCCGCCTCAAGGGTAGAAATGTCAATAAACGACTTGGGCGTACCTCCAAACGGGACTTCGTAGTAATTTAAGAATTCGTACAAACCAGGGTTGACCATGAAGCTCAACGGCTTGATTGCCTGACCCAAACAGTAGGAGGTATCTCGTGTTACTGGTGCCGAAGGCAAAATAGATTTAGTCACCGTAAAGCTGACTATATCTCCAGTACAATCATTATTATCCCTTAGGCCAACATAGTAGTTGGATACCGCTGGCGCCAAAATAGAGTTGTAAGTAGGTACTGAGATTTGTGGATTAGCTCCCAACGCATCGCTGTACCATATCAATTGATAATCATCTTCATCGTAACTGATTAACGTGCTTACCTTGAATGGTACCGCATCTTCGCAAACCGCCGTATCGTTGCCACTCATTACAAACTCAGGAAGCGCATCATTAACATTGATAATCACCTTGACACTATCAAAATCTGATTTGCAACCTGTGTTACCGTTTAATTTACGAGCGTAGTAATAATCGTCCGCAGGAGAAGACCCATCCACTTTGAATGCCCCCAAAGTGATCACGCCGGTATTTTTGCTATTGCCGTACCACTGATGCTGTAAAGGAGAATAAACGTTATTCTGCTCAAGAATAATGGAGTCTGTATTACACTCTTGTACCAACTCTTCCTTGAAAATGTTGTTGTCCGGCTTGGCATTAACTGCAATAGAAACTTGAGAGGCTGCACTCTCACAAGTATTGTTCTCTCTAGTTACCCAGTAGGTATCCAAGCTAGGCGTTCCATTAATGTCCGTATCAACCGAGGTCAGTCGAGCTATTCTATTTGCAATAGTAGTAGTTGGACTGCTGTACCAAGTTAGACCAGCAGCGTTGCCACCGGTGACTAAACCGTCTAATCTTGAAGTGAGATCAGTGCCCGCATCGTCCTCACAGTATTTTAACAATACGCCAGTTGCAGAAGGTGCCACAGGAGTAGCATAGACGGTCAACAACGACTGAATAGTGTCGCTACCACATACCTTTCCGCCTAAGGAAGCCTTAGCACTGTATACGAAATAATACCTATATGTTGAATCTTTTGTCAACGTCGTCATGTGCACGTTTTGACGCGAAGTCAATGGGTTTTTATTGGCGTCTAATACATGCATAATGTGCTTAGAAACGTCAAAATTTGTAACCAATGTAGTAAGGTCATAAGGGCCTTCTGAACTACAAACATTGTCATTTACCGTATTTGGTGCAGTCGGTCGGTTGGTAAGTCTTATATCGATTTTACTGCGTTCAGACAAACACCCCGTTGTATTGTCCTGGAAGGCCACCCACACCAACGTGTCGTTTCCAACAACAGGGTTAAAAGAACTCGCTAAATATGCGGCACCACCTCCTAATAGCGGTTCAGAAGTTTCTGTAGCAAAATAGCTTGTTGTTGCACCAGTAGGGATATTTGTTACAAAATCATCTAGAGACTCATTTAAGTATCCTCTACAGAAGTAAGCGTCGTTCACCACAGGAGTAACAGGTGCTGGGTAGTTTGTGATTGTAACAGAGGCAGAGTTTTCGCTCTCACAAGTCACGCTAACGCTACCGCCGCCCACTATCTGCTTTCTTCCAATGACATAATATGTGCCTGGAACCGTGATGTCTACTTCTTGCTTATCCGTTTCAACAGGCGTTGAATTCCCCGTCAAATACCAGTCGTACTTCACTCCAGATTCTACATTTTGCACCTGGAGTTTAAGCGATGTACCTGGACACATTGATGTGCCCGCAGCGGCCAAAATGGTTGGTTTTTGAATCTTGTTTTCTTGAACTACAAATTCAACGCTATCAGTATAACAGCTGTTTTTGTGTGCAACCAACACATAGGTAGCCGGATCGGCCGTAGTAAAGGTTCTTGTTCCAATACCCACTGTAGTAGCAACGTTTGGACGCTTATACCACTCGTAGGTCGCGTCAGCATCATAGGTCGCGTCATCAACACCAATGGTAATTGGAGAACCGTCACATGCAATAATTGGTGATACTTTATCTAAAACAGGGTTCACCGGAGGGTTGTTGCGGGTAATAGTCGCCGTATTTGCAGAATTCTGCGCACAGTTAGTACCGTATTTCACAATCACATAATAGCTGCCAGGGTCAGTTGTATTGAAGTCTCCCGCATTAGCAACTATCATCGTAGTTTCACCAGATTTATACCATTCGTAGCTCACAGAACGGGTGGTCTCCTTATTTGTAACCGTTATATAGGCATTGTCTCCGGCGCAGATTGTAGTGGACGTTGGTGAAATTACAGGTGCGTTGACTAAATCGTTCTGCACCTCAGTCTCTTCACTAAACTTAGGGCTACAACCGGTGATTGGATCGGTAACCTTTATTCTGTAAATTCCAGCAGATAAGTTCTGGAATTGCGTTGCAGAAGGTAACATTCCAGCAGAATAAGTGAACTGCATTGTAGTTCCTACATCTTGCCAAGAGCCTGAAATTTTATTCTGAAGATGGAATGTCAAACCGACATCATCTGCATTGAGATTAGTAACTTGAAGTGTAGCGTCCTCCCCAGGACATATGAGCCAGTTATCCGTATACGTCCAGGCAGCGCCTGATCCGATAGGTATAAATTCTGGTACATCAATAATCTTATCAATCAACTCAACATTAGTTGCGTATTCACTTTCACAACCAAATGTGTTCTCATATTTGACACTGTATATACCCGATTCGTCTGCCGAATACGTGTACCCAGTTTCACCAGCGATTATAATACCGCCCTTGGTCCATGTATATCCCGAAGCAGTAGAAGGTCCGCTTGCAGTTAATAATTGTGTAGTTCCTTCACATAATATTTTCTGACCTGAAGGGGTAATAGTCGGGGTCCCGGGATTAGCCTTAACATCTATGGCAAAGGCACTGCTCTCTAAGTTACAATCACCTTTCGTAATTACCGCTTTGTAACCTGTTACGCCCGCTGCGGCTGTAGGAACCGTAAATATTTCTCCAGTTCCCAACGAAGTTGCCAACAATGCATCCGTAGAAACATACCAATTTACAGTCTCCGAACCAGTCAGTAACGCTCTGCTTAGAGTCAATTTTGTCTCGCCGTCTACACAAACAATCGCGTTTGAGCCTGTAGTAAGACCAATGCTGAATGGCGCAATCTCCTCTTCGACAATGTCTATTGTAGAACTAAATGTTTCAGGACAAGTCCCCTTAGTCATTCGAACGCGGTAATCACCTTCAAACAAGCCATCAAATTCGTAGGTAAGATCAGCCGTATTATGAATATATGTTTCTTCCGTCGCCCATAGTGCGCCTGATTTCTTCTGTAGTTGATAGGTAGCTCCTGGCTCTAAATTCTTCAATAATAGATCCGTATCTTCTCCGCCACATATCTTATGAGCTTCTCCTTGAGACCAGCTTATTGCCGGGTTCTTAGGCTCTAATAATGGATCGTTTAAAGTTGCGTCTATTACAGTTAGAGCCAAGCTCTTCTCTCCTGGACAACCAGTTGTAGGATCTGAATATAAAGCATCGTACACCCCCGGTCCAGTTATCTCCAAAGTATTAGTCGTCTGACCCGTTACCACCGTTCCGTCTTTGTACCACGTAAAACCAGTGGTCGCCAATGCCCCGCCCGTAAGCGTGTAGCTCGCCGTAATGTCCATACTGCCGCCAACACACAACGTCGTCGCTCCGCCTGCAGTAGTCAACGTCGGTGCCGTTGGCTGTGCACTCACAGTAACCGTCAAATTGTTCGTACTCAACTTCTCACAAGTGCCCTGTACCACTCGGGCTTGGTAGACCGTCGTTCCCGCAGTCGCCGTTGGAACCGTAAAGGTTTTTGTGGCAAGACCCGTGGCTACCTGAACCGGTGTACCCGTAGCAGGAACCCTGTACCAATCCACAGTTTTACCTGTTAAATCATACGATGTTGGTAGTTGTAATATTACTGTCTCATCAACACATGTATTGAGCGCGCCTGTCTGAACTGAAATTGTAAATGGATCTATCTCACGCTCCTCAATCTCAAACTCCGCACTGATCTTCTCCGTACAGTCGTCCTTGCTCATGCGGATGCGGTAAATACCCTCCGTCAAACCAGTAAATGTTTCGTCCGCAGCACTCGCCGCTACTCCCGTTGTTGGGTATCTAGACTCTATCAACCAAGAGGTGCCCGACTGCTTCTCTAAGAAATGTGCCGCTCCTTCCGTCAAATCTGATCCTACAATAGATACCGTCTCTCCGTCACAAACAATGTACGGATCGCCCGCCGTCCAGCCAGCAACCAACGTCGATGGCGTGATTACCGGGGTACTCAACACCTCTTCAGTAATCGTTAATCCAGTGCTCGCTACACCCTCACAACCCGTCGTTGGGTTCGTGTACAACGCAGAGTATACACCAGGCTCAGTAATCTCTAAAACATTAGTCGTCTGACCCGTTACCACCGTTCCGTCTTTGTACCACGTAAAACCAGTGGTCGCCAATGCCCCGCCCGTAAGCGTGTAGCTCGCCGTAATGTCCATACTGCCGCCAACACACAACGTCGTCGCTCCGCCTGCAGTAGTCAACGTCGGTGCCGTTGGCTGTGCACTCACAGTAACCGTCAAATTGTTCGTACTCAACTTCTCACAAGTGCCCTGTACCACTCGGGCTCCGTAAGTAATAGGTGAAGAGGTAGTTGCGGATGTAGGCGCAACAAATGTTTTACTCGTACTTCCCGCAGGAGCTAAATTTACTGTAGGTGCGGCCGTATTAAACCATTCCACGGTAGCTCCACCCAGTACATAGGCGTCTGGCAACTGGAGCTCCACTACCTCATCTATACACGTGTTCAACGAACCCGTCTTAACTAAAATGCTAAAATCGCTCAACGACGTCTCGGTAATGACGAAGGATTCGCTTTCCTTGGCTCCACAATCGTCTTTGGTCATTACGACGCGATAAGTACCAGCAGCGAGACCACTGAATGTCGTCGAAGTAGCCGTTCCTGTTGAATTATTAAAGGTTTGGACGGTATTCCAGCCACTTGTTTGTCGCTGTAATTGGTGAATCGCACCTGGCGTCAAATCATTAGCAGTAAGTGAAGTAGTTGATCCTGCACAGATGGGGTAAGGATCCCCAGCAGTCCAACCAGCGACAGCAACGGTCGGCACAAGAGTAGGGGTACTCAGAATTTTTTGCGTAATAGCCACATCCGCAGTTCTATCACTTACACAATTAGAAGTGTTCACTATGGTGGCTTGATAGTTGCCTATCTCATCCACCGTGAGGCTATTCGATGATTCGCCAGTAATAATATTACCGTCTTTATACCACGTGTAGGATGTAGCACTTGTAGGTGAGGCTGTGATTACTAAGGTCCCGTCCTCACATAACTCGTTTTCCGTACTTGTGATGGTAGGTACTGAAGGCTTTGAGTTTATAGTTACTTCTATGTCGTTAGAAGACTCTTCACAGCCAGATAATGTTACAATCAACCTAAAAGTAATGCTCCCCGCTCCGGTACCGGTATAGGTAAATTCAGTATTGCTCAAACCTCCTGCTAATGCCGTAGTCAAGTCACTTTTATCATACCAAGTATAGGTCGCGCCAGCGGTTTGTGAGGCTGATGTGATTTCTAATACTGTTTGATCCCCTTCACAAATAGTAGCGCTACTGCCTGCTTTGACCGCAATAATCGGTGTATTAATCTCAACGGATGTGATTTCCAAAGTTGGAGATGTCTCTGTATTACAGTCGTTCTTTGAGGCTACTACGCGGTATATCCCTCCATCTATGCCGTCGAACTCGACCACACCTCCCGTGGTAGCGAGCACTGTTTTTCCAGCAACATTCGTAAATGAACCAGCTGTAGAACCTTGTTTTTGAAGAGTATATGTTACTCCTGCCTCAAACGAATTGACCTTAAGTGTAGTTGTTGAACCGTCACATACTGATGTGCTTGTTTTTGCCACCAAATCTGGTGTGAGCAAAGGGTCGTCGTTAAACACGATAGACGTCGATTTTTCGCTTTCACAACCTGTAGTAGGGTCAACATAGGAGACTTGGTAACTCCCTGCGGTAGAAATCACTAAAGTCGCTGAAGTTTTACTTGGTATTGGAGTAGTTGATCCGTCCTTATACCATCTGTAGGCAGTGGTACTAGTACCACCTGAAACTTCTAGTGATTCTGTCCCACCAGTACACAAATCTCTTGGAGTCGTTGTGTTAGTAAAGGTTGGAGTTGCAGGTAGCGCCACTCCAGTAACATCTAAAGAATTGGATTCTTCACTACATGAATTTATAGAAGCAATTACTTTATACCTCTTCGTACCCACTGCAGAAGGTGTAAGAGTCAGCTCTTTACTATCTGCAGATATTCCGCTTGTAATTTGCGTCCAAGTTGATCCACTGTTGGAACTCTCATACCATTCGTATACGGTACCAGTTTGGGTAACTGTGGTCACTTCAAGGACACCCGTCACATTCAAACACAGCTGAGTTCCTCCAGTTTTATAGTCAATAGCAGGCGTAGTGACACTAGTGGATTCAATAACTAACTGTGCAGATTCTTTCGAATTACAATCACCATTAGTCATTATTACCTTATATGTTCCACTGGTAGATACGTCTTCAAACGTTGTACTTGCGCCGGCTGTATAGTTTATGACTTGACCAGAAACTGGTGCAAAGGGCGATGCTCCTGTTCTGTGATGTAAGGTATAAGTTGCTCCAGATTCTAAATTAGTAATGTTTAAATCAACCTCTGAACCGTCACACAAATAATAAGTATCTCCGGTAGACCATCCTGTGACTGACGGCTCTAAAACCGGTGTTTTAGAAATCACCTCAGAGACAGTTAGCTTGTCTGCTGCTGCCATTTCAGGGCTCAAACAACCATTAGAATTGGTCACCCTAACCGAATAGGTGCCTTCTTCATTTGAATTTATGGTTATACTCTTAGTGGTCTTTGTGGATTGAAGTAATCCATCTAGGTACCATACCCACGGGCCTATCTCAGTTGTATTTGCCGTAAGAGTCAGCGTAGATCCATCACATAAATCAACGCTTCCTGTTTGGCTAAGAGTTGGCTTGCTTGGTAGCGCCAAAGAATTTATGGTAACTGAAGTAGCGCTGTAGGTACATCCATTATTAGATGTAATTCTGTATTGGTAATCTTTACTACCAGTAAAGTCTACCGTTTTTGTGAACGTTGTGTTTGCCTCACCGGTTATTGGTGTGGTTGTAGAGGTATTCATGTCATACCAGGCGTAATCCCACGATCTACTTCCACCGTCAGTGATAGTCCCTGTTAAAGTAAATGATTCACCAAAACATACAGAATAATCATCTGCTGTTACGGCGATTGTCGGCGTGGTTTCAATAGAAACAGTAATTTTTTCACTCTTGTCAGATGTACACCCATTCAAGGCAGCTCGTATATAGTACTCGCCGTCGCTCGAAATAACGAATGATGCAGGGTTACTGGTAACTGAAGATCCTATCTGAACGTTAGAAGAAAAATCATAAATGCCATAGCTAGCACCCGTTTCAAAATTTGTTACTGTAATAGTTGTGGAGCTCGACTGGCAGAGCGTAATGCTATTGCTTGTGGTAGAGGCAATTGAAAATGTTGGTTGTTCTAAGGTCGTTTCTGTTATAGTTACACTATTTGAGGCATTACTCTCACAATCATTAAACCTAGCCACTGCAGTGAAAGTACCTTTTGGCGCATTGTAAGTGTTGCCAGTATGGACCACTGAGCCGTCCGAAGCTTTCCAATCATAATCATAATCACCGTCTGGACTTTGAATGCTAAGGAGCTTAGTCTCTCCTGGACAAATTGACGTTGTTCCAGAATAAATGATTGTTGGAGCATCAGGCACCTCCTTAATAACTATAGATAGGCCGCTTGAGGTTGAAGAACATCCATTTTTTGATACTGTGAGAGAAATCGTTACCACTTTACTTGTAGAGGAAACCGTTCCTAGATCTATGTCGCTTATCTGCTCATCCGTTCCTATTTGAGTAGTTGTAGATCCTTCTTTCTTGTTCCAAACAAAATCGTATTGGGAGCCATATGAGGTAGTCGGTCTAAAATCAATTTCTGTTCCTTCACAAAAAGAAGCTGCTCCACTAACCGTTTCTATTGCAGGTGTTGTAATGTTTTCTTCCTTAATTTCCAATTCCTTACTGGAGTCAAACCCTGAGGAACACGTACCGTCGCTCACTTCAATGTTATAGGTTCCAACGGCTGAAATATTTGTAAACTCTATTGAAGTAGTACTTGCTGATGCCGTGACTGAACTTCCAAATTGTGAAGGGGTACTTAGATCTGTTCTATATAAACTGTAAATCTTTCCTGTTTCCCAACTTGTCAAACGAATGGTTTTTGTAGTAGAAGATCCCGCACATATATAGACCTCAGAATCGGTGGTGCCATCAAATTCTATGTCTGGAACAGTAAAGGTTCTTTCTTTAATTTCTACTTCTGCTGAATTAGAGGACTCACACCCGCCCGTCGATAATCCCTTCAAGATGTAAGTCTTACCTTTTTCCGCTGAATATGAACTCGTGCTTGAAGCTACTAATGTAAGTGCACCAGAAGAGGTGTTTTTTTCGTACCAATTAAATGATGAAAAGCCTGCTACCGTTTTTGCCGTTAAGCTCGCATTTGTACTGGATTGGCAAACAAATACCTCTGTTACATCGGCGCCATTGTACTGCACGACTGGCGTCGCAGTTGGTGCTGCGCTTTGAACCACATCAATATCTCCCTTTGAAGATGTACAAGATCCTAATGATGCTTCAACTTCATAAGTTATCGTTCTATTTGATCCCGTGGTTAGCTGCGGAGAAGAAAATGAAGGCGTCCAATCTTCACTCTGCGTATCAGAGTCATTTCCTAGAGTTGTTGCTACATTGGATGTAAATGTAAACAAGGTATTCGTCGGAAAATCTGCATGATTCGTAATGGTAATGGTCAAATCATTCAGGTCACAGATGGGCCCATTTTGAGAAAGCGCTGGAGTAGGTAGTGAATTAACACTAACTACAACAGGATCACTAAACACCGCGGTACAACCGTTAATTACCTTCTTTATTCTATAACTACCAGAAGAACCAGGAGCAAACCTATCTGAAGTGATAGTTATCGACTGATCTGTCCAAGTAGCGCCAATTAATTTTTGAACCTTAAACTCTATCGTTGAACTAGAATAAGAACTTGAAATGTTCTTATCTATTTCTAACTCTTCGGTAGCCAGACACATAACAACAGTGGCTGTTATTGCCGTGCCGTCCAAATTTGTTATTGACGGAGTTTGTAATGAATATGTGTTCACTGTAACCTCGTCACTAAAGCTAGAACAACCGTTCTGGATCAATTCTGCATAGTAAGTCCCCGCCTCAGTTATTGTCAAAGTTGCATTTTGAGCAATAAATGTTCCTGGATTGGTTCCCTTATACCATTTTATAGAAGGGCTGCTTGGTAAGGTTCCTGAAGCACCTGCCTTCTTTGCAACACTAAGAGTGGTATTTCCACCTACACAAAAATCGTCCCCACCATTTACAACAATATCCACAGGGTTAGCGGTGACTACAATCGTATATTCGCCGCTTACGTCACTTGTGCAGCCCTCTCTAGAACCTGTAGCAGTAAACTTGTAGGTGCCGCTAGCTGAAAAAGATATCGACGCTCCATCCGCTGCAGAGTTAGGTGTGATTGTAACTGCTGAACCGGAAGACTTGGTGAATATGTATGTCGTTGATGCCTCAGGGCTTTGAATACTCAATGTCAATTCTTCACCTAAACAAACCGTTGTTTTTGTTGATGAAATAACAGGTGTAGAAATGGAGGTAAACTCTACATGAACCACCTCACTCTCTTTATTGGTACAATTCGCTACCGTTGAGGTTACCTTATAAAAACCTCCCTCTGTAACCGATAAACTAGTTCCTGCGGAACCAACACCTGTAAAAGTTCCTGTCGCAGAACTACTCTTTGACCAATTATACGTAGCGTCTGAATTTTCGTTTTGTACCTCTAATGTAACGGTGCTTCCGTCACAATCGGTGAGCTTGCTTCCCGCTGCAAGATTTGTAGTAGCTCCTGACTTTAAAATCGGTTTTACTTGAGGAGCTGACGTAACGCTCAAAGTATTGGACATTGGCGCCGAACACCCATTCAGCGTCGCTTCAACACTATACGAACGGTTAGAATTTATGTTCGTCACAGAAAGCGTACTGGCTGGAGATCCCTTGGCGGTGGTCGTACCGCTTATTGTCTCCGACCATTGGTAGGAGGCCGAAGAATTTGCATCCTTAACACGCATACTCACAGAGCCGTCGTCACAAAGTGTCTGAGCTGTAGTGGAATACGTACCTGAACCAAGATTGAACTCTACCGCCTTTGCTACCGGTAATGGGTTAACCGTCAATGTAATGTCTACTCCGTCGCTTATACAGCCGTTGGCATCTGTGACTACGACATTGTAGGTATAGCTTGTTGATGTTGACACAGATGGACTGGTCCCTTTGTAGCCCGTGCCGTCTGCTGAGAGCGTTGGTGCACCTGCCGTAGTGCTTGTAACAGCATATGAACTGGTAGCGCTATAATTAGAAATGGTAAACTCTAAATCGCTACCCGCACATACAGGAGTGCCTCCTCCAGTAAGAACCGCTTCCTCTGCCTCGTTTATCGTAACCTCTACTTCAGCGCTAGATTTTTCCGTACATCCAGCCTTGGTGGCTACCACTTTCACGTCGGACGTAGCAGAAATTGATGTAGTGGTACCCGTACCACTAATTGGAATAAACGCAGACGCTCCGTCGGGTTTCTCGTACCACGTGTAGGTGACGCCAAACTCTACATTTTGTACTTCAAGATCCACCGTGGACGGTGAACATGCGCTCGCTGATGTCACATTTAATGCTGAGCCGCGCTTAATTAATGGTGTCGCTATTGAGGAAACTGAAGCAACTAGCGTATTGGTTAAATTCACGGAACATCCGTCATCATTAGTTGCTGTCGCGCGGTACGTTGTGGCCGTTGTAACACCTGTTATTGTTTTAGTGTTTCCTGTACCTAAGGAATTGGCCAAAGCAATCGTGCCTTCATACCACTCGTAAGTCACTCCACCTTCAGCACTTACGACTGCTAAGACTTCACCACCACCTTCACATATTGTAGTGGTACTACTGCTGGCATTTTGGAATTGAAGTGTTTTTGTGGCATCAGGAAGCGCCTTGACATCTACCTCTGCCGTAGCTGCATCGCTGTTACATCCACTTTCGGCGGCGTTAACAGAGTAAATTATGCCGTCAGCGGCGGTTGAAGATGTTCCTGACCATGTAGCAGTCGATCCAGAAACTACTGGACCAGACAAAGTAACTGCTCCTGCTGATGAGGAGCTCACAGTATAAGTCTGAGCGGCATTATAATTGGTCACGAGAAGCTCAATATCTTCTCCTAAACAAACATCCGCATCGCTAAAACTTAAGGTCGGTTTAACTGGTGACGTGAGATTTATAACAACTTCATCGCTTGTCTGGGTAATACAATCAGTTTTTGAAGCTTCTACCTTGACTATAGCAGAAGCACTTACAGTAACGCTCAAAGGAGACACTGTCGTTATTGGGCTCCATGATGCCCCGGCATTTGGCTTTGAGAACCAATTGTAATTAACGCCTGATTCAGTAGAAACTAATGTGAGGACAACATCATCGTCACTACATCCGGAAATAGGTGCCGTTACAGCAGTCCCGGCGTTCGCAATAACAGGTTTTGAAATGGTTGACTTATTCACCGTCAGAACAGAAGGTGAATTCAATTCTCTACTACACGTCCCCTTGGTAGCTACCGCATAATATTGTTGACTCGTAGCGGTAGTGCCTGAGAAAGGTGTAACTCCGGATAATGAACTTCCTGTGCCCAGAGAAACATCAGTAGCTCCGGCTTCTCTAAACCACTCATAGGTTGTGGGGCTGCCAGAA